>Ga0302197_10005718_pt1 | contig 10528 bp, 8 predicted proteins | sample II_Bog_N2_1_FD_193526 | JGI IMG/M metagenome (GOLD analysis project Ga0302197, IMG submission 193526) | Peat permafrost microbial communities from Stordalen Mire near Abisko, Sweden - II_Bog_N2_1 | ecosystem: Environmental > Terrestrial > Soil > Wetlands > Peat | place: Sweden: Abisko, Stordalen...
AATAAGCAAAAATAATATAAAATGATTGAAGAAAATTGGAAGCTAAGATTGGGGGATATCTAGAGAAAGAAGAGACAGAAATAAATGGAAGCCTATCGAAAGACTTAGAAGATCAGGAAATAATCCGAAATATATTGGAGCAAAAAGAATGAGATTGCCTCTAAAAATGTCAGCAAAGATTAACTGGAGGAGAAGGAAAAACAGTATTTGCTGAGACCCAGTGCGTATTCTTTGGATAAACACGACAAAAAATTAAGGTTATGGGAGGCATCGGATGATAAGAAAAACACTGAAACAAAGATTAAGTTGTCCCTACCGGAGGTAGGCAAATCAAAGTTTAACAAAATCGAGACCAAAATTCAAATGAAAACATTAAATAATAGTTGTGTGGATAGTACCAAAAATATGGAAATTTAAGCCCATCGAGAAAGGAGCATTAAAACGAATCTATAGAAATAACAAGAGAATTTTCAAAGAATCATGTCGAAGTTATAAAAGATAGAACAAACCCGTCAAATTGTTCAGCAAAGGGTTGAAAAAGAAGTGCAGTAGGCTAAGAAGATAAGATAAATGAAGGAAAATCCAGAGCATTTAGCTGCCAACAGACAAAAATCTATCACACAGTTGCACTCCAAGAAAAAGAATAATAAACAATCAAAATCAAAGGAATAAATTAAAGATGGTCTGTCTGTCAGCAAAAGTAGACTCGACCAATCAATATCTCACCACCTCATGACAAAGCAAAAAATATCATAAACCTAATTTGTCTAAAGATAAACTCTTCACGAAACCAAGATGCGCAAGTTAAAATAAGGTAAAATAAATAGAATGATAAAAGAAGCGATAAATTCAATAAAACGACAAACTCTCAGCGAGAAACAATGATTATTTGCTCTAACAGATTATTTTCCTTATAACAAGCCATTTCTTTAAATATTTACAAAAATAAAAATACCTGGTGCGTTTCGATCCTCGGCCTCAAGATTATGAAACTCGCTCTCACCAACTGAGATAGATATCATAAAATTTTGAGGTATCCATATATGTATGTTATTTAGAAGCAGTTAAAAACGATTTTATAGTTAAAAATTGAATCAATGATATGCTAGTTTAATCTAACAACAAGATTGATTATATTCGAAATTTAATTCTATCTATTAAAGGCTATTTGATAAATAAATCAAAAGATCAAAGACTATTTTAAACGAATTCTCAGTCTTATTAGATGAAATTCATCTGTTTGCCTTTACTTCTCGTCACTTTAAGCACAATTTCAGTATTCCTCTCTTATGAAAATATTTAAGCAGACCCCATTCTTTCCTCCCAATCTCTGAGTCCGATTTCCACGGAATTTTAGATTATTTTAATTTATCTTCCAGCTGAGAAGGCAAACAATATCAAAAAAGAGATGCCTGGTGCTATGACGAAGGTTGTTAAAAAGAACAGCATGTTATCATGGTCGAAGTTACTGTAATAAGAGAATAAGTACGTACCAACCTCGATAAAAAGAAAGAAGGAAGAGTCAAAAAGCTAAACAAGGATAATCACGAGAAGGGAGATGAATATCTGGAGGATAATGGCTACCACTTGTCCCGTTTTATTGTAAGAATCGTCTGAATCAAAAAAGATTTACCTAGAAAGAGGAGGAAGATGTTACTGGTAATAACGCAGTTGATCAGCACCACTGTGAAGAGATTAGTCACAAACTCTTCCTCAAGCAGAGCAAATATCATTAGAGTTATCATGGTGCCCAAAAAGATAGTCCTAATGTTCACGAGTATCATATCTGCTACGTTTAAATATTGAATGACATCTTCATCAATATAAACCCCAGGTCTTTTAACAATCATGAACACAATGGGAAGGGATGTAAACACGAAATTGTAAAAAAAATAGAGTTCACTAATATAGTTAATGCCTAAGTCAATACTGCTACCTTGATAAACCAGAAAGAATCCTACGATGCGACTTATTATTAAAAATTGGTTTTTAAAATTATGGCTGTTTATTATACAGTACACATTCTGAATTGATTTTATAGCCTCGTTAAAGATAAGCAACCTCAAATCGCGGTAGCGATGGACCACCGCAGTTGTCAACATCTCTGAGGAAGTGCCTCGCTCACAAATGGAAAGATTGCTCCACTGGAAGATATTGTAATCGCAGATATAGTTACTCATGAAGATATGCTGTGGAAATATTTTGAAGAGATTGGCGGCACAGATCTATTTTTCGTACTGTGAGCAGCCATAAAAGACGACATATTTACAAAACTAAGTCAAAAGGCACAAAGACTTGCGGATGTTGTGACGAGAGAGATGCGTAATCATGCTGGAATTGAGAAATAGAATAACTGATTGATGTTTTTTATTGGTTGCTCTTTATTCTTGCTGTTTTTCATGCAGTGTCTTTATATGATTTTTGAGAATCTAGTTCATTTCGCACTCTTATTTTTACTATAGCATAATTGTGATTGTGTCAGAATCCTTCATTTGGCCTTTATTAATGAAGTAGTTAATGTACTTCCAAGTCTTGTTCGACATTATCACTATGTTGTACTTTTTCATTATAGATTCATCTTTTATTAACTAGAGCGTATTTTTATTCAAGTCCTCAACAAAAGTCATAACTCCGTAAAGATTGAATTTTTTGTTAGCCGGTTCCAGATTCTTTTGAAGCTTCATGATTTCTATGAAAAACATTAAACCAGCGGAATTTTTAAAATACGATATTAATTTATTAGCAATTTCTTTAAATCGAGAGTCGTGCAAATTTCCCATTGTGGAAATGACAGGTTGATCATTGAACCTGAGTAGATACTTATTTTCTTCCTAGTTTAAGATGATTATTATCGTTATCTCCACACAATTTTAATCCACGAGCCGCTCCTTAAATATTTTTATCTTACTCCTGCCTTTGTGAGCAATCTTTTTAAATCGGAAGTATTTTGTTATTGGTCTTGTATGGCCAAACATGTGTTATTTCAGCATTGGGGATTCATCAATTACTTTTAGAATCAGGGAAAGATGCTCTTCATTGAGAGAGGCCGCTGGATTGATAGTGTACTGAAAATCTTCTTAGTTGAAGGGAAGTTCTAGAAAGAAATAATCGTCCATAATGAGGGTATTAGTTTGCGCTAATTCATCAATTGATTTGATTCTATTTTTCATTACCATTTTGTATTGCTTGTCCAATACCCTTGTATCAATCATCCGGTGGATGTGAATCATTAGATACATGGCAATATACACAGTATTGCTGAGTTAGATTATTAATACCACAAACTAGCTGCTAAGTTCAACAGAAAGCAGTAACTGTATTATCCAAGCTGCTGGGAGGAATCGAACATAGTAGTGACTCTAATTAGAAGATAAATTTACTCAGTGAGAATAAGATTGGTTGCGAACAAAAGAATCATTAGAAATATGTTTAAGACGACTGTACACAGTAAATAATTAGCGAGAATGTCGTTGATTTGGTTAGTCTTTATATAGACATTGGACATGCTTTTTATTTGAAAGTGATCAGTATACATTAAAATTATACCGATCACATACTCCTCAGTTGATATTGGAATACCCCTTGGAATGATATCTGCATTTGATATCATCACCCTACTATCCTCTTACCCTGTCATTGAAAACTCAGCTTAAAAGGTAGACCCCAGATTACTTCTAAAACGATAGTTGAGTTAAACAGTAAACAACCTATCGCTCAATTAGATTTAATTACCATCTGTTTTACTTATCAATCTTCTCAGTGGTTTTATGATTTTGATCTTACGATACTCCTATCGTTTATCTATCCTAGTGGTATTAACAAGAATGTGACTAAATTATTATAAGACTACTTGCTGGCAGATGCAAATGCAATGGGCAACAAATTAACAGGATTTAGCTTACGATTGCTCTACAGATACTTGTCAACTTTGATTATCTGCCCTGTTTTAAGCTAACTGAACTCAACCTCCTACCAAGACTTTAATGCTCGATTCCAAACAGAATAGTAAGATGCACTTTCTTAGCTAGAGTTTTAGGCATATTGTTCGTAGGTGTTATATCGAGCTAAAATGTCGAGCAATATGCATATCACCAGAAGAAATAACTCAATGCTTGCGTCGAAGATTTCTCCTGTGAGTTCACAGAATTTAAAATATTGAAAAACACCTGAATTAAGCAACAATTACAACAGCACAGAAAGTAAATAATGTGAGGTTGCTTGAAAGATAGCCAGAGACAGAGAGGTATAAGCAGATAAAAAGGTTGAAGATGAGGAGGAAAGGCAGATACACCCTACTTGCCCACATCGATTGTGCCAATCATGTTCTTTTCGAAAAGGGCTGATGGTAAAGAGGAAGGTTTTTCGTTGATATTCCTATCTTAATTGATCAAGGTGGTCGATGATTATCCATTAGAAGTCATTATTATTATTTTCCAATAATATATCTTCAAGCAATTGCAGACTTCAAACTCTAAAAACACGATATAAATTATAGAACTCTCCAAATTGATCAATGATCTTTTCTTACCCTGTGTAACAAAACAATATCATGGACTTTGGATAAATATTTTAAATTGCTATCATGAAAGATAAATATCAAAAGACTCACTTGTTTTTAATCTCCTGCATGATTCCTCGAGCTGTAACTGGTGTAAAGGATATTTTGATGATAGTCTTATTATAACTATTTTAATTTGAAATTGTATTGTTAATTTTATCGATTGAATTGTATTTTTGGGAGTAATATGCATTTGGTTTTATTGAACTTCTCTCAGTTTTATACCCTATTAGTTCACTTTATTTATTCTCTGTTTTCAAAATGTTTTTTAATGATGATTTCCCTTAATTGTCAGAGACCTGGATATTCAATGTCTTGCGATTATTTACCGCTTATGACAATAGTTTTTTTCGTAGCTATTGGTGAAGCTGGGAAAATGACTTTTACAGAAAGTGACCATATATTTTGTGGATGTTCATGAATCTTTTTGCTTATTCGATACAACCATAAGCTTACTTTAATCGTCCTAAATACTCTAACTCTACGGCTTAGTTGTATTTTCCTATTAAATGCTGTTGGTTACACTTTAAAGACTCCTAGCCTTTTTCAAAATTGATTAAGGCTAGAGCCCCTCTTACAGTACTGAGAGCTTCTTCGTGCTTTTTTTGAGAGGATAAAAGAGCAGTTAAATTTAACCAGCAATCGATTAAAAGACTATCATATTGAAAGTTTTCATGATGCAAAAGTCTCAAGGCTTGAGTGGTTCTTTCCGCTTAATGTATATGTTCAAGCGCCTTTTCGAAGTCAGGCTTCTTCTTATAAATGCAAGCCAAATTGCTATGAAGAATAATTTTTAATTTTGGAAATAGTTTGGTTGCTGGTTCTGCTTTTGTAAGCCATGACTCAGCCTATTAGAGATAGCCATCTTTTGCATATTTCATTCCGATGCAATTAATAATCTAAAATATCTCCTTTTGTTTTTATGGCCCTACTTGATCATTTTCTTCGCAATGCTTGGTCATGTGTTTATATTTAGTGATAAGCTGTTTTATTTATGATCGTATTTTGATCCTATCACTCGCCAGACAATATTTTTTATTCATAATTTATATTAGTATAATAAATTCATTTGACACTTTAAATTAACGATAATATATCTCATTTCCTTTTATTGATCTGGATTACTCTTGTTAGAATCATATTTATGAGTTGTATTGAGTTGGTGGTTAGTCTGTATATAATTGTAATCCAAGTAATTTGAAATTAATCACAATTATAATCAACTTCCTATTATACTACGTATCCTTTCCTTATAGCAAATTTAAATACTCAAACCAATTTTAGATGCTTATTAAATGAGTAGATTCTTCTTTTTATAATATATCTTCATTCATTTTATGAACTGCCGAACCCATGTCACCCACACTCTTATTCTAACATCAAGCACACCACAAAGCGTAGAATTCAGTAAAATATCTATGAGCCCAATTACCAATTCACAACAAGAAAAGCACAAATACATTACAAATTTTGATTCTCCTGGTGACTAAAAAAAACGTTCATACTTACCCTCCACTCAAGGCGAACCTGAACACCATCAAGATGAATAGTTTTAAGAGATAATTCAAATCTATGGTTAATAAATCATGATCAATTACCGCAAAGTCAATTCAGTTTAAAATTTTCTAAGTCAAATCTAAAATCGAACTGATATCCGATCCTAAACAAAAATATCAATTTCGCTTATGATTACTTCCAAGGCAAAAGATATTAATCCACAGTTATGGAGCACGTTTCTTGCAGTACAAGACAAGTTTTAAAAATTCATAGAGGCAAAGATTTTCAATTGAAATGATGTATATTATTAATTAGCTTATCCAATAATCAAATATAATCATTCAGCTTAGCAGTTCAGAATTTAACTTCAGATGGAAGAAGAAGAGGTTACCTCAATGCATTATCCATGAGCAGACCCAGCAAGATTACAACTAAGACTACAGTAAATGCCCTTTATTTCATTCTTTCTTTCTATTTGCTTTTCATTTAATCATCATCGATATCCTATTTCTTTTGTTCATGCCTGTCCTCTTAAACATTCTTGGACTGATTAAGAATCTGACTATTCGTAAGAGTTGACATATTCGGAAGAATATTTGCCGGTCCGCTCGAGCAATCAATTTTCATTAATCGATGAATGTGTTAATTTGACTTCGATATCCTTGAATTTTTTTATTTTACTTTTGATCCGTAATTGACTCCCTTGTCCTCTATCTTAATATTTTTCTTCAGTTGACTCTCAAACTTTTGTTGATATAAACTCTTTGCCATCTTTTTTGTATTTGAAGGAGACTGCAACGAAGATTTAACATTGAAATCGCTTCCAAAAACATGTGTTTGATACTTTCGTTCTTGCAACATCTCTCCCTCTTAATCATCGTCGATGATGATTGATTCAGTTCTGACCAAATTATTCATCTTAATTTAAAAAGTAATTATAAAGGTATTCGTGAATTATCTGATGAATTATCATTCACTTACACACTGGGACACGACATCTATCAGTGACTCCGCCTTGGATACAATTTAAGGATTCTTATTGTGCGCCAGGTCTTCAAGCAGATTTGAAAATCGATAAACCCTTTATAAGATATCTACTGCTTTATTGAATTAACTCTAAGGGGATTGACTGATTTAAATATATTTTTCGATTATCTACAGTGATTTAATCACAATTTGCGGACGATTGATTTTCCAGTCTTTAATTTGAGTCGTTAGGGTATTCAGAAGTGGATATTTTTTTATTATCAGATCGATGGATTTTGCTGTTAGCTCAGTAAAGACAGATTGGAGACAAAAATATGCTTATTATCTGATGTTCTATCTAATGGCATTGCTACGTCGGATGATTTGATTAGATATGAAATAATCAATTCGAAGATTGGATGGGTAATAAAGGCTTCAGCCATTGCTGTTGAAGTAATAAAATTTGTAAAAATGTTGACTGAGAGCTGTCGAACCATTGAAGTTGCATTTGTATTGTTGTTAAGAGTATATAATAGTCCTATAAGATCCTTAGCCCATATCTTATTAATCCAGCTATAATCTTGAGATGAACTTATCAGTATATTTATAACATTAAGAGCTTTTGCTTTGATTGACCAATCGCACGTTTAAGTTAGATCAAAAAGAATATTGATAAGACTATCATTACTCATAAACTTTGCTTAGATAATTACTTTTTTTCCTTTTAAAATGAGTTAAAGACAGGTTAGACTGACCTTTGAGAGTCTTTGGCTCTTTTTAGTAGCCAGAACGCCTATGATGACTGGAGTTAACGAGGCAGCCTATATCAGATAATGTTTACAAAGGAAAAATCTGGAAGATGGTTATTATCTTTTATTCGAAAAATATTTAAGAATTGTGAACAGTACCCAGAGTAGTTATACAGGAAATTTTCTTCCATTAATTCTAATTGCGATAACAAAATGGATCCATATTCTATTAGAAGTTCACCTGCTCCTTGCTCGATGATAAAATTTCTAATCTGATAAGATAGAAGGCATAAATTGGCTAGAAAATGGAAGAAAGGTCCCCTCTTTGATGCTGGGATATGATTATTTCTTAATAGTATGATGACATCTTGCACAACAGGTATAGCCATAAAGTAAGAGTTGTTTTTCTTGACAGTCGTGAAGTTGATCATTTCAGCAAACAAACCGGCAACTTCTTCCTGCAAATCAAGTTCAACGTATCTTTCATGCATGATTGAAGCAAGTTTATCAACAATCCTGAAATTAATCCAAACTTAAAAATTGCCATCAAAGCAAGAAAGCGATAATCTGAGTTACTTTATGACTGCCCTCCAATTTTGACTTGGTTATTACTCGAGCATTTTCATAACATTTGAAAGAAACTACTATTTCTACTCATTGCTTTTCAATTTTTGCATCATTTATTTGCTGTCCACTTCACTATTTCTTAGTAACTCCTTTCGTCTTTCGTCGAAATAGTTTTATATTTCCTGTCTCCGAATCTGCTTTTTAATGTGATTTCTTCGATTAGAAACGACACTGCTCGGCTCATCAGAACAAGAAGGAAGCATGGTATAGTTTTTATATTATAAATTGAACTGATGATCAGGTAATGGCTAATATTATTCAACCAAAGAATTTGATAGTATAAAATAGGGAAAAGGTTTCATTATAGATCTGCACAATTATCAACTCACAGAATATTTAATTATGAGTTCACGTTGCTCTCGCAGAGATTGTTACTACCGATGCCTAATTCCATATACAACTAATGATGCTTTAATTTTATATGTTGATGTAGAGATCCTTAGGAACCGTATGATCGCTGACAGGTCTACTCCGGGCAGCGATAATGCTTCTCAATTTGATTGGCAGTTCTTCTAAATCTTTTTTTCCTTTCCTCTTCATTTCTTTCCCCTTGTTATATCTCTGACCCTTTCTTCTCCAGTTTTGCGAAGCGCGTGGTGAGATCATTCCTCTCATTAAAAAGCTCTCTCATCTGTGTCAGTAAGACGGTATTGGCTAGAAAAAGTCTACAGTATTCATGATAGTAACTGAAATTCTAATCTTTTTGTTCGTTATTCATGAAGATTTATACGTTACAATAATAGTATTATCAATAGTATTAAATGCAATAACAATGAACTTTCCTATAAATATATTTGGGAAATTTATCTGAAGAAGATTAAACCAGCAACTAAAAAACTAATCCTTAAAATTTATTTAACTTAAAAAGAATCTGAAGTATTACTTATTGTGTTAATTCTCTTCCACATTTATACAAACCTCAATACTAATCAATTTTAAGCTATATTTATAAACTCTTTCAATATAATTAATTTAATATGCTTATAAAGATTGTACTAGATAGCCAAATTCGGGTACTCAGCGAGAAGAACACACCTACTCTTCATGGCATTTATCAATTTATTAAAAAAACCTTCCAGCCCACCAGGAATTATTTTATTTATTACACCGATGAGGAAGGAGATCAGATTATTTTAGACACCGACATCGATCTGAAAAATTATTTAGAAAATTGCAATAACAAGCCCAAGATTTACATAAAATACAGTGAAATAGAGAGCTCAACTCTTGATAAGAGTGTGCATGATAATGCTTAAGACACAGGTAGTCACATCAATGAAACTTAAAAATAGGGAAAAATATAATTTTAACCTGATAATGTGATATTAGATGAAATTAGACAATAAGAAGCCAAAATATAAAAGGAATAAAAATAGATGGGTCATGATGTGGAAATGCACAATGCTAGATGCAGTATCTGCACAATATAACCAATTTTAGGGATAAGATATAGATGTGGGGTATGTCCTGACTTTGATTTATGTGAAAAATGTTAATAAATTAAAGGGCACAATCATCCCTTGCTTAAAATAAGATTTAAAAATCAAAATCCTTTGAAGATTACTCTTGAATATGAAAGAGTTAAAGCAATTAATGCTTCTAACCTGTCTCCTGTTCACCATTAAGCTTAAAAACTGAAATATGAAACCGCTGAATAAAGATAGCAAATTATTGTTAGTTATTTGGGAAACTTACTTGGAGAGGAAAATATAGATAACTATAAGAAATATTCAAAATATTCAAAATCGAATACTTTTGATGGTCTTTTTTAATAGTATATTGGCTGGCTTTAAACAGATAAACAACCAATTCCAAAGATCATGCAGTGGTTTACATCGTTTTGGTCTAACCTATCCCAAATTCAAAACTATCCCATTATCTGATTGTATTCAACCAAATCATTGCTATTATAAAGGGTTAAATTATACAATAATTTATGCAGTTTGCCTATCAAATAAAACAGATAAAGAATATATTATTAAAAATATATCAATATCTTTGAATAAGTCGATTCTATTTCCAAAAGCCAGCAATCCGAATTCCATCTTGTTCCAACGTTCCCTAACCTTATGCTTTTTGTCCAATAAATTGGCCCCAAAAGATTCTCCTTAATTCAATTTATAATTTTCCA
>Ga0302197_10005721_pt1 | contig 10520 bp, 12 predicted proteins | sample II_Bog_N2_1_FD_193526 | JGI IMG/M metagenome (GOLD analysis project Ga0302197, IMG submission 193526) | Peat permafrost microbial communities from Stordalen Mire near Abisko, Sweden - II_Bog_N2_1 | ecosystem: Environmental > Terrestrial > Soil > Wetlands > Peat | place: Sweden: Abisko...
CGGATAATCCATCAAGAACAGCGCCACCTTATCATTCGTCGCCAGATTCCCTGCCGTAATGTACTGCTTGTTCCCACTAAAATCCGCAAACGCCAGCGTCTTCCCATCCAGCACCCGCAGAAATCCTTTGGGCCCGCCGCGATGCTGAATGTAAGGCCACCCATCCTCCGTCACGCTAGCCAAATAAAACGAATCCCGCCGCGCAATAAACTCCTGCTCCATCGGCCCCAGCGCGTCGCCGACCTCGCCCCGCTCCGCCGCCCGCTCGTACTGCGCACGCGACCCATGCTGCTCCTGGTATCGCTTCGCCGCCTCCCCAAACATCACCTTCGCATACGCCTGTGTCATCGCCCCTCCGCCCCAATCTTGGAGAAGATTACCCCGCCCACAGCTCTAAAAGACCTTCTGCCCCGGGGCCCACCACGCTAATTCGGCGCTATCACCTTCCGCTTTCCCAACTGCGGCGCACCCGAGGGATCCATCGGTACCGTCGTCGGGTCTTCCAAAACCGTCGCCTTGTCCGCCGGAATGCCGATCCCCGTGGGAAGAATCATCGCTTCGCTCTTCTCGATCGAGATGCTCATGTCGTGGTATCCGCCCTTCGTATCCACCGGATGCGGAAACTCCAGAACATAGCGCCCCCGCACCATCTCAGTGAATTGCTGCAGTTGTTCGGCAACCCCCTTCTCGGCCGCCGTCATTACAATTCCCCCAGTCAAATCGCATACCGAATTGAAGAGGTCCTCGGGATTCCTCGTCCCCGTACGAAAGGTGGCATCGCCGGTCTGGACCATGCCGAAGATCGCCACAGCTCTCGCCTGCGCATATAACCGCAGCTCGTTCCACGAGATCTTGCTCCCCCGGTCCACCCCGTCCGTCACCACCAGAATCACCCGCCTGCCCGGGTGTTGATACAGAGCCTCCGTAACAATCTTCAGCGAATCCCACAGGTTTGCAGGCTCCTTGCACGCACTCCGCCATCGATCTCGCCCGTGATCTTTCCACGGTTGCAACACCAGTTCGACGCCCCGCTTCAGCGTCACAGGAGTCGCCGGCACGTCATCAACTGACCGAATCAGATTGCAGTCCATCGAATACACCGAAACATGGTCCTTGGCATGCAACGAAAGCGGCGCCAGCCCCGCGACCACATCGTCCATCCGCGCCATCAGCGACGGAAACGGCTGACTCACATCCAGCACAATCGCCAGCGAGATCGGATCGTCCCCCTCCAGCCTCGCATGCGTCACCCGGAACTTCGGCCCGCCATCGATGCTTACGAAGAACCGCCCCTCCGCAATCCCAGACACCGGTTCGTGGTCCTGCCCCATCACCAGCGTAGGAATCTGTACCAGGTTCGGATACACATGCAGCGTCGGCGTGCTGTTCTCCTGCGCTGGCAGCGCCACGGCACTCCACCCGGCCAGGCCCGCCATGCAAACCAAGAGTGCCGCCCTACGTGCTACCAATCCATCCGCCAATCCCAAGACACGGACCCGCGCCATCCCGACAGTATCGCAGAGCCAACGCCTATCCGCGCACCGCATCTGTCTCTCCCACTCCCACGTCAAACGGATACTCCAGCGCGCACAGGAACAGCACCAACAGCAACAGCGCCTGCACCAGCCCGCAATACACAAACACCGTCGGATACGTCAGCAGCGTGAACGGCGCAAACAGCGGCACAAACAGCAGCATCGTCCCCTGCAACCCCCGCACCCGCACCCCGGCCTGCTGCGCGCGAATCGCAATCCAACCCAGCAGCACCAGCGGCGCCACCATATGCACCAATGCGTGGTAATAAGAGATGGGCGGAAACATGACCATAAACGTGCTCACCGCCAGCACCTGGTTCGCCACCGGCATCTTCCACAGCTTGCCGAACAGCGCCGCCCCCATCACCGCCGCGCCACACGCAAAGTAAGGCAGCGTCAGCTTGTCCATCGGATAGTGCGCAATCATCGCGACAATCTTCGCCACTTCAATCAGCGAGTGGTTCGCCACCAGTTCGCGCAGCGTCCACTCTGCCGTCCGTGCACCCTGGTAACGAAACACGTTCACCATCGTTCCTGCCCACGCCACACGCACGCTCGGCCCCAGCCACCACAGCGCCCACACCGTAGCCCCCACAAACGTCGCCACGCCTTCCGCAAACGCACGCCACTTTCTCCGCGGAAGCAGCAGCACCAGCAGCACCAGCGGAAACAGCTTCATCGCCGCTGCCAGCCCCCACAGCAACGCCGCCGCATCGTCATGCCCGCGCAGAAACGCCAGCACTCCCAGCGCCGTCAGCATCCACAAAACAATCTCGATGTTGCCCTGATGGACCAGCCGCTCAATCGGGAACGAGATCAGCACCAGGCTCAGCGGCATCAGAACCGCCGTCGCAAGCGCAACTCCAACCCGAACCAATCCCCGACCCACCCACCCCACCAACACCGCCAGCCACGCACCCGACACCAGCAGGTACAGCAGCTCCGGAATCGGAAACGCATACAGCGGCGCCATCACCGCAGCCGCAAACGGCGGATACGCCACCGGAGAAAACATCGGATACGCCCAGGGATTCCCCGCAACATTGAAGAAGAACGCCGCCGAGTGCAGCAGCTTATACGTCCCCGGATACTCCATCAGGTCGCCGAACAGCGGATCGCTCAGCGGGTCCCAGTTGTACCGCGACAATCCCGCACGCCACTTCAGCCACCCCACCACAAACGTCAGCGCAAACGTCGCCAGCGACGCCACCCAGAACGCCCGCAGCTCCGGAGGCAGCCGCACCCGGCCCGACGCTTCTCGCGCTTCATTCGCCATGCAGCCCAAGTCTAGCCCAGCCCCTCACCGCCCCCGCCCGTGCGAACCATTGCTCTAACCCCACCCGTTCAGCGAGAAAGTCTGCTGCGACCAACGGGAGCACCCCGCGAAGCCTAAAAAAAGCATGCGAACGCCCGCCCCACGCGCAGTGGGCCCGTCCGGCAGGACAGCACTTGCCCCTAGCCTCACCGCAGCGCCCGAGCACTAACCAGCCTGCCCTCCAGGTGCCGCTCCAGCACCTCGATCGCAAACCGCCGCAAGTCCGCCGCCCGCGCCTTCGGCCAATCTTCCTCCGCCAGCGCCTTCACCGTCCCGCGAAACATCCGCCCCGCCAGCGCCACCGACTCCGCCGACAGCGCCATGCTCCCCGCCTTGCGATCGTCCGCGCACGTCACCCCATCGCCTACCGCCGACCACCACACCGCGCCGCCTCGCAAATCTAACCCGCACGCGACACAATGTCCCAACTCCGGCATCCACCCCAGCAGCCGGTTCATCCACAACGCAAAATAAGTCACCGGCATCCACACCCGCCCCACCTGCAACTCATCCAGCACCGCCAGCGCCAGCCGGAAAACCGAATCCTCCGGCGCCCCCTCCGGCAGAGCCTCTTCCAGCACCTCGGCCACCATCTCCAGCGCCGCCACCCGCACATAATCCACCGGCCGCGACATCGGCGACGAAAGAATCTCAAACGCATCCAGCCGGACCAGTTCCTGACGAGGCCTTTCCGCGTACGTAGCCCGCACATGCGTCATTGGCTCCAGCGCCCCGCCAAATCGCTTGCGCGACCGCATCGCATGACGTGCCACGCCCTTCACCCGCCCCTGCTCGCGTGTAAACAGGCTCACCAGCAGGTCCGCCTCGTGGAACGGCCAAGTCCGCAGCACGATCGCCTCACCCACCCGCTGAATCATCCGCCTCGTCCATACGGTCCGTCACTTTGACTCGCAGAGTCAGAATCGCCGTCGTTGCTTCTGATCATCCCACCACAACAAAAACGCGCAGCCCGAGAATCCGAACCACGCGTCTGCCTTTACTAACCTCTTACCACGAACCACTGACTACTGTTTCTACCGCCCGAAATGCGCAGCGTTCTTGGCCTGATAATCCGCCCACTTCTCCGGCAGATCGTCGGCCGCGTAAATCGCCGACACCGGGCACACCGGCACGCACGCTCCACAGTCGATGCACTCCACCGGGTCGATAAACAACTGGTCCGTCTCGGCGAATCCGGCTTCGTCCTTCTTCGGATGAATGCAATCCACCGGACAGGCATCCACACACGCCGCATCCTTCGTTCCAATACATGGTTCCGCAATCACATAGGCCATCTTGCAAATCTCCCTTAATCTTCTAAAAAGTTCCCACTGTTCTCCGGCCACAATTCTAGCAGCACATCCGTACCTATCTGCAAACCGCCGCCGATTCCGCCCAAATACCCGCGCCGCATGACATAAAATCAAAGTTGTACCCACTCCAGTCCCTGCAAAGAAAGGCAGCCGCCCGGCCAGCACCGGACCAAGCTCGATTCCTGCCCTCATCGCCATGCCTGAAGACCCCCAAAAACCGCGCCTCGCCGCCGAAATCCGCCACGCGGTCGTCGAAGTCGCGTTCATCGTCTTCCTCTTCTACTCCAACCTCCTCATGGGCGAATTCAACCGCACCAATGGCCCCGGCAAAACTTTCGCCGTCGCCCTCACCGACATCTTCACCATCAAGAACTTCGCCATCGCGATCATCGCCGCATCCATCGGCTACGTCGTCTTCGAATACCTCCGCAAGAAACCCTAAGCCAGATTCCGCACAGTTCACAGTCACCTTTTTGCCTGCTTCTTGCTTGTCATTCCCGAAGGGAATCCGCTTCTATTTCCCACTCTCCGCACCCAAACTCCCGCATCCGTGTCGCCAAATCCACCGGAAAGATCCTCTCAACAGACGCCTCCACCTCCGCTACCCCCCACCACCGAATCTCCTTCATAATCGCAATCTCCTCCACCGTCACCCCCCGCAGCACCGGCGCCTCCGCCCCGCACTGCGCCACAAACACAAAATCAAGGTTGTCCCGCATCTCCCCCTGATGCTCAAACTGCGTCACCTCCTCATACACTGGCCCCACCACCTCCACGCTCAGCCCCAGTTCTTCACCCAACTCGCGCACCGCCGCCTGCGCAGGAGTCTCCCCCGCCTCAATCTCCCCGCCCGGCGTCAGCCAGAACACAAACTCCCCATCCCCCCGCATCACCCCACACCGAATCAGCAACACCCGCCCCGCCGGATCGAACACCATCACCCGCGCCGTCCGCCTGGCCCTCATGTCTGCCGCCTTACCGGAGTAGCAGCAGGCTCTAGCCTCGGGCTCTTCCCCCCTTGGCCACTCACCGCCTCGCTCGTCTCCGCCAAACAATCGAAGTCACTGCCATTCCAACAATCAGAAATACCCCTCCCCCAACGAACCCAAACATATTGCCGATTCCCACTTCCAGCCCGCACTGTCCAGTTTGCGGGGTTCCCGGAGCGCAATCGTTCGCCACCCCCCACTGATGCCCCTCGTACGCAATCAAAGCAGTAACCACAATAATCACCGGAATCATCAACCAGAGAAGTCCCATACTCCCAGATGACTTCGTGTGTTGCTTGCCACGCAATTCGTTCATCGCCCTCTTCCTATCCCCCCGCCGCAGCCCGCTTCGCTGCAAACTCCGCCGGCGTAGGTATCTCCCCCATCTCCCGCCCCGCAAACATCTCCGCAAACAAGTGCCGCATCTCGCCCGCGATCAGCCCATTCGTCGCCAGCACCTCGCGCGAGTCCAGCGTAAACTTCCCGCCATCGAAATGCGTCACCGTCCCACCCGCCTCTTCGACCAGCAAATATCCAGCGGAAGTGTCCCAAGGATTTAGCTTGAACTCCCAAAAGCCATCCAGCCTCCCACAAGCCACATACGCCAAATCCAGAGCCGCCGACCCCGCGCGCCGAACCCCATGCGACCGCAGCGTGAACTCCTGATAAAAATGCACATTCGGCGAGTTGTGCCGCTTATGCGAAGGAAACCCCGTAGCCGTCAGCGACTCCTGTAGTACCTTCGTCTTCGACACATGAATCTGCCGCCCATTCAGCCACGCGCCCTTACCCCGCTCCGTCACAAACATCTCATCCCGCAGCGGATCGTAGATCACCCCGGCTACCATCTCACCATCCTGCCCTGCATCCAGCCCAGCCGCCCGCCGCTCCAATCCCAGCACCACGCAGAACGCCGGAAACCCATGCGCAAAGTTGGTCGTCCCATCCAGCGGATCAACGTACCAGCGATACTCGCTCTCCATCTGATCGCGCGTTCCCTCCTCGCCGAAGATCCCGTGCCCCGGAAGCGCCGCCGTCAGCCGCTCGCGGATCAGCGCCTCGCTGGCCCGGTCGGCCTCGGTCACCAGGTCCACATCGCCCTTGTATTCGGTCGCCACACCCTTCTCGTAAAACCCTCGCAGCAACGCACCCGCCTGCCGCGCAATCCCTTCAGCCACATGCGCAAACTCGAACCGCTTCATCTCAATCCCTCTCCTATCCACACTAACAGCCATGCAAACCGCAACTAACCACCCGCAAACCGCGTCTAGCAATTAGTCACTTACAATGATGCAATTGCGTCTCTCCCTGCGGCCCCGTCTTCTCTCCCTAGCGTTGCTCCTCTTCGGTGCGGGCGCCCATCAAATCCGCGCGGCCGAATTGCCCGACGCTCCCATCCCGCAACCCCCCGCAGTCGCCCCACCCGCAACCGCTGTCCTCACCGGCATCGTCACCGATAAAGACGGCGCGGCTATCCCCAACGCCCGCGTCACCTTCAATCAGAACCCCCTGCCGCCAACCACGGTCCCCACTGCGAACGACGGTGTCTTTTACCTCCCGAATCTTCCTCCCGGCCAATTCCAGCTCTCGATTTCCGCCGCCGGCTTCGGCTCGCAGCAAGTCTCCGGCGTCCTCCAGCCTGGCGAGCAGCTTCAACTCCCAACCTTCGCTCTCGCCGCAGCCTCCACCACCAATATCGAAGTCACCGCCACCCCAACCGATATCGCCGAAGCCCAGGTCAAGCTAGCGGAAAAACAGCGCGTCCTCGGAGCCATCCCCAACTTCTATGTCGTCTACGACAGCAACCCCCTCCCTCTCAATCCGCGGCAAAAGTCAGACCTCGCCCTTCGTTCGCTCATTGACCCCGTCAATCTCATCCTTAACGGAGTAGTAGCCGGCGTGCAACAAGCCACTGATACCTATGCCTGGCAGCAGGGAGCCGACGGCTACGCCAAACGCTACGCCGCCGCTTTTGGAACATTCCTAACCTCCACCCTGCTCTCCAACGCCGTCCTTCCCATCCTCTTCCACCAGGACCCGCGCTACTACTACAAAGGCACCGGCAGCATCCGTTCGCGCGCCGGATACGCCATGGCCAACGCCGTCATCTGCAAGGGGGACAACGGCCACTGGCAGCCCAACTACTCTGGCATCCTCGGCGGTCTCGCCGCCAGCGGCATCTCCAACGCCTACTACCCCGCGGCCAATCGCACCGGCGTCGGCCTCACCTTCGAAGGTGCCGCCATCGGCACCGGCCTCAGCGCGGTCGCCAACCTCTTCGAGGAGTTCCTCATCCGCAAACTCACCCCGCGCATCCCACCCATCATCCCACCCAATCCTTAGAGCCTCAGAGAATGCGACTGGCTTTCAACATCCGCCCAAATGCCGTCCTGACGACCAGCCTATTGTGCGTGGAGCGGGTGGGTCGTGACTTGTAGAGGCCTTCGCGTGGCGCTCCCGACGGTCGCAGGGTCGAGACATAACTTCATGCCGACCAACGGAAGGAGCACGCGAAGCAGTAAAAGGGCGTGCGAACGCCTATCCCCGCCGCTCATAGTGAAAATGCAGTTCCTGCACACTCGCCACCGGGATCCCGTTCTTCATGGCCGGTACATAAATCCACTGGTTCACGGTCTGCATCACCTCGGCATCGATCGGCGCGCCCACCCCCTGCTTCAGCGTCAACTGCGCGACCTTCCCATGCTCGTCAATCACCGCATCCAGCACCACATCGCCCACAAACCCAGGCGGCAGCGCCGACAAGGTCGGCGTTGGATGGGGAAAATACTTCTCCAGCGCAATCGTGATGTCCCCGTCGCCCAACCCGCTCTGGCCCAACCCACCCGCCCCGCGTTCGCTACTAGCCGCACTCGCCGTATCAATCTTTGGAGCCGCTAACGCAGAATGAGTCACCGACTCCGGCTTCTGCTTCGTGGACGTCGGTTTGATGTCATTCTGCGACGCCTGCGCACTGCCTAGCGTGTAGTACGTCAACGACTGCAAGCCATTCCGCGTGCCCGGCAGTCGGTAAACCGCGATCCTCGGTCCGCGCAGAAACCCAGCCACCGCTACCAGCACCACCGCATGGATCACCACCGACCAAGTAGTTCCATTCCACTTCCACCCGGAAGCGTTCCTGTCGGGCTGCGTCCTCATACACACCTCCCCACGCGCTCGCTCCAGCTATCTTACCCGGCCCGCACCACCACCAAATCGGGTGCCCCGTCCTCGCTCGCTAGGGGCGGATGGGGCGGGTGGCCCAAAGTCTGAAGTCCTCCACCGAACCGGGTGCCCCGTCCTCGCTCGCTAGGGGCGGGCGGTGCCCCAATTCATACCGTCGCCGAAACACTGTCAACCCCCAAAATCGGTGGAAAACCCGCCAACTCCCCGCAATCCAGTACTTTACCAATTCAAATTAGATAGCAGATGAGTTATGGTCAAACCGTTATACTTAAGGTATGGAGAATTAATTAGAGAAGGCCGCACTCGCTGCGGCCTTTCCCATTTAACCGGAGTGGGACCCGTCCGAATGACGGCAATCGATACAACTTATAGATACACCCGCAACCGTCTGTAGATTCACGAGGGTTTGTATATACCAGTGTATATACGCGCGCAAAAGTGCTTTGTCATCTAGACTTTGACCAAAACATACGGGGATCCTAATGCGTGTCCGGAAAGTATCCCGTCCGGTAGCGCAGCGAGTCGCCAGCACCTCGCGCCGGGTCAGCCAGCGTCACCTTGATCCGCCGGAACGCCGTGTCGCCATTCCTGTCCGGCGCGTAGTAGCCCAGCAGATATTGCGTCCGCAGGTCATCCGACACGTGCTGGAACGCAGGCTCCAGGTCCGTCGGATCGACCACATAGTAATACTTGCCGCCCGTGTCCTCTGACATCTGGATAAGCGCATGTTCGCCGCCCGTATTGCGTCCTGCATCCGCGTAAACCGGCACGATGATGATGGAATAGATAATTGTGTCCGCGCGCTGAGCCTCTTCCACCGCCTGCTCGAACTTCTCGCCACCCAGAATCGAGTTGCCGCCGTCGCTGATGATCACCAGCACCCGTCGCCGGTTCGCCGCCTGCGACGTTGCCGCCAGACGATCGCTGGCCAGGAAGATCGCGTTGTATAGCGCCGTCTCATCTCCATGCTGCAAATCACCCAGGCCTTGTTCAATGCGCTTCGCCTGGTTGGTAAACGGAACAATCTCGCGCACCGTATCGGCGAAGTCCATCAGGTCGATCTCGTCCTGCGGTCGCAGAATCGCCCGCACAAAATGCTTCGCCGCCTCTTTCTCCAGCCGGTCGCTGCTCAGCACCGTCTCGCTCGAATCGATCGCCAGCACAATCGACAGCGGGCTGGTCGCCTCCCGATCGAAGATTGCAATCGTCTGCTGCTTGCCGTCCTCGAAGAGTTGAAAGTCCTTCTTCTCGAAGCCCCCCACCGGCGCGCCATGCGCATCGACCACGTTCAACGCCACATTAACCAGTCGCGCCTGCACCCGAATCGTTCCCACCGGTGCCTCGCGATTCACCGCCGGAGTACCAGTCGTTTGCGATCCCGAAGCCTGCCCCGCCGTTCCCGTCTTGGTCAGCGGGCCGTTCACCTGCTCCGTCGAGGTCGCACTCGGCTTCGAAGCCCGTCGCTCCACCGGCGCCACCTTCTGTGTGCCCGTCTGCTGCGGAGCGGAAGTCTGCGCCGGCACTGGCATCACCGGCTGCGGCTCAGTCTGAGTCTCCTGCGCCTGCAAGCCCAGCACCAGAAAGGAAATCAACAGTGCAACAGCCGTCCTCATTCCGAAACACCTCTCTGGCCCGTAGCCAGCTCCGCCGGAAACGGCTCGCCATCGGCCCACACCGCCCCGTCCGCAAACGTCTCCTTCTTCCAGATCGGAACCGTCTTCTTCAATGTGTCTATCAGCCAGCGACATGCCTCGAACGCCGCCGCGCGATGCGCCGACGCAACCACAATCAGCACGCTCGTCTCGCCCACCATCAATCGCCCCAGCCGATGCACCAGCGCAACGTCGCGCACACCAAACCGCTCCACTGCCTCAGCGCCCAACCGCTGCATCTGCTCCAGCGCCATCTCGCGATACGACTCGTAATCCAGGTAAAGCGTCTGCCGCCCGCGCGTATTGTCACGCACAATACCATCGAAGACGCACACCGCCCCGTCGCCGCCAGCCTTCATCGCCGCGACAATCGCCTCCGCCCCAATCGGCCCATCCACAATCTCAAGCTTCATGCCGTTCGCACCCGTCCAACCTTGTGCTCAACTCCTTCGCGAGCAGCGCGAACGCCCCGCCATGCAGGCAGCACCGCCGCCCTCGCTCGCGAAGCGAGCTTTTCGCCGTACGCGCAGTAC
>Ga0302197_10005723_pt1 | contig 10518 bp, 8 predicted proteins | sample II_Bog_N2_1_FD_193526 | JGI IMG/M metagenome (GOLD analysis project Ga0302197, IMG submission 193526) | Peat permafrost microbial communities from Stordalen Mire near Abisko, Sweden - II_Bog_N2_1 | ecosystem: Environmental > Terrestrial > Soil > Wetlands > Peat | place: Sweden: Abisko, Stordalen...
GTCGCCGGTGACTGATTCTCTCTAACAACCTACTGAAAGATCAGGCCGGGGCTTCCAAGTCCCGGCCTGATTCATCTAGCGGCAAGACCGGAATCGGGGTATCATCGGGATTATGGCAACCGTCCACATCTCGGAGGCCGAGGCGGCCAGCGATTTCGCAGGGCTGATGGTCCGCGTTCGCGCCGGAGCGGAAGTTGTGATCGAAAACGATGCCTCGCCTGCCGTCGTTCTGCGCGTGGCCGCGGAGAGCCCTCTTCGACGACTCTCGGAATCTCTCCGCCTGGCGAGAGAGCATGGCTCAATCGTCACGCTGGATGGAGGCTTCGCCGCGGACCTCGAAGCGGTCGTGAACGGCCATCAGGAACCGCTCGAATCCTCATGGGATTGATTCTCGATTCCAGCATCGCAATCGTCGCCGAGCGTCGCGGCGACACCGTCGAAAAGATGATTGAGAATGTGGTCGCCGCAGTTGGCGATGAAGACGCGGCATTGTCTTCAGTCGGACTCACGGAACTGGTGCATGGAATTTATCGTGCGCAGACTCCGCTTATGCGTCAGCGCCGCCAATTGTTCATTGAAGAGATGCTCCGCGATCTAACGGTCTATCCGTACACAAGAGAGACGGCAATGCTCGCCGGAAAGATCGATGGTGAGCAGCAGGCACAAGGCGTGACCATCCCCTTTGGAGACTTGCTGATCGGAGCAACCGCGCTCGCGTTGGGATTCTCTGTTCTGACCGCAAACCTACGGCACTTCCGCCTCATCCCCGGCCTCGATGTCCTGACGCTCTGATTGCTCTCCCCGAAAACGCGCAAATGGCCAAGCTCTACCGCGAGCACGTCCTGGGCGAAAAGCCGATCGACGGCCTGGTTCGCCTGGACTCGATCCGGCCCGCTTCGAACAACGCCACCTCGCCCATCAACCGGCAGAGCCAGAAGGAAGCCGAGCCCGTCGCTGGCGACTGATTCTCTCTAACAACCTACTGAAAGATCAGGCCGGGGCTTCCAAGTCCCGGCCTGATTCGTTTGAATCGAACCCGATCGGAATAAGGATCGCGAGCCCTTCGACTCGAGGCACACGCTTCGCCGCAGGCCTGATAATGATCCCGATGAATAATCTGGGCCGCAGAGACTTTCTAAAAGCAGCGTTAAGTTCCACAGCGTATCTAGTCCTTCACCCCAACGCTAACGCACAGCAGGCTCCCCTACCTTCCGAAGCCGTTCTCTGGGACCCGGCCAAAGCCTTCCGCGAGTCGACCCCCACCCGCGAGCGGATTTCCGTGAACGGCCTATGGCGATGGCAACCCGCCGCAGCCACCGCGGATGCTGTGCCCACCGGGAACTGGGGCCACCTTCGCGTGCCCGAGGCCTGGCCCGTAGACGAGCGGTGGTCCGGCCAGCAGCTCTACTACCCCAATCCAGCCTGGGAAAAGCCCCCCGCAGCCGGCGTGAATGCTGCCTGGTACGAGCGGGAAATCGCAGTGCCGCGTGAGTGGGCAGGCCGCCGCATCACGCTGAATGCGGGATATTTGAACTCCTACGCCGTCGTTTACCTCGACGGCGCAAAGGTTGGCGAGATGCGCTTTCCCGCCGGTGAAATCGACATCACAGCGTGCTGCCATCCTGGACAAAAGCAGATCCTCAGCATGTTTGTGGCGGCCATGCCCCTAAAGGCTGTCATGATGTCTTTCGCCGACAGCGCAGCAGCACGGCAAGTGACGGGCAGCGTGGAGCGGCGGGGACTCTGCGGCAACGTGTATCTATCCAGTACGCCAGCCGGCCCGCACTTCTCCGATGTCAAAATCGAAACCTCGGTCCGCAGGTGGCAGATCACGTTTGACGTAGAACTGGCGGCTCTCGAGCCCGCCCGCACCTATACCTTGCGCGCCCAAATCAGCGACGGCAACCAGCCTGCGCATGAGTTTACAAGCCCGCCATTCCAGCCCAACGAGCTAGCCAACGGGCGCATCCGCATAACGGAAAACTGGCGGCCACAGAAGCTTTGGGATACCCACACCCCACGGAATCAGTACGACCTGAGCCTCTCCCTGCTCGACTCCACAGGCAAGATAATCGACGACGCTCTGCCCATCCGCTTCGGCTTCCGCGAATTCTGGATCGAAGGAAAGGACTTTTACCTGAACGGCACGCGCCTGTATCTGGCGGCAATCCCGATTGACAACGCCCAGGGCAACGCAACCATGGCCAGTTACCAAGCCACGCGCGCCACTCTGCAGGGGTACAAGAGCTTCGGCATCAATTTTGTCTACACGCATAATTACGGCTGCGAGCCGGGCACGCACCGGGCCTTCGAAGAGGTTTTAAGAGCGGCGGACGATGAGGGGATGCTGGTGGCTTTTTCGCAGCCCCACTTTGGTCAATACAACTGGGACTCGCCCGACGCCGATACGACCAACGGCTACGCACAGCACGCCGCGTTTTATGTGCGCGTGGCCCAGAATCACCCCTCGGTCGTCTGCTATTCCACCAGCCACAACGGTACCGGCTACGGCGAAGACATGAACCCCGACATGATCGACGGCATTCTGGCTCCGCGCGATTCCTGGGGAGTAATTGGCGCTGGCCGGGCTTTGCGGGCAGAGGCGATCATCAACCGCCTCGACCCCAGCCGCTTCGTCTACCACCACGCCGGGAACCTTGGAACCATGCACGCAATCAACTTCTACGGCAACTGGATTCCGCCGCAGGAAATGTCTGACTGGTTCGAGCACTGGGCCACCTACGCCGTCAAGCCGGTCTTCCTCAACGAATACAGCGTGCCCCTGCTGTGGGATTGGGGCATGTACCGCGGCTGGTACAAAGGCAAGCGCGCGTTTGGCGATGGGGTGGTGCCGTGGGAGTTCTGCATGGCGGAGTGGAACGCGCAAACGCTCGGTGCACGCGCCTATCAAATTACCGAAGCCGAAAAGCAGAACCTGCGCTGGGAAGCGGAAAAGTATCGGCTAGGCAAGGGTTGGTTGCGATGGGACTGCCCGCACACCTTCGGTTCGCCGGAGTTCACCGACGTCTTTCGCGTGCTCGCCGGGCAGGTCACTGAAAACTATCGCGCCATGCGAACCTGGGGAGTGGCAGCCACATCCTGCCCGTGGGATGTCGAGGGGTATTGGTTCGGCACATCGCGCCGCAAAGACCGCTTCAACCTTGAACTGGAAGTCGATTGGGAGAGATTGCAGGAACCGGGCCCTAGTCCGGCTTACGTAGACGAAGAGCAAGCGCGCCAACTCCTTCAGTATCGTCCGGCCGACTATGCGCCTACACCTGTGGCCGAGGCGCTATATCGCAACTATATGCCGCTGTTGGCCTACATCGCAGGCAAGCCCGCGGCCTTTACCAGCAAGGACCACAACTTCGTTCCCGGCGAAACCGTCGAGAAGCAACTCATCCTCATCAACAACTCCCGAGTCGAGGTAAGCGCCGATTGCGAGTGGTCATTCGACACTCTCGGGGGCGTTCGCGGAACATCGAAGATCACCATACACCCCGGTGATCAAAAGCGCCTGCCAATCAAGCTCGAACTGCCGTCCGATCTCGCTCCCGGCCAATATAGCTTGCAGGCCGCCGTCAAATTCCCCGATGGGGAACCGCAAAAGGATTCCTTCGCGATCGACGTACTGCCGGAACCCGCAGCCTCCCAAACCAACGGGAGGATCGCCCTTTTCGACCCCAAAGGCGAAACGCGGAGGCTCCTCGGCGGCCTGGGAGTTCGCGGGAAGGAAGTCGACGCCAAGGTCAACACATCGGAATTTGACGTGCTGATAATCGGCAAAGGCGCTCTGAACCTAACGAACCCGGCGCCGGACCTCGCGGGAGTTCACGACGGCCTCAAGGTCGTCATCTTTGAGCAGACCGGCGAGGTGCTTGAAAAACGGTTCGGATTCAGGATTGCCGAATACGGGCTGCGATGGGTCTTCAAGCGTGTGCCCGATCATCCGATTCTTGCCGGCCTGACCGAGGAGCATTTACGCAACTGGCGCGGCGCATCCACCACGCTGCCCCCGCGACTGAACTATCAGATCTCGCAGCAATTCTCTGGCTCGCCTGCAGTTGAGTGGGCGGGCTTGCCCGTCACCCGTGTGTGGCGGCGCGGTAACCGCGGCAATGTGGCCTCGGCGCTCATCGAGAAGCCGGCCTGCGGCGACTTTCTGCCCATCCTTGACGGCGGCTACGCTCTTCAGTATTCGTCGCTCATCGAGCACCGGGCAGGCAAGGGAATGGTGCTTTTTTGCCAAACGGACGTCAGCGGGCGCACATGGACCGACCCGGCAGCGGATACCCTGGCGCGGAATATCGTCCAATTCGTCGCGGCTTGGAAGCCAAGCCCCATGCGGACGGTGCTGTACGCGGGCGATAGCGCAGGCGAAGTGTACCTTGCGGCTGCCGGCGTCCGCTTTACGGCATATAGTGACGAAACACTTTCCTCCGGCCAGCTATTGGTCGTCTCGCCCGGCGGAGCAAAGAAACTGGAAGCGCAACGAGCCGGCCTCGCCAATTGGATCAAGGCAGATGGCCGCGTGCTGGCGCTGGGACTCGACGAAGCGGAGGCAAATTCGTTCCTGCCCATCAGCATTTCCACGGCCAGCCGTGAGCACATCGCCGCTTGTTTTGAACCCTTCGCGGCTGGCTCATCCCTGGCTGGCATTTCGCCGGCGGAGGTCCACAATCGCGACCCGCGCAACCTGCCCCTTATCAGCGACACCTCGCAGGGAGTGACCGTGGTTGGCGATGGAGTGTTGGCAACGGCTGCCAACGGGCATGTCGTTTTCTGCCAGCTTGTTCCCTGGCAATTCGATTACTCCGGCGAAAAAATGAACGTTAAGCGCACCTACCGCCGGGTTTCCTGCTTGCTGGCGCGATTGCTCGGCAACTTGCAGGCTGCGGGTGAAACGCCAATCCTGGAACACATTTCGACGCCGGTGGGTGAAGGAGAGCAACGTTGGCTCAAAGGGCTCTACCTTGACGCGCCCCAGGAGTGGGACGATCCTTATCGCTTTTTCCGCTGGTGAGGCGGATGCAACGCGCCGCGCGACCCAGAGCTCGGAGCCGCATGTTCGGATTCTTGGACATGGGATATCTAGAGCTACCAGACTTCCAGCTTGAAATCCCGATAGGTCCGAATTAGCTCGAAGTCCCCGCGATTGGACGTAATCAACCGCGCACCATGGGTACGGGCGGTCAATGCAATCAGCACGTCGAAGTGGAGGTCGCGCAATTTTCGCGCCTCGAAACCATGATCTCGAACCATTTTGAGAAGAATCTGCCCCGACTCGAGCCAGTCACTCTCTGTAGGCGTAAAGAGAACGTATCTTCGCTCAAAATTGCGAAGAAACGCTTGTTCTGCTTGCGTCGAGGCCCCACGCCAGAGCTCTGCCATGACAACGGTGGAGGTGCGGACCAGTTCATCGAGCGAGTCGATGCGCTGGTCATGACAGTTGGTGCGAAATTGGTCGATGAGAATCGAACTGTCGAAAATGACCATCTTACCGGTCGTAATTCTCAAACTTTAGCTTGCCGCCGTTTTCCTTCATCAGCTTCTTGAAATCCTTCAGCTTCAGAATTTCGCGCAGGGCAACGTGCACCGCTTCGGTCCTGGACTTGACTCCCAGCACGCGCACGGCTTCATCCGCCAATTTTGTGTCCAGCCGAATCGATGTCAAAGTTACAGGCATGGCTGCTCCTTCTGTATATATGAATATCGCCCAATATATATACAGCCGTCAAGGGGCTTCCATTCGGCCCAGCTCCCGCAACCCGTCAGCCAATGAGTGAACAACCCCCTAATCCGGATAAGCCTCGCCAGCCTTCACAACCCGAATCATATGATCGGTAAATATCGCATGGCCCCCGGGCAGTTCCACCTTGGGCATGTGGCAACTCACGCATTTATCTTTCGCCACCGAACAGCTCTTGATTGCCATCCCAGCAGCTACAGCAGTCGTTTTCGCCTCCCCATGGCAAGCCTGGCATTTTGCGTCGTAGAAAGCGTCATCGTGGTTCACGGGCTGGTGCGGGTTGTGGCAGGCCAGGCAGCTGATCCGTGGGTCGTTGCCCACAAAGCACTTGCTGTTCTCCAGCCGGTAAGGCTGGAAGCGCACATCCACCGTGCCCTTCCAGTTGTTGCGGATCACAGTGTCCCAGGTGCGATGGCATTGCCCGCAAAAGTTCGCGGTGTCCTGGGCGTCCATCTTCTTCAGCGACTTCGGCAGTGTGCTGAAGTTGTCGCGAGCCGCATCGGCCATGTGTTTTTCCGCACCCTCATGGCAGCGATCGCAATCCAGGCCAGGCCGCATTTTATCCAGCGTCAGTTTCGCGCCTTCGCTGGCGGCGGTCGCGTGGCAATTGAAGCATTGCAGCGTCTCCCACGGAGTGATTTTGCGCCCCATGGCTTCAATCAGATTCTTTGGATCCGTCTTCCCATCTCCGGGCGTGGTTCCGAGCCCGTTTTCACGCGGAAAGTAGCTCACCAGGCCTTCATACAAGCTCCCGTCCTTCTCCAGAACCCAGGTCTGCGATTTCTGCCCGAACATCCAGTGGATAGGCACGGTCAGCGAGTCCTTCCCGTCTGAAACCGTGTAAGTGCTCTTGCCGTCTTTGGTCTCAACCGTGTAGGTGTACCCGCCCTGCTCAACGGTCAGCCTGGGATGTGTCAGCAGCACCGGATCGTTCTCCACCGGTTCCAGCGCGTGGCGCATGGGCGCATGGGCGTACGATGTCGCCACCCCCACATGGCAGGTGGCGCAGGTAACCGGAGCGGCCGCAGCCTTTGCCGTCTGAGCCAACTGCGGCGACCCCGAGGGAAATCCCCAAAGCAGCCAAATCAACGCGGCCACCCCGGCGCTTGCCGCCAGCCGTCCCAGGCTACTTTTGCATCCCAAGGCAAACCAACCGCTCACGGTACGCTTCCTCTCTCTTTCCAGTGCGGGAGTACATCGCGGCCAGCGCCATATGCGCCTCCATGTTGTCAGCGTCCCGCTTCAGCACCTGATTCAGTACTTCTGTGGCGCGTTTCACGTCTCCAGCTTCGGCCAATGACCGGCCCAATGCAATTTGCGCCATCTCGATGTCCGGCACTCGCGCCAGGGCAGCTTCGGCTTCCGGCTGGGCTTCTGCAAAACGCCCGGCAAACATCAGCGCATAGGCCAGAATCGCGTGTGCCGCTGCGTTAGACGGCGCAACCTCCACTTCGCTTTTGAACTGATCGATGGCCAGATCCGGACCGTGCATAAACAACAACACCCCATAGTAAAAATGCAGGTTCGGTACCGTCGGATAGCGCTCAAACAGCTTTCTGAACATGCCATCCGCCGTCTGGCTGTCCCCGGAAAGAAAGACATACCCAGCACTGCCCGCGGCCTCAACCAGCTCCCGCCCCTCCGCGGGGAAATCCTTGGGCAGCGTGGTGTTTCTCATCCCGGCCAACCCCAGTCCCAGCAGCAGGTCCGGATCGTCAATGTGCTTGGAAGCAAAGAACTGGTACTGCAGCATCGCATCCTGAAACCGTCCGGCGCGAGCCAGCATTTGCGCCAGGTGGTAGCGAATAATCTGCTCGTTGCGTGGCTCGTTTGCCGCGCCTTTTTTCACTCCCTCGTCCAGATCGCGCAGCGAATCGTCATAAGCCCCGGTCTCGTACTCGCTCAACCCGCGCAGTGCAAGGGCCGGCGCCGCGCCCGGCTTTAGCTCCAAAACATGGTTCAGCGCATCGATTGCCGCCGGAAAATTGTTGGCGCCGTACTGCAGCAGGCCTATATAAAACCAGCCCTCTGCCCAGTCGGGCTTCAATTGAGTGGCCTGGCCATAGAGTTCAACCGCCAGGGGAACATTTCCGCTGTCGCGTGCCGCCGCCGCGCGACCCGCCAGGTCGTCGAATTGCGCCGCCTGCTGAGCGTTTCCGAAACCAGGCCCACCAATCAACAGCGCGAAAACCAGCAAAATCGGCAGCCACAGACCCGTCGAATTCGCGACCCGACGCGCTCTGATTTGCTGTTTGCGGTACGAGACGATCTTTGTGACGGCTTCGGAAATAGGCGCAACAAGCATCGCCGGCTGGATTCCTAAGGAGAATTCACTTCCGGCGCGCCAACAACCCCGCACCTCGAAACTGATACTAGCACGGCGCAGACTCAACTGGCGGAGGTTTGGATAGACACTCCCGCCAATCGCACCAACGCGCTCTCGGCGCGAAACTTGCCGCTGTCCAGCCTTGCGCGCCGGTGCTATCGCCTATCCCGAGAAGCTGCGATCTACTTCGCCGCGCTGGCCGCCGCAAACACCTGCTCCGCGCTGGTTGTCCCTTCCACTCGCTCCGTCTTCTCCACACCGAACCCGATCCATCCGGAATTCACACCCTCGGTCATCTCTTCAAATGCCCACGTCCCACCCTTGGGAAATCCCATGTATTCCAGGGTGCCCGCCCAGGCTTCCCGCGGAATCGCCTGCGCTTTCACATCGCGGCCCAGCACCTTGCCCAGCGCGGCCGCCAGCTCATCGGAGCTCACCAACGAACCGAGCTCGATCACGCGCTTTCCTGTCCACTCACTCGTGAGCAGCTTCGCCACCTCGGCACCGATGTCCTCGGTGGCCACCATGGGCAACTTCCGTTCCGTCGGCGTGTAAAAAATGGGAAATGTGCCGCCCTGCGCCGCCTGCAGGCCGAAAAGGTAGTTCTCAAAAAATCCCCCGGCCCGCACAAACGCTATTGGAACGGGCAAATCGCCCAGGCCTTCTTCCAGAAGATGAGTCGCGGTAATCAGCCCCAGGCCGCTGCTCTTCTCCGACCCCATCGACGACAGCGCCACCACCTTCGGCGGCGCGGACCTGGCCAGAGCTTCCCTGTAACTTGCAATCACCGCCTTCGCCTCCCTGAAGTCGCGCGAGGGCGTCTGACTGGGCGGCATCATCAAATACGCTCCCTCAACTCCATTGAGCGCTTCCGCCAGCGAAGCCGAATCTTCCCATTCGCCCTTCACCAGCTCCACTCCCTTGTCTTTCCATCGAGCGGCCTTGGCTTCGTCGCGCACCAGCGCCCGAACCTGCTTGCCCGTCTCCAATAGACGTCGTGCCGTTGCTCCGCCTACGTGGCCCGTAATGCCTGTGACTAGAAACATGCTCGTTTCCCTCCAGGCATTCAGATGCAGCCCCCGTCCATCCGTCGCAATCCCTTTTGCGAGTCAGGCCGCTGAGAATCTCAAGGCTTTGAAAGGGCATGACTTCACAGCTTGGTGAAAAACTCTTTTCGGAGGGAGGCGGGGGTTTTAGAGGCTGCGGAAAAACTCATTGCTTTGAAAGGGCACGACTTCAGTCGTGCCACAAAGGCAATAGAATCAACGTGGGCTTTAGCCCCTGCGGGATGTCTTCCGGCAGTTTCATCCAAATTCCCGCGTTTTCCCGCAGCCGCCTAGTCCGTGCGAAGTGCGGTCATTGGCTCAACCCGCATCGCCCGCCATCCAGGCACCAAACCCGCAATCAGAGCCGTCGCCATCAGAATCAAAGCCGCCGCGCATATACTCGCCGGATCTGCGGGACGCACGTCCGCCAGCATCGCGGTGAGCGAGCGTGTAAGCATCAGGCTTAGCGCGAAGCCGATGGCGATGCCCCATGCAGCCAGCCAGGCCGCGCCCTTTACCACATCAAGCATGATCACCAACCTGTCCGCGCCAAAAGCCATGCGTACTCCGATCTCGAAAGTCCGCTGTGCCACCGTAAAAGCAACGGTGCCGTAGACTCCCATTGTTGCCAGCAGCAGCGCCACAAGAGCAAAGCCTGCTGTCAATACCGCGCGGAACCGATGTGTGGCAACGGAGTTGCTCACCATGCGGTCCATCGTGGTAAAACGAAGCGCAGCCAGCGGATTGACGCTGCGAATCGTCCGTTCTGCGGCCGGCATCAGGGACAGCGGCGTTACCCGCGTGCGCAACACAATGTGAATCTGATTCGCGAAAAACGGATGCTGCGTCATTGGCATATACAGCGCAGGCCCCGGCTTGTCCGCGGGAGAATCCTGCCGTACATCGCTCACCACGCCAACAATCGTCATCCACTTGTCCGTGTCCAGCCCGCACCGGATCTGCTTTCCCACCGGATCGGCATCTCCAAAGCTTTGCCGCGCCAGCGATTCGCTGATGACAGCTACCATCGCGCTCTTATCCGTGTCCTGGGCGCCAAAGTCGCGGCCGCGCTTCATAGGGATTTCCATCGTGCGAAAGTACCCCGGGCTTGCAACACTGAACAGAGCCCAGGGTTTGTCATCCGGTGAGACCGGCGCTCCACCCTGGGTTTCGTAATAGCCGTTTGAGCCGTACTCCCCGGTCGGCAGCCCCATAATTCCCGCCGCACGTTCCACGCCGGGTATCGCTCCCAGCTTCGTAAACATCTCGTCGAACTGCCGCAATGCCCGGCGATAATCCTCATCCGCGTGTGCCGGCACATCCGCGTCCACCACCAGCAATTGCCGCACGTCATATCCCATGTCACACGCCGTCAGTTCCATCATCGTATGCAGCAG
>Ga0302197_10005726_pt1 | contig 10511 bp, 8 predicted proteins | sample II_Bog_N2_1_FD_193526 | JGI IMG/M metagenome (GOLD analysis project Ga0302197, IMG submission 193526) | Peat permafrost microbial communities from Stordalen Mire near Abisko, Sweden - II_Bog_N2_1 | ecosystem: Environmental > Terrestrial > Soil > Wetlands > Peat | place: Sweden: Abisko, Stordalen...
TGACATTCAGCGCGTGCTTGGTCAGCGCGCGCGCGCCGACTTCGAGGACCATGGTGCTGCCCTTGCCGGGCGCGTGGTAATACTGCTCAACGCCGTAGACGACACCCTGGCCGGAGGTGAAGTTGACTACGCGCTTGCCGCAGACGGAGTGGGCAATGGCGCCACCCTGGGCCGCGTGTTCGCCTTCCGTTTCAATGGCAATCGTATTGTGGCCAAAGACGTTCAGGTGGCCTTCGGCGTAGGCCTGCTGGAACAGCTCGCCACCCTCAGTGGAGGGGGTGATGGGGTAAAACACGCCGGCGTCGGCGATGCGCGTCTCGGTGTGGTAGGAGACAAGCTGGTTTCCGTTTGCTGTGATGCGAATGCCGGGATAGCGAGCAGCTACTGTCATAAAACCCTCTCTGTGCGACCAGTTCGTGCGATTAATTCCTCGTGCGCGGGCGGAAGATCATTCTATTCCGGCCGAAAGACGCCTCGCAATGCGGAGGCAGGTTACGAAATCCGTGCGTACTCCGTAGCGGGAGTCATGCTGGCTTCCGGAGTGCGTCTTGCTCATTCCATTGGCGATGGGCCGTCAAGCTGAGCGGATCCGATCGCATATGCCCCTTATATTGACTGGCCGTGACGAAGTGCGGGGAACCAAGGGGAGGGTTTCCGAGGCAAAAACGGCCTATGCACCAGTATGCACCTCTTTATGGGGGACGGTGTTCCATAATGTGAAACTGCAAGCGGTGGGGCAAACGTTCATGGGAGGCTCGCACGCCCTTGGTCGCCTCCGTCTCCTCCTTACGGGAAGGGAGGCTTGACGGATTAAGAGGGTAGGTACTTCGGGAATGGATAAATCTCCATCATCCTTGCGATGAGGGCGCTTGCTTCCTCCTCGGTGATGCCAGCAAAGAAGCTGCGGGTGTCGTAGTCCTTGTCAACCTGAATTTCGTTCTGGAGGTCTTCGTTCCGGACGGACGCCCTCTTGGAATAAGCGACGAATCGCAGATTATGAAGTTCCGCGATAGCGTAGTCCCACTTGCTGCTCACTGCTCCAAAGAGGCTCCGAACTTTGATGGTCAACCCAGACGGATCAAGGACGAGCGTTTTATGGGTGGTCGCGGTATCGAGGCACCGCAAAACCAAAATGAAAGTTCCATATCCTAGAAACACACCCCACCATGGCAGTCTTGAATGCGGACGATGGTCAATGTGATTGAAGAAGTTTTGGAGGAGGGCGAAATACAGCGAAATGAAGTATGCCCTGACGGCAAACGTTCTCACGAGATCAGTATTCAGCCGCGGCGACATTTCGACGCGGATCCCCGATGGTGTTGGTTCCCACTTGAGTCTTCCAGCAAGTGTTTCGAGCATCGTGCTATCCCTTGCAAGGAGTGTAGCGCAGGTTTCGGTCAAATGCGGTGGGGAAGACGTTCACTACCCGCGTGCACGGATCGCCATCACTTCCACACTCGGTTATAGGGGATTTGGTTGGCTTGAATCGCGGAAGAGGCATCGGCGGCGGGACGCGGGTGGATTTCCGGCCGGTTCTTTGGTCTTCTAAAGCGGGACGACGTTGAGGCCGGGGATAACTTGAAAATGTTTTACGTTAGCCGTGGCCACGTCAAATCCCAGATGCAGGGCGGTGCTTCCGATCACGAGATCCGCGAAGTCGATGGAGATGCCTCTGGCAGCCTGCTCTCCCTCGATTCGTCCGGCAAGTTGAGCAATGGCGAGCGATACCGGATGCACGATCATATCTCGGGTCAGTTCCTCCACGAAGTTTGAGCGTCGAATGCGATCCGCATCGGTTCTGGCACGGTAAATGCCGTGAGTTAACTCGACGATGCTGACGACCGAGAGGGCGCTTTCCGCATCACCGCAGGCGGCGCGTACACGCTCGATAACCTGCTTGACGGTCTCACTGCGCCGCTCGCCAGCAATCAGTACGGTGGAATCGAGGATTAGTCCCATGCCGAAGTGTCGCGGGGCTTGCGGTTGGCAATGATCTGTTCGAGATCGACAGCGAACGCATCATCCATCACCGGTTCGCAGCCGTTCTCCTTTGCGTGGGCCTCGGCGAGAGCGATGGACTCCGACAGCCGGCGTCCGCGGGGTTCAGCGGCTTGGCGCATCACGATGGGAGGCGCAGATTCCTTTTCAATGACGATCTCCACTCCGAGGTGGGCGCGAGCGAGCAGACCGGGGAAGTCGCGAATCGCTTCGTCTTCCGAGATACGAATCGTTGCCATACGGATGATGATACCTCGATTGTCGATATCAATGCCGAAGTCCAGTCCACAGAGACAACTGTTTCGCGATGGATGGGGCGGGACAAGCGATGACTAAATCAGCAGTAAATCTTTGGCGACACGGTTCTTTAAAGACTCCGGGAGATTTGCCTGCAGCGCGAATTCGGACCAGTTGTCCACGGCGGCCCGGACATCGGACAAAGCAAGTGCTGGTTTTCTTACCCCGAAGCGATCGGCAACAGCCAGCAGATCCTCGCGAGAAATGTCTTTAAACTTCTGATTCACACTCATCAGATGCTGATAAGTCCACTCCCCTGTGGGGTTATAAGCGTGGGTCAGATCATAGGCTGGAGCTAGATTCCAGGGGGTCCCCTGTTTGAGAATGAAAGAGAAGTTCTTGGTGTGGTCGTCACAGTTTCGAGCCATCGCATTGAAAGCCATGCGGCGAAACGCCTGAGTCTTAGCGTCATCGCCCAGGCCGAGTTTGGCAATGGTCATGAATAGCTGCGCGTAATCATGGGTCCCTCGCTGGCGGAAATCGAGATGGTTCATTGCGCACAACGTCTGCACATGATTCTTGATCGTCTTGCCGGCAATGATTTCCCGATCGAAGCGTTTCGTCATGAAGTGAGCCCGACCGTTCTCCTCAAGAAGACGGCAGGGGGACATGTCGATTCCGGCGGCCCTTGCCATGAGGTGATAGGCGTACTCGATGCGGCCGTAGCCCTCACTCGTTCCCAGTTCTCTGTCCGTTCCGATTCCATCGAATTTCAAGAGCCAATGCTCGAATCCGGGAGCGGCATCAAATTGTCCGCTGCGTACTTCGTCTGTTTTGGGGTTCCAGGCGATGACAGCTTTGGCACGCGCTCCTCCTGCTGAGGTGCCGACTTTGATGATGTTGGCGAGCGCTGCTTTGGCTTCGCGGTCGACGGCAAATGTGCCTTGCACCAGCCTTCTGGCTTCTCCTACAAGCTGCCCCATTTCGATTGGAGCCTCACTCTCATTGTGGGAACCGCGCCCGGGCCGGAACTCCAATGCTCCCATGCCCCTCTTCCCCATGTATGCAAGACGGTCGAGCACGGTGATTGCGCTCTTCTCGACACCTCTTTGAGCCATCCATGCATCAATGAGAGCATTACCGAAATCGTCTGGGAGGGCATCTGCAAGGAGAGCCGGCAGGCGGAAATAAGTAGCTTCAGGGAGAGTGGGAAAGATGAAGGTTGAGCGTGAGTTTGAGAGGGGCATGTGGAGTGGCGCGAGTTCCGGTCCGCTGCGTCTCCATGCAGGATCGTATTCGAATACGTAATAGTTGATGGATGGATCCAGGGTGACCGCACCTACGAAGCGCCCCCAGGCGCGAACCTCGATGACGGCGACTTCCTTCATGATCCCTTTCATGGCTCTCTGGCGTCCTGGGTCGCGACCGACGCGCTGGGAGGTTTAGGTGAGTTAGACCGGCGCACTCGCCGCCGCGACTTCGAATACCGCATCAGGGCCAGGGGGCTGATAGAAGGCTTCGGAGCAATGAGCCGCAAGCCTTCGAGAGAATCGAGAGCCTTCAGAACCCGAAGCAGAGATTCAACTGTTGAACCGTGGCCGGCTTCCAGGTTTCGCAGCGCCTTTTCTGAAAGCCCGGCTTTTTCGGCGGTTTCGATTTGATTCAGATTCTTTGAAATACGAAGTTGCTGAAGCTGCTCTCCAAGAAGGGTCTGTAGTTCGGGTATCGACCTAAAGGACATGTCTCCCATATAGGAATAATTATACCGTTTATCGTGACATTGATAAATTATAGGCGTCTTTATGCCTGTTATGTGTCCTTAAGGTGCGGGCGAGAATAGCACGGAGGAAGGTAATGACAGCAAACCAGAATCGGTATAAATATGCCGTTTAACACGGAAAATTCCTATAAAGGGTAAATAATTACCCTTTATAGCTAGAATGGTTAACCAGCGGCGACTTAGCTAGCTTGCGGTGCGTTGGAATTCCAGCAGCTTGCCTTGCGGGGCGGGACCAATGGCGGTGCCGGGCTCCCACGGGGGCTGGACCTCCACGCGGTCGCGGCCAAGGGATTTTGCGCGGTAGAGGGCTTCGTCGGCGCGGCAAACCAGTGACTCCAAGGGCAGATCGCGGGCGGCTTGCAGGCAGGCGATACCAATGCTGAGGGTTGACTCGCCGTTTTCAGCCTGAAACTTGTGGGCTCTGAACAAGCCGCGTAGCTCTTCGGCCAGGGCCGACGCTTTCTGCGGAGTTACATCTGGCAGCAGAAAGGCAAACTCATCGCCACCGAGGCGGGCGGGGTGGCTGCCGGCAATGCCGGATGCAAGACTTTCAAGGTTCCGGGCGAGAGCGGTGAGTACCTGGTCACCGTGGAGATGACCGTGGAGGTCGTTGGCCTGCTTGAAGTGATCGATATCCGCTACCAGGATGGAGAGGGCTTCGCCGGCGGCCGAGGCCTGGAGGCGGCTATAGACCTCGGCGAGCGAGCGCCGATTGCCGATGCCGGTAAGGTGATCCCGAGTTGCAAGGCTTTCGAGCTGCTGATTTCGGCTCTCGAGAAGCGCTTTGTCCTTAAGTACCTGTGCCTGGAGGAGGCCGGTGCGGACTACGTAGCACAGGAGAGAAATGGAAATTGCGACAACAGCGAGCTTCACGGAGATTTGCAGGACAAAGAGGCTGAGCATGAGGTTGACCAGCGCCACGAACGAGGGCATGAGGCTGCGGACAACGAGACTGGGGGCCTTGGGAGGACTCGAGACGAACGACTCAGCGTTTGCGGCGCTGTGTGTCGCTGGGCCGGTTGAGAGCATGTACATGGCGAAGCCAACAATCAGGGCGGTGCCTGGCACGTCCCACAAGCTGCAGTAACTGTAGTGCGACCAGATGTAGGAGACCTGGTCTGACAGGAAATAGCCGATGACGCGAAAGCCGAGATACCAGGAAAGCGTGCGCAGGAAATAGAGCTCGGCCCGCGAAGTGGCGCCCAGGCACGCAACCATGGGAATGAGAAACAGGAATAGAGATGTGAGTTGGGTGACGAGCAGGTGGTTGGCGGTGAAGTGATCGCGCGTGACCGGCGAGTAGACGAGGGTGAAGCGGAGCAGGAAGAAGAGCAGGAATTGGAGCGTGTCCACAATGACGACGGAGCGGGAGACGCCGGCAAAGAACAGAACGGCCGCCAGCATCACAAGGGCTTCGCTGGCGTTGAAACAGGTGGTCTGGAACACCCTTTCCGGTGGCGTCTTGAAAATGAATTCGGAAAAAGACGGGAAGTACGCAATGGACTGAAGCAACATGGCTGCGGAGAGTAACAACCAGCGGACCTGTAGATCACGGCTGGCGGAGCGGGCGCGGGTCCAAATGGATGCGGCGCAGGCGAACATAGCGGCGGTGAGGCTGAGATAGCCGATGCCGGCCGCGGTGATAGTGTTTGCAGCGGCCGTGACGGCGAAGATGCAGCAAACCATGACGGCGGTGGCCATGATGAGATTCAGGATTGCGGGACGTGGCGAGCGGAGCGTTACCTTGTCCGCGGTGGCGGCGATGGTGGGTCCGATTGCTGCGGGCCGGGTGGAGTCCGATCCGGAAGAATCTCTCATAAGATGGTGTCCGCGGCGGAGCCGTTCAATGTAAATCAAAAGGCCTCGGCAAATCCTTGGCCCAAAGGGAAGAGATTGACTCATCCATAGTAACCTTCCCGCAAATAGCTGGGGAGGAAAATAGTTCGAATTATGTAGCGGAGGGGGGGGAGTGATGGAGATCGCCGACCCAATTCACGGAGAGCGCGAAATGGATGGGGAGGAGCGGTTGTATAGTGGCAGCCATGGAGAAACGGAAATTGCGGTCGCAGGCGTGGTTTGGCGGGAACGACAAGGACGGGTTCATCCATCGGAGCTGGATGCGGAACCAGGGGTTTCCCGGCGATGTGTTTGACGGGCGTCCCGTGATCGGAATCTGCAATACGTGGAGCGAGTTGACGCCGTGCAACGCGCATTTTCGCGAACTGGCGCAGCGGGTGAAGAACGGGGTGTGGGAGGCTGGCGGGTTTCCGCTGGAGTTTCCCGTTACGTCGATGGGCGAAACGAATATGCGGCCCACGGCAGCGATGTTTCGCAATCTTGTGAGCATGGACGTAGAGGAATCGATCAGGGCCAACCCGATTGACGGGGTTGTGCTGATGTGCGGGTGCGACAAGACGACGCCATCCCTTGTGATGGGCGCGGCAAGTTGCGATGTGCCGACGATTGTGCTGAGCGGCGGGCCGATGCTGAACGGGCGCTATCGCGGCGAGGCGATTGGGTCGGGGACGGTGGTATGGCGGTTCAGCGAGGCGGTGAAGGCGGGCTTGATGACGGAGCGGGAGTTTATGGACGCCGAGAGCTGCATGAGCAGGTCGGCCGGGCACTGCATGACGATGGGAACGGCTTCGACGATGGCGTGCATGGTGGAGTCGCTGGGGCTGACGCTGCCGGGGAATGCGGCGATTCCGGCGGTGGATTCGCGACGGGCGGTGCTGGCGCACGAGACGGGGCGGCGGATTGTGGGGATGGTGCATGAAGATCTGCGCATCTCGAAAATCCTGAAGCGCGAGGCTTTTCAGAACGCGATTCGGGCGAATGCGGCTGTGGGTGGATCGACCAATGCTGTGATTCATCTGCTGGCGTTTGCGGGGCGGGTGGGGATCGAACTGACGCTGGACGATTGGGATAGGTATGGGCGGGATGTGAGGACCATCCTGGATATTCAGCCTTCGGGGAAGTATTTGATGGAGGAGTTTTACTACGCGGGCGGGCTGCCGGCGGTGCTGAGCAAGCTGGCGGAGGCGGGGCAACTGGATCAGGATGCGCTGACCGTGAACGGGCGCACTATGGGCGAGAACGTGAAGGGCGCGCCGGTGTGGGGCACGGAGGTGATTCGGGCGTACGACAATCCGCTGGTGGAGAGTGGCGGAATTGCGGTGCTGAAGGGGAATCTGTGCCCGGACGGGGCGGTTCTGAAGCCCTCGGCCGCGTCGCCGGAGTTGATGAAGCATCGCGGGCGGGCCGTGGTTTTTGAAAGCATTGAGGAGTACAAGGCGAGGATCGAGGACCCGGCGCTTGAGATCGACGAGACCAGCGTAATGGTGCTGAAGAACTGCGGGCCGAAGGGGTATCCGGGGATGGCGGAGGTGGGCAATATGGGGTTGCCTCCGAAGCTGCTTGCGCGCGGGATTTCAGACATGGTGCGCATCAGCGATGCGCGGATGAGCGGAACGGCCTATGGGACGGTGGTGCTGCATGTGTGTCCCGAGGCGGCGGTGGGCGGGCCGCTGGCGCTGGTGCGGGAGGGCGACTGGATTGAGCTGGATGTTGAGGCGAGGCGGCTGCACCTGGACGTGGATGATGCGGAGCTGGCACGGCGGCGGGCGGAGTGGGTTGCGCCGGAGCCTGCGTTCAAGAGCGGATACCAGGCGCTGTATGTGGAGCACGTGATGCAGGCGGACAAGGGAATGGATTTTGATTTTCTGCTGGGGTGCCGTGGGCATGGGGTGCCGCGGGAGTCGCATTAAACAGGGAACAGGGAACAGGGAACAGGGAACAGGGAACAGAGAATAGGGAATAGGGGTCAGGGTACGGATGCTTGCTGGGGAAGGTTAGAGATGCAGGACGGTGGCGCTCAATTCGCGCGGTATCCGAGCCTCGAGGGGCGCGCGGTGCTGGTTACTGGTGGGGCGACGGGAATTGGCGAGTCGATGGTGACGCACTTCGCGCGGCAGGGGGCGCGGGTGGCGTTCTTCGATGTGCAAGATGAGGTGGGATTGAAGCTGGTGGATGCGCTTGCGGCGGAAGGCTGCGTTGGGCCGCTCTATCTGCATTGCGACTTGACGGATGTTGAGGCGTTGCGGCGCGGCGTGGCTGAGCTGGTGGCTGAGCTGGGCACGGTGGACGTGCTGGTAAACAACGCCGCCAACGATCAGCGCCACACGATCGACGAAGTGACGCCGGAGTATTGGGACAAGTCGATAGCCGTGAATCTGCGGCCTCAATTCTTCATGATTCAGGCAGTGCTGCCGGCGATGCGGAGGGCGGGGCGGGGATCGATCATCAATATGAGTTCGATTGCGTGGATGATTCCATCGACTGGGTTGCCGCTCTACATTATGGCGAAGGCGGCTATTGTGGGGATGACGCGGACGCTGGCGCATGAGCTGGGGCCGGAGGGGATTCGCGTGAATGCGGTATTGCCGGGGGCGATTGCGACGGAGAAGCAGAAGCGGTTGGTGAACACGCCGGAGTATAGGGCGGAGATACTGGCGAGTCAGGCGCTGAAGCGGGAGATACAGCCCGAGGATGTGGCGCGGCTGGTGCTGTTTCTGGCGGCGGATGACTCGAGTGCGATTACCAACCAGAGCTATGTTGTGGATGGTGGATGGGTGTGAGAGCAGTGGTTAGTGGCTAGTGATTAGTGGTTAGCTTTTCAAGCCTGCCTTTGAGACCCCTGATGACTTAACATTCTCTCGAGGATTTTTCTGACATGATTCACGGATTGAAATTGCGCCTCCACTTGTCTGCTTTCCTGCTTCTCGCTTCCGCCGCAATCCTTGCTGTCATTCCGACCCCGATGAGAGCTCAAACAGCCGTTGAGGCTGCCAAGCTGGCTGCGGAGGCTGCTAAGACTGCCGGCGCGCTGCCGGAAGGGTCGCGCGCAGTGATTGTGCGGCTCTCGAATTTGCGTGTCCTGCCGGATGGCGTGTGGAAGATGCACTCCGGCGACCTGGCGCATGGCGAGGCTGTGAGCCTGGACGAGTCTGGCTGGAAAGTGATGGAGCCGCAGACCGATGCGCCGAATGATGCGGTGTGGTTCCGGCAGACTTATGAAGTGCCGGTGGATTTGCACGGCTACGACCTGACGGGTTCGCGCATCTGGTTCCAGTTTCATGCGGAGGCGAATGGGCCGATGCCGGAGATTCTCTACTTCAACGGGCGGCGCGTGGCCATGGGAGACGATCTTGAGCCGGTGGTAATTTTCGATAACGCCAAGCCGGGCGACAAAGTAACGGTCGCGGTGAAGCTGCTACACACCGTGGATACGAAGCGCTTCCGTGGCGCGTCGCTGAAGATTGATTTTCCTGAGAGCCGGCCCAACCCGGAAGATTTGCGGGTGGAGTTCATGTCGGCAGCGCTGCTGGTGCCTTCGCTTGCGCCGGGGGATGCGAGCAAGCTGGACGTGCTGCGATCTGCAATCGAGACAGTGAATCTGAAAGCTCTGGATAGTCATGACCAGGCCAGTTTCGACGCCAGCCTGAAGGCTGCGCACACCAAGCTGGAAATGCTGCTGCCCCTGATGCAGACGGCGACTTGGCACCTGACCGGCAACTCGCATATTGATGCAGCGTGGCTGTGGCCCGCAACCGAAACGGTGGACGTGGTGAAGCGCACGTTTGGGACCGCGCTGCAACTCATGTACGAGTATCCGCAATACACCTATACGCAGAGTGCGGCGCAATATAACGCATGGGTGGCGGAGAAGTATCCCGACATGAATGCCGAGATCAAGCGGCGTATCGACGAAGGCCGCTGGGAAGTTGTGGGCGGCATGTGGGTAGAGCCGGACCTGAACATGCCCGATGGCGAGAGCCTTGTGCGGCAGTTGCTGGTGGGGAAGCGGTGGTACAAGCAGGCCTACGGCGTGGATGTGCGGATCGGATGGAATCCGGACTCGTTTGGGTATACGTGGCAGTTGCCGCAAATCTACAAGAAGAGCGGCGTGGATTATTTTGTTACGCAGAAGATGACTTGGAACGACACGAACAAGCTGCCGTTCAAGCTCTTCTGGTGGGAGTCGCCTGATGGGTCGAAGGTGCTGGCGTATTTTCCGCACGACTATGCGAATGACAATTTGAGCCCGATACGGCTTGGTTCTGATTTGGCGACGGCGCGCAAGCAGGCTACGGACATTACGGACATCATGGACCTGTATGGAATTGGCGATCATGGCGGCGGACCAACGCGCGCAATTCTGGATGAGGGATTCCATTGGGCGGCTCAGTCGTCACCCACGAAGGTGATTCCGAATATCAAATTCGGGATTGCGCAGACGTGGTTCTCTGCGGTGGAGAAGCAGGTTGCGCCGGAGAGTCCGGAGTGGAATTACCAGTCGATTGCGAAGGGGTATTCGCAGCCGCCGGCTCCGGCTGATGCGGGGCAGGTGGCGATCCCCACGTGGAAGAGCGAGCTTTATTTTGAGTATCACCGCGGTGTCATGACCACGCAGGCGAACCACAAGCGGAATATGCGG
>Ga0302197_10005748_pt1 | contig 10489 bp, 9 predicted proteins | sample II_Bog_N2_1_FD_193526 | JGI IMG/M metagenome (GOLD analysis project Ga0302197, IMG submission 193526) | Peat permafrost microbial communities from Stordalen Mire near Abisko, Sweden - II_Bog_N2_1 | ecosystem: Environmental > Terrestrial > Soil > Wetlands > Peat | place: Sweden: Abisko, Stordalen...
TTATTTTAAAGTGTTTAATACTAAAGGCAAGAGTATCAGCAAACGTAAAGCTGCTTGTAGTTATTATGATCAGGCAAAAAAGTAAAATCAGTTTCTTCATTTATATTTTGGTTGTGATATGCTCAATAAAAGTACCATTTTTGTTAGCGGTTAAGTAAATAAATATTAAGATTCAACAGCCCGGCAAAACTTACCCACAGTATATATGGCACCAATAGCCAGGCAGCGGCTTTACTGAATTTGCCAAACCATCTGATGTTGAAAATTATGCTGATCCAAAGCAAACCAATAATAACTAATGCCCCAAATACCTGGTGCATCCCAAAAAAGATAATCGACCAGGAGAAATTTAACAGCAATTGAACAAAATATATGCCCGCGGTTGTTTTGTAAGTTACTGCCCTGTTTCTTCGCTTCCAAACCAAATAGGCTGATATAGCTATCAAAATATACAAAATAGTCCACGCCACCGGAAACGCCCAATTCGGCGGATTAAAGGATGGCTTTTTTAACGAAACATACCAGCTTGCAATCTGTGGTCGGGTAAATAGTGAAGCCACAAACCCAATAGCAAGCGTAATAGCCAGGCTAATAATAAACGGGAAGACTTGAAATTTTTTATTTAAGGATTTTGGTCTCATATACATTGCTATCAACCAAATATATAAACTAAAGTTTTATGGAATTGCATTAGCCTGTTATCATAAATCAACCTTTCATTCTGAGTTATAAAATTTCGGGAAATTCTGAAGGATGAAATGACAAGTAGCTTCCCCCTCTTTGTCGCGTAGCGATAGAGGGGGAAGACCAGCGGGTGAGTCACTCTGCGAAATGCTACAAATACGACAATCCCTTATAAGCAGAATCCTCATAAAAGAAAGGCTCAAAGTTTTCACCGTCAGCCAGCTCACAAGTCACCTGCATGGTCGTAAAAATAATATCACCGAAAATATTGGCGATAGCCGTATCCGCGGCGTCACGCCCGGTAGCGATTTTAACCAACCCATTAAGCGGAACAAGGTGAGTAGCATCAAACAAAACCCACTCTCCGCCCAAATAAGCCTCAAAACAAGCGTGAAAATCAGCAGGTTTTAAATGATAGGCATAACCTGTGAAGTAACGGGCCGGTATAGTTAGTGCCCTGCAAAGCGCTATACCCAAATGCGCGAAATCACGGCATACACCGGCTTGCTGCGTAACTGTATCATAAGCCGAAGTTTGCGCGTTTGAAAAACCGCTCATATACTGTACATTTTTGTTGATCCAGGTGGTAAGCGCTATCACCTGGTCAAACTGATGGCCAATATGCCCAAATAGATTATTGGCCAAGCGATATAATTTATCTGATTGGCAGTAACGGCTTGGGTACAAATAAGGTAGAACATTACTACCCATATGCGCAACCATTATTTCATCTTTTTGCGAATGATCAGTAATGGAATAACAGTTATCAACGGTAGCGTTATAAGTTAATTTAACATTCCCCGACTCTAGTATTTCAAACCGTACCAGGCGGTTTTCACTATTGCCCAAAACCAATTCTTCAACCTTAATATACGGTTCAATGCTGAATTCTTCTTTCAGCACCGTTTGGTTTGGGGTGCGTAAAGCATGGATATTTAAAATTAATGTGCCCGGGGAGTTGGCGGTATACTGCATTTCGGTGAACACATCAAATCTCATTGTATATTTCTTTTTAAGTAGTTTCTTTAGCTAATTTATTAAACGCCACATCCATCCAGTCTTCAGATATATGCTCCAGTGCGGCCTTCAACTCCTCGGCCCATTGTATAGATATATTTTCCAGGTCTTTTTTCTCATATCGTTGCTCCACAATATGAAAACTGTCCTTTTTGTAAAGCACAATATCAATCGGGAAATCAACATTATTCGAGCTAACCCTGGTCGAGTCAAAAGATAAAAAACCGGTTTTTAAAGCCAGTTTCAAGCTTGAATCTTCGTTCAGCGTACGGTTTAATATAGCTTTACCGTGACCTGAGTTACCAATAATCACATACGGCGCGCCTTGCCCCAATTCAACCCAATTCCCTTCAGGATATAACAGGAAAAGCTTATGCTCATCATCATCCTTCAACTGCCCACCAATTATGGTATGCAAATCAAAATTAAAACCCGCTTTTTCCAACGATGCTTTATCTTCTGATGCTACACGTTTAACCTGCTCACCGAAAGCATTTACGGCTTTATATAACTTGTTGTATTCGATAGTTTCAAGCAATTCCTTAAAATATACTATCGCTTTATCCCTTGTTGATCTTAACCCGCTGGTCATGATAAAAAGGGAAAAGCCATCTTTTTGTTCTATCGATATTTTCTTTTTTACGGTGGTATCCGTTCCGGAGGTAATGCGGGTATCGGCCAGCGCCAACAAGCCTTCTTTAACCTTTATGCCTAAACAATACGTCATGCTGCATTTAAAAATTTGTGGTTGCCAAATTAGGCAAATAATGAAGATTTATAAGCTCGTTAAATCATTTAAATTTTAATTATTATTGAACTGTAATATTATGGTTATCGCGGTATCTAAAAACAAAAGCATTCTAAATGGATAATAATCAACCGGAAAGTATTTTAAAGGTAACGGATCTATGTGTACAATACGGCACATTTAAGGCAGTTAAAGAAGTCTCTTTTAATGTTCGTAAAGGCGAAATATTCGGCTTGCTTGGTCCGAATGGCGCAGGCAAAACCAGTACCCTTAGCGCAATAGAGGGTTTGATAAAATACCAGTCGGGTACCGTTATTGTTGATGGTCATGATGCCAAAGAAAAACCTTTATACGCCCGTGCAGCAATGGGGGTGCAATTGCAATCAACCAGCTTTCAGGCGGAATTAAAAGTTAGTGAGATATTACAACTTTTTGCGGGGATATATGGTATTAAGCTTACTAATGAAAAACTAAGCGCTATCCTGAAAGACATCAGTTTGGAAGATGCCGCAGGCAAACGTTTTGGTCAGCTTTCAGGCGGACAACAGCAACGGGTTTCGCTGGTAATTTCAACCATCCATAATCCAAGATTGGTTTTGCTGGATGAGCCAACAACAGGCCTCGACCCGCAATCCCGCCGACAGCTTTGGGAACGCATTGAAGCCATCCGCGAACGAGGGCATGCAGTGGTACTCACAACTCACTCCATGGAAGAAGCCGAATCCGTATGCGACCGTATCGGCATCATCGACCATGGCAAAGTGATTACAATCGATACCCCGCAGGCACTCATAGAAAAACACCGAAATGACCCAGAAGTGATAGCGGTATCCCGCAAAGGCAGGGTAACGCTCGAGGATGTATTCATCGCATTAACAGGTAAACAAGTACGTGCTTAAAAATTAAACAACATGGAAGAAACGATCATACCCAAAACATCCACTGTACTCACAGCCCTGCTAAGGGCCGATTTTACCACACTTTGGCGCAATCGCCGTGCTGTTGTAATGGTTTTTTTAGTGCCGATAGTGCTATTAATATCATGGAAGGACCTCGTAGCTAAAATGGGTGCCGCTTTTACACTATCAAACAGCCTAACTTATGGGTTAATTGCCATAGGCCTGATGGGTTACACCAACTCCATAGCCCGCGATAGGGACAAAGGCATCTTCCAACGCCTGCGTGTTGCCCCTGGCCCAAATTGGACGATCATGATAAGCCGCATAGTTGTACAGTTGAGCATGATCGCACTGGTAACCACTGCCATTTTTATTGTAGGCTATGATTATGATAAAATAACCTTAACCCCGGCAGGCTATGCGTTAACCTACCTTACAGCAATAGTAGGTGGCGCGGTATATCTTGCATTAGGGCAAATCATCGTCGGCCTTATTAAAAACCCGGAAACAGTCAACTCAACATCACGGTTAGTTTACTTTAGCTTCGTCATAGTAGGCATATTTGGCGGTATGGGCATGCTAGGCAATCAAATTCAGGAGATAACTCAATGGTCGCCGTACGGCACAGTAAAAACCATACTCGCTGCTGGCATGGTTCCCGGCTCATGGACTATGGATTCAACCTATGCGCTATTGGTAACATTAGGCTATACCCTGGTTTTTGCTACCATCGGCATCAAAAACTTCAAGTGGAATACTAAATAAATTTTCACCCTCTTTCCGCCGCAGGCGAAGAGAGGGACGACCAGCGAAGCGAAGTCGGGGTGAGTAAACTCTCCGTCATGCATTAAAATAAGTACTGACAAAACCCTGTCACCACTTTTTTTATTTTAATTTACGATATTTGAACATCACCCTTAACCCGGGCGACTATCCATTTTATCTGCCATGCGATTTTCCTTTAAACTGCTCCTGCTTTGTGTATTACTATTGCCTGTCAAGTTATTTGCTCAAACGGTATCTGATTTAAAATGTGAATACCTCATTAATCCAATCGGAATCGATGCACCACATCCACGCTTAACCTGGTATTTGATTGATGCTCGCGAAAGCGCCAATCAAACCGCTTATCAACTGGCAGTAAGCACCGATTCGCTTCAATTAAAAAATGGAAAGTGGAATCAATGGCAAACCGCTAAAGTAAATTCACCAATCAATCTGCTCACTTATCAAGGCAAAGCACTACAACCTTTCACAAAGTATTATTGGTCTGTACGCCTTTGGGATAAAAACAATAAAGTGATAAATTCATCCATAGCCAGCTTTGAAACCGGCATGATGGGCATGCAAAACTGGAAAGCCACCTGGATAAGCGACGATAATAACATCCACACTAAACCAGCAGCATATTATCGCAAAACCTTCCAACCAAAAAAGCAAATCAAATCAGCAAGAGCTTATATTGCCGCTGCCGGATTATATGAACTCTATATCAACGGTCAAAAAATAGGCGACCACCGCCTGGATCCCATGTTCACCCGTTTTGACCGCCGTAACTTGTATGTAACCTACGATGTTACCAACCAACTGCAAAGCGGTAAAAATGCCATCGGTGTAATTTTAGGTAACGGCTGGTATAACTTCCAATCCATAGGTGTGTGGGATTACGAACGTGCCCCATGGCGTGCAAGGCCAACTTTCTGCATAGATATTCGGGTTACTTATACCGATGGTTCTGTAGAAACCATTACCTCTGATAAAAGTTGGAAAACGTCAACAGGCCCGATCATCTTCAATAGCATATACACCGGCGAACATTATGATGCCCGTTTAGAAAAAGCAGGTTGGGATATGCCTGATTATGATGACAGCAAATGGGGCGGCGTAACCAACCGACAAGCGCCATCAGCAAATATCGTATCTCAAGTCATGCAGCCCATCCGCAACGTCGAAAAGATCGCTGCCAAAAGCATGAACAAGATCAATGATTCCACCTACGTATTTGATTTAGGCAGAAACATTTCAGGTGTAAGCCAGATCACTCTAAATGGCGATTCAAACACCGTAGTAAGGCTTATTCATGCCGAGCGTTTATACAAAAACGGCTACCCCGATCAGTCCAACGTAGATTATTTCCTTGATTCTGCAAGCAAAACTTACGATCCATACGCTACAGACATCTACAAACTAAACGGCAAAGGCGAAGAAACTTTCATGCCGCATTTCAATTATAAAGGTTTCCAATATGTTGAGGTAAAGAGCAACAAGGCCATCAACCTAACCAAAGAAAGCTTGGTCGGCTATTTTATGCATAGCGATGTTGCCCCGGTTGGTACCATCAATTCCTCAAGCGATCTGATCAATAAAATTTGGGCAGCTACAAACGCTTCCTATTTGTCGAATTTACAAGGGTACCCAACCGATTGCCCCCAACGCGAAAAAAACGGCTGGACAGGCGACGCCCAAATAGCCAGCGAAACTGGCCTGTATAATTTCGACAGCATCACCATCTACGAAAAATGGCTTGCCGATCACCGCGACGAGCAGCAACCGAACGGCGTACTACCGTCCATAATCCCTACCGATGGTTGGGGTTATGAGTGGGGTAACGGCCCGGATTGGACGAGCACCATCGCCATTATCCCCTGGAATATTTATTTATTTTATGGCGATACCAAAATATTAAGCGATAACTACCGCAACATCAAACGCTATGTGGATCACATCAATTATCTATACCCAAACGGCCTTACCACTTGGGGATTGGGTGATTGGGCACCTGTAAAATCAACAACGCCCGTTGAGTTAACTTCATCAGCTTATTACTATACTGATGTAAACATCCTCGCAAAAACAGCTAAACTTTTAGGAAAGAATGACGACTATCTTACTTACTCAGCTTTAGCCAAAAAGATCAAGGATGCTATCAACGCCAAATATCTAAATCCTAAAACCGGCATCTACGCCAAAGGCAATCAAACTGCACAAGCTGTGCCTCTTTACTGGGGTATTGTACCCGATAGCCTGAAAGCCAAAGTAGCCGCCAACCTGGCCGATTCTGTTGCTGCCAATAATTTCCATTTAGATGTAGGAATTTTAGGTGCAAAAGCAATTTTAGGCGCACTAAGCGACAACGGACAAGCCCAAACGGCTTACCGCTTAGCCTCGCAGGACACCGCGCCATCATGGGGATGGTGGATAGTAAACGGCGCAACCACATTATACGAAAACTGGAACATCAATGCCCCACGAGACCTCTCCCTAAACCACATCATGTTCGGCGAAATAGGGGCGTGGATGTACAAAGGCATAGCTGGCATAAAAGTTGACGAAAGCCAGCCCGGTTTTAAAAATGTAATCCTGTCGCCAAACTTTGTAGAGGGCCTCAGCCATTTCTACGCCACACACACAGGTCCCTACGGCGAAATAATTTCCGCATGGAAACGCGAAGGCAAAACGGTAAAATACAACGTAACCATCCCTGCAAATTCCAGCGCAACCATCACTTTCCCAGCAGATAAAAAGGTTTATTTACACGGCAACTCGATCCTACAAACTCAGCGGTATAAGATCAACTCAGGTAGTTATGAATTTGAAATAAGATAAAGCCAATTCTAAGAAAAGCGCGCAAACGCCTGACAGAAAACCGGGCCGGGAGTTGGCCTAGCGGGTGGAAGGTTTTTTCTGTCTTGATCTTTTGCTACTTTTGGATCAAGCCAAAAGTAGTAGCCCCCGCGGCAATGAGCGGTACAGAATTACTTATTAAAACGAAAATTACTTCTGCTGTGAAACTAAGCAAAGACCAAGCAAGTCAATGTGAAATGCTTTTCATAAACATCCGTTTAAATTTCTAAATTTGGCGTTCATACGTTTTTACATTCTATTTTTAAGATAATGAGCAAAGGGGTTATAAGTAAAGAAGAAGATTACTCGCAATGGTATAACGATCTGGTAATAAAAGCCGACATGGCCGAATACTCGCCCGTTCGTGGTTGTATGATCATTAAGCCTTACGGCTATTCTATATGGGAAAAAATGCAGGCTGTTTTAGACAAAATGTTCAAAGAAACCGGCCACAGTAATGCCTACTTTCCGCTGCTTATCCCTAAATCATTCTTCTCAAAAGAAGCAAGCCACGTACAAGGTTTCGCTAAGGAATGTGCCGTGGTGACCCATTATCGCTTAAAAGATGATGGCAATGGTAACATCATTGTTGATGAAGATGCCAAACTTGAAGAAGAGCTGATCATCCGCCCGACATCCGAAACCATCATCTGGAATACTTACCGTGGCTGGATTCAGTCTTACCGAGATTTGCCTATTTTAGTTAACCAATGGGCCAACGTAATGCGCTGGGAAATGCGCACCCGTTTGTTTTTACGCACCAGCGAATTTTTATGGCAGGAAGGTCACACCGCCCACGCTACATCTGATGAAGCCATTGCCGAAACCGAACAAATGCTGGAAGTATATTCAGAATTTGCCGAAAACTGGATGGCATTACCCGTTGTAAAAGGCCGTAAAACACCAAATGAGCGTTTTGCAGGTGCATTAGATACTTATTGTATAGAAGCTTTGATGCAGGATGGCAAAGCTCTACAGGCAGGTACATCGCACTTTTTAGGACAGAATTTTGCCAAGGCTTTCGATGTGAAATTCACAGGAAAAGACAATAAGCTGGATTATGTTTGGGCTACCTCATGGGGCGTTTCAACACGTTTAATCGGTGCGCTCATTATGGCGCACTCTGATGATGCTGGTTTAGTATTACCACCAAAATTAGCACCTATACAAGTGGTTATTGTGCCTATTTATAAGCACGACGAAGAACTGGAAAACATAACAACTTTTGTTAACGCCCTTACCAAAGAGCTCAAAGCAAAAGACATCTCTGTTAAATTTGACAAACGTGATACCCACCGCCCAGGAGCGAAATTCGCTGAATATGAATTAAAAGGTGTACCGGTTCGCGTTGCCATTGGCAGCCGCGATATGCAAAATGGTACAGTTGAACTAGCTCGTCGCGATACCAAAACCAAAGAAACTGTAAACCAGGAAGGCTTAGCCGCGCATATTGAAGCATTGTTAGAGGATATCCAAACCAACATCTACCAAAAAGCATCAACTTTCCGTGCTGAAAATACAACAGAGGTTGATACCTACGAAGAATTCAAACGCTTGTTAGATGAAAAACCGGGATTCCTTTCAGCGCACTGGGATGGTACTCCGGAAACCGAGCAAAGAATAAAAGATGAGACTAAAGCAACAATCCGTTGCATACCTTTGAACAACAAACTGGAAGAAGGCAAATGTATCCTGACTGGTAAGCCATCAATACAAAGGGTGTTGTTTGCCAGGGCGTACTAATGTTTAGTGAGTGGTTGATTAAGTTGATTGGGTGAATGGTTGTTTTTAATTAAATAATTTACATGGCATCTTTTACAGAGTTGGAAACTTGGAAACAGTCGAGAAAGATAAGATTGTTTATTTCTGAATTAACCAAGTCATTTCCTGTAGAAGAAAAATATCGATTAACAGATCAAATCATAAGATCGTCCCGTTCCATCGGAAATAACATAGCTGAAGGTCACGGACGGTTTCATTACCAGGATAACATAAGATTTTGTGTCATGGCGAGAGGTTCTTTATCCGAAACATTGGATCATTTACTTATAGATATAGATCAACAAATTATAACAGAGGATACATTGAGTATGTTTCAAACAGAATATGAAAGTTGTTTGAAACTATTAAACGGATATATACAATATCTAAAAAGTAAGAAGATTGAGATTAGTTGAAGTTAAAACTACTCACCTAATCAACCATTCACTTAATCAACCAATTAATGAAATTCGCAACTAAAGCAATACACGCAGGGCAGGAGCCCGATCCATCAACAGGCGCGGTAATGACGCCGATATACCAAACATCTACCTACTGGCAAAAATCGCCGGGCGATAACCAGGGCTATGAATATTCCCGTGGTACAAACCCGACCCGCCATGCTTTAGAAAATTGCTTAGCAGCGTTAGAGAACGCGAAATACGGCTTAGCTTTTTCGAGCGGAATGGGCGCAACAGATGCGGTTATGAAGCTATTGGCACCGGGTGATGAAGTGATCACCGGTAATGATTTGTACGGTGGTTCATACCGTATCTTCACAAAAATATATGCCAACTATGGCATCAAATTTCATTTTATTGATCTGGCTGATCCGGAACTGATCAACCAATATGTAAATGAAAACACCAAGCTAATCTGGATCGAAACGCCAACCAACCCCACCATGCGTATTGTGGATATTGAGGCGGTTGCGAAAATTTCCAAAGCAAAAAACCTGAAGCTGGTGGTTGATAATACATTTGCTTCGCCATACCTGCAAAACCCGATTGATCTGGGTGCTGATATTGTGATGCATTCGGTTACCAAATACATCGGCGGCCACTCCGATGTGGTAATGGGCGCTTTAATGTTGAACGACGACGAAACTTACAAGAAACTATGGTTCATCTATAATGCCTGCGGAGCCACTCCCGGCCCTATGGATAGCTTCCTGGTATTGCGCGGTATAAAAACCTTGCACCTGCGTATGAAGGCGCACTGCGAGAATGGCAGGATCATAGCTGAATTCTTAAAAACTCATCCGAAAGTTGAAAAAATATACTGGCCGGGCTTTACCGATCACCCTAATCACGATGTTGCTAAAAAGCAAATGAAGGATTTTGGTGGCATGATCTCTATCGTATTAAAGGGCGCTGATTTAAAAGAAACATTCCGCGTAGCATCATCTTTTAAAGTATTTACACTTGCCGAATCATTGGGCGGCGTAGAATCACTAATCAACCACCCCGTAAGCATGACCCACGGCTCCATCCCCAAAGCCGAACGCGATAAAGCTGGTGTAGTTGATAACCTGCTGCGCCTAAGTGTAGGAGTAGAGGATGTGGAAGATTTATTAGAAGACTTGAAACAAGCGTTAAGTTAGTACATAGTATCAATTAGCTAGTATCAAGTAAACACTCTTGTCTTGCTACTTGATACTAGCTACTCGATACTAAATAAATGATAGAAAATCTCAAAGCTTTCCTCGATTCCAAAGTCGCGCAATACAACCAGCCGGATTTTATCAAAAACGATC
>Ga0302197_10005766_pt1 | contig 10472 bp, 7 predicted proteins | sample II_Bog_N2_1_FD_193526 | JGI IMG/M metagenome (GOLD analysis project Ga0302197, IMG submission 193526) | Peat permafrost microbial communities from Stordalen Mire near Abisko, Sweden - II_Bog_N2_1 | ecosystem: Environmental > Terrestrial > Soil > Wetlands > Peat | place: Sweden: Abisko, Stordalen...
AGGGAAATCCCCATGAAATTGATCAGCGCCGTGATTGCGGCCGTGTTGACCGCTCCTCTGATATTGCCCCTGAATGCTGACGCGCAAGCGCCAAAAACTGCTGCCACATTCACCATCGCGGGACACGCGGGCGAAGCTCAGCTTCTTCAGCTCAATGGAAAGTCCTACATTGATCTTGAGACCCTTACGCGTTTGACACGGGGAACCCTTTCCTTCAAGGCCAACGGGGCGGTCCTCACGCTTCCCGCCTCGGATGCAACGGAGCCGGCGCCCACGCCCCCTGCCAAACCGGGGTTCTCAAGAGCTTTCACCGAGGCGTGCATCGAAGAAATGGGCGTGATCCGGGAATGGCGGATTGCGATCGTGAACGCGGTCCTGAATAACGCTCCGGTGTCGGAGGACTGGGTATCCGCGCAGCATCGGCTGGCGGAGAAGAACCTGGCTCTGGCTTCCGCCGCGGCATCGACTGACGACGACCGCAGCGCGCTGCCGCTGCTCTCAGCCGAATTCAACAACATGCAAACGCTGAGCGATCTCTACGTGGCCACACGCAAGCAAGCCGCGTTCATATCGCCGGACACCTTCCACAGCGGTCCCCTTGAAGATCAGATTCTGAGTTGCGCGCGAAACTTTGTATCCATGACGGAAAGTCACGCGTTTCAGGATCAGCCTTCGTGCCACTAGGAGTTTGGGAAGTTGAGAGCTAGCGCCTCCACGAATGCCTCCGGATGCCGGGCGAACTGCTGAAACCGCCGCAATGCTCCGCGCGGCTGCGCCGCGGACTTGGTTTCTGGAAAAATGGGCGGGCGGGTTGCGGCTGTCGGGGATGAATCCCCGACCTGCCAGCCAAGCCCTGATACGAAAAACAGGGATTAGGGAATAGGGAACAGGATGAAAAGCAAAGGCAAGAGCAACCGCAGATCCTCCGACTCGTCCCGGCGCGCCGGGACTCGCTCAGGATGACAACTCTTTGGTTGGTGCGGTTTCGGCACGACTGAAGTCGTGCCCTTTCACGAAACCCTTTATGAAATAAACTCTAGCTATCAGCTATCAGCCATCAGGTTTCATCTATCAGCTATCAGCCAAAGATAAAACCTCTGCCCGAAAAAGCGGAGCGATTTCGCATTTCAGTCTCAGAGAAACAGAGAAAATGTGAGAAGGTAGGGGCATGGCATTCTGCGACCGTTGTGGGAGCCAGTTAGCGAGCGACGAGCGGTTTTGCTCGAAGTGCGGAGTTGACCGGATGGCGGCTGGGGGTGGTGCGCCGGCAACGACTCCTCCAGGAGCGACACCGCCGGGGCCGCCTGCGCAATATCCTCCGCAATATCCTCCTGCGGCGGGACTGGTTCCTTTTGCGGCGATGCCACCGGCGGCGGGAATGCAAAAGCAGAACAAGGTGTGGTTGGTGGTGGCTGGCGCGGCGGTGTTGTTTGCGCTCTATCACTTTGTGGGGCCGCAGCCGCAACAGCCGCAGCAGCAACGGCAGAGCGGACCGATCAATTTGATTTTCGTGGTCAGTGAGGATCTGGCTTACCAATCTCCGGGGGATGTGAATCCCTACACGGCAAACCTCACCAGCCAAGGTTTGGAGCGGTCGCTGCTCACGGGCACGTATCTGCATCAGCTCGCGGGGACGAGCAGTGTCAACGGAATCTATGCGCTGACACCGATGACCCATTTGCAAACTGCGGGCAATTTCCCCGATATGGTTGCTGCTGAGACCGTTGAGCAGTTCGCCGCTCTCACACAGGTCACCATGTCCACCGCCTACCCTGGGTACGGCAGTCCGTTGACGATCGGCGGCTACCCGATCAATGCCTCTCCGCCTTCGGATTCGTGCGCGAATTGCCAGGGGCTGGATTTCGCCGACCAGGGCGGCGACAACGAGGCGCTGGTAAACGGCATTCTTGCGGCAAACATTTCAGGTTCGTATGTTTTCTCTGCGCCGTGGGAGACGACCAGCAGCTTATTGGCGCGGATCAATCAACTGAAGAGTTATAACTTGGCTTTACCGGCGAGTTATCAGGGAGCCAATGCGATTTATGTAATTTCGATCGCGCCGTCGGGAAGCGCCAGCCTGACAACTTATAACAGCAATGCGAACCCATCTGCAACTTACCCCGCGCTGCGGCAGGTTCCGACCGGCGCATGCACGGAGCAGCCGCCCTTCAACCTCGCGGTGACTGGCGGTGTGGGCGGAGCGCAGATTCCGGCGGGGATCAACACTAACGAAACTTTGTATATCATTCGGCACGCAGAGGCGCATCCGCAAGGGAGTTTCGACGACGGCAACTATGTGGGCGCGGGGCAATGGCGTGCGTTGGCTCTACCGAGCGTGCTCGGGGGCAGGATTCATCCCACGCAGGTGTATGCGATCGACCCCGGTACGCCGATCACGGGCACACAGAGTGCGTCGGGAGTTTCGACCTGGTCGTATGTGAGGCCTGCGCTGACCGTTGAACCCTATGCGATCGCCTATAACTTGCCTTTTCGACTGGCGGAGGGATTCGATTGGAGCTCGGCCCCGGCAAGCAGCAGTTATTTCTTCGGCGGCGGCGGATTTTCCAATGCGAGCGTATTAGTGGGGTGGGAGCACGGGGCCATTCCGGAGATGGTGACTGCGCTGATCTCGAGCTATTTTCCGCAGGGCGGCGCGCCCGCGACGCCCGCCTGGCCAGCCGACGACTACGACAGCGTGTGGACGGTAACGCTCGACGGTCAAGGCAACCTGGCCGTGAATAACTCGGTGTGTGAAGGCATTCCATCGGCGGCGTTGCCAGCCACGGCGCCACAATTCTGACCGAGTTTCGAGCGGCGGAGAAATTCCGCTTCCCCGGTCCCCAAAGGCTAGGGACCGGGGGCACCCTTGGCTGGATGAAATTCCGTTTCCCCGGTCCCCAAAGGCTAGGGACCGGGGGCACCCTCGACTGGATGAAATTCCGCTTTCCCGGCAATTCTGAGTTATAGGTCTGAGTTAGGGGCCTGACTTAGGGACCGAATGGGTCCACTTCGGTTACGCCGGCCGGCATGGTCTTGACCAGGTATCTCAGTGCGCGAAGCACTCTCTGGGCGGTATCGCTATCGGCTGCGCCGAGGTAGATGTCCAATTCAGTGGATGGATGCGCGGGCACCACATCGATCAGTTGTTTTGCCTTGCCATCGAAAAGCAGGATCTGCTTTTTCAGCGGGGAAACTGAAACGTCATAGCCATCGAGAATTTCCCGATCTTCATGGTCAGGCGGACGCGCAACCTTTATTTCGCTGAAATGGCCATCCTTGAGATCGAAAGATTGATCGTCCCAGGAGGCAACCCAGTTGTGGAAGCAAAGGCCGCCGCTGGTGGCATCGGGATTGGATTTGCAGCGGATGGAGATCTTCTCGTAGTTGCCTTCGCCGACGCCCACGGTGAGGAGATTGGGATCGAGTTGGTTTATCTGGACCGAAGAGTAGCGAATCTCCCAACCGGAGGAACTGGTCTGCGCTCCGCGCAACCACCACAGTGTGCCCTTGGAGGGTTCGATGGCAAAGTATCCCGGCCAAATGGTGGCCACGCCTGTATCCATGCCGCCCGGAATACGACTTAGGTCAACAATCTTCTGATTGATGTATTGGACAGTTTGCAGAGGAGTTAGAGTTGGCTCGGTGGTGGGAGCGGCGTTCTCCGACGGAGGTTGCGCCGGCGGCGACTGTGAATTGCTGGATTGCGCGTGCGACGCGCACGATGCGAGGCCTGCGAAGACAATGATTGCGGAAATCGCTTTCGCGTTATACGTTGACATACCCTTCTTCCTGCGAAGCTCAGTGACCTGGGGGTTCGATACGCTGTGACGCTTTGGTACAAGAGGGTGCAGGCTAATATGGCATTGCAGGAAGGGGTTGTCAACGTAACCGGAGTCACATTGGCGGCTGCGCTTAGGCTTCCGGGCGCAGAGGGCGCGCGCTTCCGCGAATGGTCAATAAACTGCCCCGTGAAACTGCCCCGCGATGGTTGATGGTTTTATCGGTTCACAATCATTGATTGTTTCTGTGACGTGGGGTGGGTATAATTGGCCCAATTTCGTCCCCCCTGTCGAGTTGCAATCCGGGTCCCGCATACGAACACAGAAAAGGAGAGCGCATGGCCACTACTGTGGTTGGGCCGCTGGTATGTCCGCAGGGACATGGGCCGGGGGTGCCTGGTTCACGATTCTGCACCATGTGCGGAGCTGGGCTGGTGGCCGAAGGGCAGATGACTCCGGCGCAGCCTGTGGTCATGGGGGCGCCGCCGGGAGTTGTCGGCCATCCGCTGTGCAAGGTGTGCGGCGCGAACGGAGCGGGGCTGAACGCTACGGAAATTGTGTGCCCGCAGTGCGGATGGCTGCGGCCGTTAGCGCCGGGGTACCAGCTCGACCGCTCAGTGTTTTTGTGGGCGCAGGACGGCCAGGCGATGTCGAAGCTGCAAAGCATTTCAGCGCTGCATGCAGTGGTGCGGAACGTGTCGGACAAAGTTGGCCGGCCGTGGATCGAGTCGACCTTCAATGCAATCAAGCTGGGGCCCCGGCAGTTTCCCGATGTCTGGAACCTGGCGGTGCTGGCGGCGCGCATACTGGGCCTGCCGAAGATGCCGGACGTTTATATATCGGGCGACCAGATGTGGAACACCTACACCTACGGCACGGAAAACAGCTCATTCATCGTGCTGGGGACCTCGCACCTGATCAACTTTGCCGGCGATGAATTGCTGTTTGTGCTGGCGCGCGAGATGGGTCACTGCCGCGCGGGTCACGCGCTTTGGAACACGGTGCTGCGGTTTATCGCGGGCGATGTGAGCGTGCATACCGGGCTGCTCTCAAACGGCCTGATCAATGCGATCAATCCTACGAAGCTGATTCAGGGAGCCATTGACCTGCCGCTGATGGCGTGGTCGCGGCAATCGGAGATTACCGCGGACCGTGCGGGATTGATGGCCGTGGGCGACGAGGCGCTGGTGCGGCGGGTGCTGCTGGCGTGGTCAATTCGCTCGGCGCGGCTGCTGCAGCAGGTGAACATCGATGAGTGGCTGAAGCAGGAGTCGGCGAGCGACGACTCGATGACGCGCTTCTCGGAGATGACGACTTCGTCGTCGATGTATACCACGCGGCGGCTCCGGCTGCTGGGGCAGGCGGCGCACGAGGCGGAGCTGATGCGCTGGAGCCAGAGCATCCAGCCGGTGCGGCTGAAGCTGGCGCCAGTGGCGACGCAGGCGGGGTCGGGATTGGGTGTGGGTACGGTACGGAAGGCGAGTCCGGTTGCGGCGCCGAGGCCGGTGGCTGGCGCGCCGAGGCCGCCAGTTGGCGCGGGTGCGCCGGTGGGCACAACGCAGATGGCGGGCGGTGCACCGAACGGAACTGCGGTGACGGCGAATGCGACGCAGGGGGCGACGGGTCAGCCGGTTGCGGCTGCGCCCAGCGACTCGATTCGAGTGATCTGCAACAAGTGCCATGCGGCGATGCGGGTTCCACTGGCGGTGTTGCGGGGCAAGACGATGTTGAATGTGCGCTGTCCGCAATGCAAGACCGTGATTGTGCTGCGACCCAGGGCGGCGGCACCTGCGGCGGGTGCGCCGGCGGGATCGGCGCCGACAGCTCAGGCGGCGACGCCAGCTGCTGCGGAGACAAAGCCGGCTGCGGACGCAGGTGGTGGAGCGGCAAAATCAGTTGCGGCGCCGGCAACGGCGGGCGGTGCAGCGGCGAAATCGTTTGGGGTAAAAGCAGGAGCTCAAAAACACGGCGCGGCATCGCCCGCACACACTGGCAGCAAGAAGTGATTGGGGAATTGGGTAAAAGCAAGTTGGCGGGGAAACCATTCTTCAGGGCTTTACGTCCATAAGTCATTTGTGAAAAGTAGCGATTGCCCCAGGCTGAAATTATCCAAAGAATTCAGAAAAGAGAGGATGCATCATGCCGAACGATAGCAGCGGTCAAGTAAACGAGGTCGAGGAAGTTGTGGTGGTTGTGCCCGAGGAACCCACGGGGACCAGCGCGGTGAGCGGTGAGGGCCCGAGTTCAGCAGAGGCCGCGAATTCTGCGGAATCAGGATCGGTGACGGAAGAGATTATCGATGTGATTCTCGATCCGTTGGGAAGCAGCGGCGGCCCAGATGCGCCCGGAGCCGTGGAAGAAGTGGTGGTGGTGGAGGAAGTGGTGGTGGATCCGGATGCGACCGGGACGGGGACGGCGACGGACCCGACAGATCCGACCGATCCGAGCGGGACGGGGACAGCGACGGACCCGACTGACCCGAGCGCAACGGGGACGGCGACTGATCCGGCGGGTTCGACAGACCCGGGCGCAACGGGGACCGGGGTGGCAGAGCCGAGTTCGCCCGACGGATCTACAGGCACCGCGACCGCGGATGATGGGCCGGGGCTCGGCGGCGGATACGGGCCTGAGGGCTCGGGCACTCTCGCGGATGACGGGCCGGGGCTCGGCGGCGGGTACGGACCTGAGGGCACCGGGGCCACGTTGGATGACGGACCGGGCGGCTCGGGATATCCCAGCGAAGATGCGACGGTGACGGGCGAGCCGGACGATACGGTTACGGCCAGCGCAGACCCGGATGCCACGACCGATCCGGCTGCGGACCCGGATGCGTCGAGCACGGCCGACCCGGCGGATAACTCGCAGTTGACGTCGGATCAGGAGACTCTGGCGCAGGAGGAGCAGGCGGAGAGCCAGGCTGTGGCGTCGGGCGACTACTCGGCGGCCTATGCCGATTCACAACAGGCTTACCAGCAGTCCGAGACCGTGGCCGGCGAAGGCGGCCCCGACAATACCGACGAGACCTGGACTGCACAACTGGACGAGAGCTGGGCCAACTCGGACCAGCAGACCGCCGAAGGGGATGCGCAGACGGCCGAGAGTTATGCCGAGGCGGGGTTTGGCGATGACGCGCAGATGTACGCCGGCGACGCACAGAGCGAAGAGCAAACTGCGGATTCCAATGCGGAAGAGGGCCAGTACGGCGACCCGGTCGGACCCGAAGCGGACGCGCCCGCCGAGGAAGCGCCTGCGGACGAAGCGCCTGCCGAGGAAGCACCGGTCGACGATAGTGCCGGTACGGACGACTCGTCGAGCTAGAAAAGACAGGGAGCAAGGGAGCGAGGGAGCAAGAGGGCGAGTCAGCGTTTTTATTGCTGCGTCGCTTTCTTGCTCCCTCGCTCTTTGTGGTTGCGAAGCCATTTGGCGAGGCCTAGGGTGAGGAGTAGCGCGCCGAAGGGCAGGCACATGAGCGCCACAATGAGCGCGAACCAGCCGGCGTTGGTGGTGGCGCCGAGGCGTGTGTAGCCGCCGAGCACCGTGACGAGAAGAATTGCGCAGACGAGGCCGGTTGCGACCATGGAGCCGCCCCATTGGAGAAGCTGGCGGGTGCCGTCGGCGGGCGGGGTTGCGTTTTTCGGCGGGCTTGAGGGCATGGGGTCAGTTCCATGCTAATTGAACGGCGGGGTTGTTACGCCCGCTGAAGCGGGCTGGTGTCGGGAATGGGTGCAAGCTTTCCCCAGGCTTGCGCCTGGGGCTACCGTATTACGCCCGCTGCGCGGGCTTCAGCCTTGCGCGAGGCGGAGCATGACGTAGGTGATGACGCCGGTGATGGAGACGTAGAGCCAGAGAGGGAAGGTCCAGCGGGCGATGCGGCGGTGCTGCGGGAAGCGGCCGGAGAGCGAGAAGAAAAAGGTGATGAGGACCAGAGGCAGCGCGACGACGGCGAGAACGATGTGGCTGGCGAGCAAGCACAAGTAAGGCGTGCGGAAGGCGGCGTGGATGGGGTAGCGCACGTCGCCGTGCAGCGCGTGGTGGGCGATGTAGCTCACGAGAAAAAGCGTGGAGAAGATGAAGGCCGTGATCATGGCGGCGCGGTGTCGCGGGATTTGCCGGGCGCGGATGAAGGTGTAGCCGATGAGCAGCGCGATGGCGGCGAGGCCGTTGAGGATGGCGTTGAGCGCGGGGAGAAAGGCGAATTGGGCGCTGGTGGCCGCGGCGGGATGAATATAGATGAGCCAGAAGAGAAAGAGCGAGGCGGTGGCGCTGACGAGGAGGATGGCGGCGATGGCAGTACCCGTGCCGGAACGGGGAGCGGAGGTGGGTGCGGTGGGGGTCATGTTTTCCTGATTTCTTATGGCGGAAAAAGCGGTCTGCCGGTGTTCTTCAGCAGCTTAAGTCTCCGGCAGATGTTGATCAAACGGTGATTGCAGGTTAGACGGTCTACGCCAACGACACCTTCAATGAAATCTCTTCTAACGCGTATGCAACAGAGAGTCCTATGTGCCTGTCGGGGTGTCTGCCCACAGACCACTTGGCGAGAAACCACATAGCCAATTGAGAGCTTTATGTCGTTCTTGTGCAATTGAGGTAAGGCTGGCGAACTCCTCAAGAGAAAGGTCGCGGTAGGGCTTTCCCATGGCGGGAAAGTCGGATCCGCTTGGTTGCGGCAAATCCCCATTTTCGGCACCTTTTGATGCAGCTAATTCGATGACCTGCTCAATCGTGTAAGCACTTGGCAACTGAAACGAATGCCCTTCCTCCTGCAGTCGTCGTGTCCGCGCCCGCCAATGCCAAAGCTCCGCGATGTTCCTCTGCTTCTTGATCTCCTCTTGAGGACGCAAATGGGCTTGCTTGATGAGGTCCTTGATGGAATTCGCTGGAAGCGCGTTGACCAGTTCAGGGCTTGCTTCCTGATCGTAGGGCGGCAATTCCGGAATAGCCTTGAGTGCCCAAAGCAAACATGCGATCGATTCAGCCTGCCAGCCTGCGTCGATCCGCTGTTGCGCACTGATTTGCTCGATCCCAACCTGCAGGAAAATCCTCTCATCCTCTTCTACATCCGGCCAGAGTCCCGCAGCTTTCAAGTGGTTGACATCTCGCATAAACATCTGCGCGGCGTCTGCCGCGAACACGGATCTTTCCTCGGGAGTCCACTGGCTCATAGCACTCTGTAGGTACTCGACTGGAGGCGCCGCAACGCCCTTAACAAAGGTGCATTTCAGGATGATTGCGCGCCTCATGGCCGAGGCAGCGTTTGGACGTCTTTTTAGCAAGGAGAACATATCCCGAGTGTATCGTCGCCTACCCGGCGGTTATTTCGCGGTCAACAGAATTGCCGCTGACTGCGGCCCTCAGAATTAGCACAAAAATCTAAGCGTGGCCTCAGGGCCGTCGTCTTATCGGATTTGGCGCGCATTCGGGATGTGGGGCGCCCACGTTATTCGACACGCGACCCGCGGCAGCTCCGTCACGAAAAGCAACCGCAGGTCCTTCGACTTCGTTTGTCGCGTAAACGCGCCAAACTCCGCTCAGGATGACAGCGTATTTTTTCGCTCCATTTGTTGTTTGTGCAGGACTATGCGGCTTGTTGTTCTTGCAAAACCAAGCGTTCATCCAGCTATCCCTTTGCCTTGGCGCAGAGCATGAGCGTGGTGAAGAGCAGCGGCAGGTAGAGGACGCTGACTTTGAGCAGGTCGCGGGCTAACATGCGGCTTTCTTCTTCTGATTTTGCTCGCAAGATGCGCGCGAAGCGGATGGTGTAGGCGAGATAGATGAGGCCGAGCGCGGTTGCGGGAATGGCGTAGGCGGCGCTGGTGACGCCGAGACGCCAGGGCGCGAGACTGACGGGAATCATTAGGACGGCGTAGAAGATGGCTTCGACGACGGTCGAGAATCCGTCGGGCTGGACGACGGGTAACATGCGGATGCCGGCGCGCGCGTATTCGTCGCGATAGAGCCACGCAATCGACATGAAGTGGGGGAACTGCCAGACGAAGAGGATGGCGAAGAGAGCGACGCCGGGCCACTCGATGCGGCCGCGGGCGGCGGTCCAGCCGAGCAGAGGGCCCATGGCTCCGGGAAATGCGCCGATGAAAGTGGCGAGCGAGGTGACGCGCTTGAGCGGCGTGTAGATGGCGACGTAGGTGAAGGCAGTGATCAGCGCGAGGGCGACGGTGAGCGGGTTGGTGTAGAGCATGAGCCACACCGCGCCGAGTGCGATGGCGCCGAGGCCAGCAACGATTCCTAGGGCGAGCGGAAAACGGCCGGAGGCGAGAGGGCGGTTGGCGGTGCGTTTCATGCGCGCGTCGGTGGTGCGCTCGAGGCACTGGTTGAGCGCGCCTGCGCCGGCGGATACGAGGCCGATGCCGAGCAGCACGTCAAGCAGGCCGCGCTGCAAGGTGGAGATGCCGGATTGCATGGAGCCGAGATAGAAACCGCCCCATCCGGTGACGAGGACCAGGCCGACGACTTTGACTTTGAAGAGCTCGCGGAGGTCGTGGATGAGGGTTGCGGTGGCTCCGGGTTGAGGGGCGTGGAGGGCGTGCGGCGTGGTTTCCGCAGCGGGGGCGGCGAGATCGGACGTTAAGGCGGTTTGTGAGGCAGGAGTCACAGGGATGCAGGAAGGTTGCGGCGGCGGCCGCTGATTTGATGATAGCAAGCGGCCGGCGAGGACGCCGGCCGCACAGCCGGCCG
>Ga0302197_10005790_pt1 | contig 10443 bp, 9 predicted proteins | sample II_Bog_N2_1_FD_193526 | JGI IMG/M metagenome (GOLD analysis project Ga0302197, IMG submission 193526) | Peat permafrost microbial communities from Stordalen Mire near Abisko, Sweden - II_Bog_N2_1 | ecosystem: Environmental > Terrestrial > Soil > Wetlands > Peat | place: Sweden: Abisko, Stordalen...
TGATGAATTGAGTTTAGCTAATTGCGTCAAACTCCGTCACCCTTGTTGTATATTTATCCACATCGCCCATGGGAGAATGAACCTGGATATTCCTCATGCTTATGTGTCCTTACCAATGAAAGAAGAGCTAACTGATTTAAGTATATCGGGATGTCAGAAGATTATAACCCATTATACCTTTGCTGTCCAGGCTGCTTTTGAGGAATTGGCATCATGGTGTGACGGAAGTTCAAAGGGGAATTTCAATATGTACGAGTATATAGTTAGCGGTAAACGAGACCAAATATATAATTGTCTGAATACATGCTTGTCTCAGTTCATTAGGAAGTTCCATGTAGATAATCCAAGAGTCAATGTAGTTACAAATGTGTCATTGGCTACTCGACAAGCAGAAATGAATCGAGCATTGGAAATATTGATGTTTTTGCTTAAGAAGTACACGAGAACACAATCTTCTTCAATGATATCTTATAATTCATTATTTTGATCACAAATTTAATGTTTCTTTCATCCATGCTTTTTCCATCCGTGGCTGACAATAAACACAACCTGAATGACAAGACGCGTGAGTTATGTGGAAAGTTCAAGAGTAAATGCAAAGGAGACGATGATGTGGCAAAACTGGCCATCTTATGTTTGTTAACCCTGTCAAATCACATTGAAGTGTACAATATATTCAAAGACAGACAAGGAAAAAGTCCCAATTATGATTATATAAAGGCTAAATGCGAAGAAATTGTAGGACAAGTGGAGGATAGGCAAACACATCAACCTTACAATAACCCTATATATGAACAATGTATTGAGTTGAAGTGTAAGGAGATTGCACAAAGTAAAGATTCAAATGGGAATTGGACAATCAACCGTAAATTATTTGAATAATAAAAATATAAATGTTCACAAAATTACATGACCACGACTCAAAACTGGACATGGACTGTTAATTTGTTGTTAGTCCTTTGTGTGACATGTATTCAATCCTTGGTATTGGGACAGATCTTGTTGTTTGGGAGATTTATACCGGTCATTGAGAATGGTTATTTTGCCCCTCAGAATATCTCCATGACATGGGAAGAGATTGGCGCGTTTCAATACGGTATTTTTATAAGTTGTGGTCCATTTATCTATTCTGCATGTTATTTCATTTCCTATTTCACGTCCCCTACTAGTAAAAATATTAATTGTTGTTCTGTACCACTTAATATGCCAATAGTAAGATGTATTTTTTTATGGGTCGGTACAGCATTATGGGTCAGTGGTACATGGGTTCTTCAAAGTGATACCACCACGAAACAATTATATATGGATACTTCCCTGGGATTGATTCCATTGGGTGGATCTATATTATATTGGATGGGATTTTTGTATGTGTTCAAGAAAGATGTAATGGATATGTTATGGTTCAACTCCCCCTTATTTTTGGTATTCGTTGGGCCATACATCTACCTGGCAGCATTCTCTAGTGTGATTGTCACTACATCCACATTACAAGCTGTTGCCATCACATCGACAGTAGTTATTATAGTATGTGTATGGTTAATAACAGTATGTGAAATCCTAATGGCTTGTGATGTGGTGAAGATCAACCCACATTATAAACTTCCAAGTGATCAAGTAAAAGATATCAACATTGAAATCATTCAGGATGGTGAGATTAAAAAGGAATTATTGAAGAAGTTTTATCAGATGAGGATGATGTGTATGATTATGTTTGGTTGTAGTGTGCTTACTTATCAGTTCTTGTTCATTGCCCCATTTGTGTATCTCCCAGAACTTATGAAATACGATTCGGTGTCTTCAAGTAACATTGCTCAAAATATGCTTTATATTTCTGCTCTGGGTATAGTAGGTGTATTTGTGGGGGTGATTACCTCAAAGAACATGTCATTGAGAAGATTGGGACATATTGGATCAAGTGGGGTCCTCTGTGTCATCTTCTGCTTATGGTATAGAAATATGATTTATTATTCCCTGTTCAGTATCCTCTTTGGGATTTTCAGTGGCTGGGATTATTCAATTATATATTGTACAGTGGGTAGGTATTTTGGGGCAATGGAGAGTATGATTGTCGTCACCTTGGCTTCCATTCCATCTGCGTTTACTTTACATTTCATTTTCAATAGTCATTGTATAGCAGGTGATGGTAAACAGTGTTTATTGTTAGCATTGGCGGTGATTTCTGCATGTCATGTGTTTTGTACAGTGATTTACTGTTGTATGGATTTCGCTTTTTTTGAGAAAGACATGCATTTCTTGGTAGACGCTCACTGGTTTGAGGAACGAGAGAAGAAGGAGATGGATGGGATAAAAGAATAAATTATTTATAAGTTACTACCAATTTATTAGCTTTAGCATGTAATCTCCATATATTAGTCTTCACTTTATCTCTTATATCCCATAGACAAATTTCGCCTTCTACAGTGAATCCGTTTGCATTTTCAACGATCCTGTTAGTTTGACTATACCCTTCTAAATGAATATGGACATGGATATGATCGTCGATTGCTCTACATGTGATAAAATAGGTGTGACGATTGGTGGTAGGATTTTTCCAGATATAACCCTTTCTCAGCGTGAAGAAGGCATGTTCTTTGTCATCGTGCATGCTTTTGGAGAGAACATGTCTCAATCCGCATTCTCTGGCGATTTTTTTAAGCATTTTCTGATTATTATAAAGGATTCCATTTTCTTCTCCCAAACACACCCAACCTAACCCTGACTTGATCAACTGGATAAGCTTGCATGACATCATTCTCACACGATACCCTGACCATGATGGGATTATAAATAGTGATTGGATCAGGTAAAGGTTTATCAAATGGCATATAGTCCACATTGCAGCATTGATTAAAATTGATATCACCATCCTCCCATGTCACGTTCTTGGTTCTGGCATCATTAATCCCTTTGCCATCTCTGTTTACCTTGCTTTGAGCAGGGAAACATCCTAACTCGTCCCCTGTATTTTGGGTGGTCAGAGATAATAATATTGGTTGCAATGGTCCTTGTAATTGGATTTTAGGAGATGTTTCATGACAACAATTGGATAATCTGATGTACCTTCCATTTTCATGGGGTACGAGATCTTCGATAATGATGTCCATAAACACATCCACATAATGAGGGATCCGTTTACTGGCATTGACCTCATTATCCTTCATGGACCACAAGGCCTTTGAAGTGAATTTAGTTTTGAGTTTGGTGCCCCTTGGTATTCTCTTGGGAAATACATAATACAAAGGGAGGTGACTGGTTCCAACCATGGAAATAAAATCGTCCTTCTCCTGTTCGTCCAGATATGTATCGGGCAAGGTCGGTGGAATCAATGGAGTGTAATCAGGGAGACACATGTGTTGAAGACCCATACTCATGGCAACTTCGGTGAGTAGGGAATTCCTGTTCTTCTTGGCGATACCCCTGTACACCTCGAGTTTACCCATGGCATATTCGACCGTCTTCCCCTCCTCTGTCATTTGGATCATATACCCTTCCATCTCCTCATATGTTTTTTGATCAAGACTGGAAACTACTATGATAGCATGGCAGTTGGTTTTGGTATTGAGACATACAGAAATCCATCCGAAGGGCCCGAGAGATGGTTGCCACCTATGAGTGTTGAAAGTGGATGCCAAAGGGGGATTGATGGATTCATCTCGGATAAAGACATTGATTTTCTGTTTCCAATCAGCAATAGTGGCATCAGAGAAGTTCTCCTTGACTGATGGTAATTCCAAAATGGCCACTCCTCTGAATAAATGTCTGTCCATCATTTCATAGTTGAATAGTTCGTCTTTGTGAATGGTAGCGACATAACCACAAGGAGGCATGAGAAACCCACATCTGGTGTCATAATTAGAACAAAGTGACAATTCGTAGAATCTATTATTATCCATCATTCTTTGGGTTAATTCCATCTCTTTCTCCTTCAACTGTGTTTTAGATTCTATGGGCAATGGTTCGTCGATTCTTGGTTTCGTGAGGAGAGGTGAAAAGAAAACGTTGGTGTACATATTTTAAAAAAAATGTTTGTAATCCATCACAGGAATAGTTTCTGTGTACCCATCTGACCATTCCAACTTAATACTTCCTCCCATCTCCCCTTGTTTCTTCGCTTCCTCGACAAATGGTTTGAACTCCATCCTGAGGTACACTTCTTCTGTTCCCGTGATCAGGAGATTTACAACACCATTTACGCGATCCAAACAATATACTTTCCCTTCTCTACATTGGAATACATAGCCCGTGAAAGTGACAATAGGAGATAATTGGATGCCGAATGACACCCCTCCACTTTTGGTTCCTGACATGAAATACGTCTCTCCATCCACATCTGTGAAATTGACGTCCTCGCCTCTTTCCAATTTGCAATCGCCATCCCTGAAATAAAAATCTTCGATCATCACTTGATCATCCTCTTTAATTAATTTAGATCTGATTTCATCAACATATTGAAAGCAATATTTACCAATAATTTCGCTAAATCCTTCATCTTTTGAGACGACATCGATAGGGATAATATACATACTGTCTTCATATCTGTCACTTGCTTTGACAATTCCGATAATCTCACCTCTCTTGTTCACTACACCATATCCGCTATATAATGGAGAACATAGATTGTCATAAGATTTGATAGTGTACGTCCCGTATTCTTTATCCCATACCCATCCTTCTAAAGTAAAACTAATACCACCTAATAACTGCACTCTCTCACCCCTATAGAAATCCACCCTGGAGCACAGTTTGATATGGCCATGATATGGAGTATCCGTGTGCCATACCATATACCCGTGTCTTAAGGATTGTTTTAAAAGAGTGACAGTAGAATCGATTACAACAGGATTTAGAATGGAAAGTGAAGGCGATAACAGAATATTTGGAGCAATATAAACCCCATTTGACAACCCAACACCATACGAGTCTGCAAATTTAACTTGTAGCATTATAATCTGTGATAACAATATTTGTACTACCTGCCAAAGGAGATCCCACCGCAACTCCGCCAAGCACATCCCTTGTCAATATAATGAGATCATTTGGCGTGCACTCATTTGGAACAACTCCAACCAATAATCCAAGGGCGTCTTGGAGAGTCTTGACAATAAGAGATGCACAGTAGGAGAAGGTACATAACATTAATTTATCGTTCATCATCTTCTTCTTGACACCAAATAATTTATTCAAGATAAACTCCTCCCCAATCATGTGATTAAATGGGAACGCGGATTTGAACATGGTGTATTCATCGAATACGATCCTCTTGTCCATGGCCAACTCCTTACATTTGAAATGAATAATATACTCCTGGTGTTTGTTGATATTGGTGCATCTGTACCATTGTAAATTAAACTTGGTTTCGATGTTAGAGAATTGAGCTTCGATATATTTAGGTACGATCGAATTCTCGGTTATGAAATATCTCATCACAGTAAGGCCACTAATAAACACCAGTTCGATGTGATGAATGGGTCCCTTGACATATTCCACACATTGTTGGATAAAGTTCTCCTCCTGTTTCTCTTTGTAGACACAGGCCAGCATAAATACAGTCATCACAAATTAATGAAAATATTATCTGAGGAGTGTGACGGAGAATTCCCATGTGAATTTACCTTGTTGGATTATTTCCCCAAAGTGAACGAGAAGATATGGTTCGACCCGGTCCCTGATATCTCGGCGAGTGACAGTGTCAAAAGGAAATATGTTTTAGAGGCTATCAGCAGGTTGAGATACAAAAGGAAAAGAGTAATGAAGGAGGCAAAGATACCCAAAGTGAATTTCAGAAGTATGGGATATTGGCTCAGAGGAGGAAATCTCCATAACCCTAAAGTCCAAAATTGTGGTGTGTTATTGTTTGATTGGGCGAAATCAGTTGATATCAGAGTGGCCGTTCAGCATGAATTAATAGATGATGAATTATATGAAGAACAAGAAATACAACAAGAATATGAGTTGGAATGGTGTAGTGATATTGAACCAATTACATTGCCGCCTATAGATTAATGCATCATTTCAAATACCCCTACCCATATTTCTTCAGGGATGCATTTCAGAATGTTATTGGGATGATTGCACCAAGTTAAGATAAGTATGATTTCAAGTTGGTATAGCATATTTTTATTCCTCTTCTTCTCTTGTATACTGGCACATATCTGTAACGCGCTCACAGAAATATGACCACCAGCTCTCAATAGAGAATTCATGATGACTTCATTGTCGACTTTAAAGGCGTGGATTATAGCAACATCAGTGATATGTGCTCCGTGCCCTAAAAGGTAATCGACTATCTGTTCATTTTGATGTTTACATGCCAATGCCAATGGAGTGAGATCATTCCATGTTACATTCAAGTTCGCCCCTTGATTAATTAACATTTCGATCATTGGGATATTAAAAACATCAATGCATATATGAATAGGGGTGATTCCATATCCATCTTTTTTGTTGATATCTGCTCCGCTTTTAATTAACATAATACTAATATCATTTCTATATAATTTTAATGCCATAAGTAATGGAGTATCTCCTCTCTTGGTAACAAAATTCACGTCTGATCCATCTCTAATTAAACTTCTAACTTTATCCACTAAACCATACTGAATGGCAAAGAACAAAGCTGTGTTTACTCCGGCTCCAACAACTTCTCGCATACCCGTTGAATAAATTGTGAACCAGTCTCAACATCCCCATCCTTCCATTCATCAAACATTTCTTGTAGTTCTTGCTTGCGACCAGACAAATTGCCAAGATGACGTTCATTGATAATATCATCAGCCTGTAATCTTATGACGACATCATCTATTTGTTGAAATTTTTTCAATTCGTTCAACCGACTGATGAAACTTTGTCGGGTAGCATATAAAGTGTTGTAACTCTCTTTGAAATTCTTATCATTCCCATCGCGTACATATTGCGCGTAAATTTCGTCAAACCCATTTGGAAATTCAATCTCCATCTCCTCGGTTGTTTCAGGTAAACCCAAATCTTTGATTGATTGGTCCAAATTCTTTGTTACTGACTTTTTTGATGATGGTTTTACATCTAATTTCTTCCTTTCGTCTTCCCTGAACGTAATACACTCATTGTCCACTTCAATATCCCCATACGCTTCGATCATTCCATCTTTATATTTGAGTATTCTCCTCAAAAACATATTCAATCTTTTTGCATATGTGACCTGTGATTCCACTTTGAATTTATTCTCGAAAAACTTTACAAACTCATCAGATTCATTTCTGTCATCTTGAAAATAAATACAAAACAATTTGATAGCAAGAGCAACAGTGATACCACAATTTGTCCCATCACCCTTTGCTCCCGTTAATGTCGTCACTTCTATATCTCCGTTGAATCTACTCTTTGCTTTTCGCCACGCAGGACGATCATACCACTCCATATCATCGTATTGATATAATACACCATCACTCTTCTTACCCATTAATACCCCCCAGTGTAACCCAGTGATTTCTACTATACATATCAACAAATCATTTACCCACTCGTCACCCACCCTTAGAGACATCTCATCACTATTTACCACTGTAACATCATCCTTGATAAGATCAATAAACATGAAACTTCTTAACAATATATCATCATACGATAACCACATGACATCCCTCTCTAATGGTTGAATGATACTAGAGTATTCAAGTTGCCATGGATCTTTAAGACACCTGATGTTGAATGTCGATGGAAATTTCTTGAGAAAACCTTGATTAGGACCACACAAAATACTCAACTCACTGTATTTCACATCAAATAATCGACTAATACTTCCTGTATATATCAAACCACTATGTGAGTCTCGATTTTCATTATATTCTTCTCTTGCTTTTTTCTCTTTCTTATATGGTAAATTGAATAAGTTTAAAATTGGTCCCACAATATTCTCTTCTTCATATACCTCATCACTCTTTAAATTGAAATTACTGTAGAATTTATCAAACGAATATTTTTTCTCCTTGTGACATTCACGTTTGACATAACGACAGAAAATTGCTGCAAGTTTGATAATAGTCACCTCCTTCTCTCTATTCTTTTTTGTGTGAACTTCTATTCTCTTTATGTCTGCAACCTTTACCCCAGCTACTTCTAATACCGTGTTATCATCAACCTCTTTGTTGCTCCATGCTGTGTAATGTATTGTCGTTTTTTTGTTATCTCGCACAACAAAATAATACACGTAATTGTCAATACATATTTCAAAATTCATTTCACGTCCATCCCGATCATGTATTTTGCATGCCGTGTCCACTCCACGAACATAACCCATCACAAATAATGATGTATTATATACGCCCAACTCCATATCCTTATTTGTGATATAGTCTCGCATTCCGGTAATTGCCGTATATTCATCATCGTATGTGTACAATAGACACCCAATAACATCATAATCACGGACATATTTATTTTCTATGCTCACATTACCAGAATCTACTTCTTCTTGTGCTGATTCCATACTCCTGCCGATGTGCTCTTCTATTTCCCCCTGTGTTGTAAAATTATGTCTATCATGTGGGGTTGTGTAATACCCAAACTTTTTTTTTGACTCGACAATATGCACGTGGGTATTGTCATCAAACTCAACGTCATCATTAGGATCATGAACTGCAATCACTATGCCTTTAGTTCGTAGAAAGTTGATTATATCATTCTTCTCACACAGCTCTAAAAATTCAGTGTGGTATTCGTTCCCAAACAAAACATAAGATAAAACAATATGGATAGAATCAACATACTTAATTGGACCTTTTGTATTCCGATTTAATTTCATAACGTTATCCAAGAGAAGACGCCAAAAATGCGTATCCAGCACATTGCATATATCCATGAATTCATGATTTTCAGGATCACTCTGTTTCTTGGGTTCAGCAACTTCGAATATTGTTTTGCTCAATACATCCTTAATTTGAAATCGTGAAGATAACAATGAATAAACCTGCTTACGGGCATTATTTGGGCGTATGGTACATCCACAATAATCAGTTACTAGGAGTTCGTAATCACATAGATCAAGAATGGTTCGTTTTTTAATATACTTATCAAATAAATTTTCACATATCTGAGATGTTATGTCGGCATCCGTGTTGTTGTCTGATATAGCTATTACTAGAGCAGCGTATACTAACCCTCTTCTAGATCTACCCCCATTTTTGTAAATATTCATTTGTGAGTTTCTGGTGAAATTCTGGCCAACCAAATTTAATGGACGCTAGTCTATACTGGTAAGATTCCTTCTGCCCAACATCATTATCTAGTCCCTTGGAATACATTAACATTGCATTCTTGTCATCTTTGCATATCCATAATTCTAGTCCATCCAATGCCCCCTTGTCAAACCTGTCCATGCGCATGAGTAGATCAAATACAGCCCCGGTGTCTTTGACTGATAAGAAAAATTTCAGAAGACATCGTTTATCTTTAATATGATCCTTAATCCATGTCCAGTTATTACCTTTATCCCCTATGAGACATTTGTTCTTACTTATCATATCGATCACCTTTTCATTCAATATAGCACCATGTTTAACTAACGTATATATCATATTCATGTCGCCCTCACAGTGAATAATAATAGAATGCATGTACTTATCAATGTCCACCTTATCGGATAGCCATTTGATGAGTGGATGATTGAGAGAAGATATAGCCTTGTCCATACATCCTTCAAACTCCTTGTCCATAGTAGACAACACTTTGATAGCGATGTCGTTGCAATGGTGCTCTATTAGCCATAATATATCTGGTTTCACTGTATCTAGTAATGTAAAACAGATATCTGAACTATAATTGGTACATGATAATTGAAAAGCTTGATCTAATTTGAATCCCTTGGTATATAACATCTGTTCGACTAGAGGTAAATATTTCATTTCGGGATGGACATAACCTTTCTCCTTCAATATCTTGACGATGAGCATGTTTTGGAGTTGTTCATATAGATCATTTTTGACATCTCTCGTCATAGCCTCAGTGAGTGGATTGTCACCAACCTTAGGAGTATCAATCAATAAAGAGACAACTCTGTGTTTATTAGTGCGAACGGCAAACCATAGTAAAGATTTGTTGACAAGTACGGTTTGCATATGGGCTTTGGATTTTATTAGCATGGAAATGACATTAGTCTGACATAGGATAACAGCAAAGAATAAGGGGGTAACTCCACGGAAGGTGTAATTGACATCAGCCCCCTTGGCAATGAGAAGTTCCATTATTTCCTGATTGATGATGTCTACACAAGCACAAGCATACCAAAGGGATAAACCAAGATTTACAGTGATATTCAACGAAAGAAGATATTTGACACATTCCACATTATGACACATACAAGCTACAGTCAGCGTGTTCAGCCCATCCTTCCCTGATAATTTAGAAATATCTTCGTTTGGTATAGTGTGATGGCCAGAGATGATATCATGGAAAATTTCGGTGTCAATG
>Ga0302197_10005795_pt1 | contig 10438 bp, 8 predicted proteins | sample II_Bog_N2_1_FD_193526 | JGI IMG/M metagenome (GOLD analysis project Ga0302197, IMG submission 193526) | Peat permafrost microbial communities from Stordalen Mire near Abisko, Sweden - II_Bog_N2_1 | ecosystem: Environmental > Terrestrial > Soil > Wetlands > Peat | place: Sweden: Abisko, Stordalen...
TGGTCGCAACGGGTTAGCTGGTCGGAGGCTAAGCAACAGTATGTGATGCTGGGCATTACCGGCCCTAACGAGTATGAGAACAATGTAAATAACAACTGGTATACCAATACCTTGGCTTGCTGGTGCATGCAATATACTACAGAGGTTATTGAAAAAGTTAAAGGTTTGGATGCAACCAAATATAAAGCGCTAATATCTAAGCTTAACTTTAATGAGCAGGATGAAACCAATAAATTCATCCACATCATCGAGAATATGTATTTCCCTTATGATGAGCAGCACAAAGTGTTTATGCAACAGGATGGCTATTTGGATAAGGAACAGATTTTGGTTAAGGATCTGCCTGCATCTGACCGTCCGCTGAACCAAAAATGGAGTTGGGACAGGATATTGCGTTCGTGCTTTATTAAACAAGCTGATGTTTTACAGGGGATTTATTTCTTCGAGGATAAATACGATATTGAAACCATCCGCAGGAATTATGATTTTTATGAGCCGAGGACGGTGCATGAGTCGTCGTTATCGCCTTGTCTGCACGCTATTATAGCCGCTAAATTGGGCGATGAGGCACGTGCATACGAGTTTTACCTGCGTACCGCCCGTTTGGATTTGGATGATTATAATAATGATACCGAGGACGGTTGTCACATTACCTCCATGGCTGGCACCTGGATGACGGTTGTAGAAGGCTTTGCCGGAATGCGCGTACGCGATGGGAAGCTATCGTTTAATCCGTTTTTGCCGGGCAAATGGCAATCGTTTTCGTTCAATATTGGTTTCCGTGGCGCCTTGCTTAATATTAAAGTGAGTAAGGAGGGCGTCTTGGTTAAAAATCTTTCGGATATTGAGGCCGTTATTTTGGTTGATAATAAGCAATCGCCGGTGAAGGCGAATAGCGAGGTATATATTTAAAATGAAAGCATTGGCCAGTGCGGTTCCCCTCTTGAGAGGGTAATAACGTACCTATTTACACTAATGAATCTAAAGAGTTTGATAATGAGGATGCTGAACCACAATTCTTGCCTACTATTACCACCGATGGCATGGTAAATATTAAGATAGAAAACAAAAATGGTGTTCATGACCATTTCTTATATGTTGAAGATTTAAGGGCAATGTTAATACTTCGCTCTAATTCATTTGATTAGTAAATGTTCTGATAAGTATTTCAGCATCTTTCATAAATTCATTTTTAAATTCAGAATGAAATTTGTATTTAATACTTCTATTTATAATATCGTAAGTTATGTATGAGTTCCTTTCAGCCATTAGGTTAATGCCGTGTAATATTGCTAATTTATTAAACTCATTTTCAAATGATACTTTATATTCCTCGTCTGTCATAATTTTAAGTTTTTAAATATGATTAAACATCAAACAAGCCTTTCAAAAGATTATCTTCATCCATTTCCGAAAAACGAAGCATTCGTGCTCGAATCAGAGCCAATTCCGTTTGATGCAAAGTGTTTAAATCAATACCTAAAGAGGCTATCTCATTCTCATCACGCTGTGCCATTTGGGCAATCAATAAAGCATTCATTGCTCTTTGTTGTGCGTACATATCAGAAACAATCTCCAATATTGCAAAAGTTGCACCTGTTTTATTCATTTTCATATAACAAATATATTCAAATAAAAACATTTAGTGTAAACTTGTATATTGTTACCCTTGAGAGGGGGCAGGGATGTGTTCGTCGCTTGGCTAACACACCCCTGCCATTGCATAATCCAACGCGTCCCCCTCTCAAGAGGGAAACTAATCTAATTTCATGTCCTTTTCAGATCATAAACTCATTATTTACCAATTATTGCCGCGTTTATTTGGCAATACGAACACTACCAATAAATACTACGGCTCGATAGAAGAAAACGGCTGTGGGAAGTTTAATAACATTAACGAAAAGGGTCTGGCTGAGATCAAAGGCCTTGGCACTACCCATGTTTTTTATACCGGGATTATCGAGCATGCTACCATGACTGATCATTCCCAATTCGGTATAAAAACTGATGATCCCGATGTGGTGAAAGGCCGGGCGGGATCGCCGTATGCGGTGAAGGATTACTATGATGTGGATCCTGACCTGGCTGTTGACGTGGCTAACCGCATGGCTGAGTTTGAGGCCATGATGAAACGTACGCATGATGCGGACTTAAAGGTTATTATCGATTTTATCCCTAACCATGTATCGCGTATGTATGCTTCGGATAATAAACCTGCAGCCGTTAAGGATATTGGCGAGGATGATGACACCAGTAAATCCTTCGACCCCAAAAATGATTTTTACTATGTTAGCGGGCAGGCATTTAATGTACCGCAAGGCTACAATCCCGGTGGGGATGAATTTAAAAGCCCCTTAAAAGATGGTCATTTCGATGAGAATCCGGCTAAGGCTACAGGGAATGATACATTCAGCGCATCGCCATCTATTAGTGATTGGTTCGAAACAGTTAAGTTGAATTACGGCATTGATTATTTAGATAACCACAAAACTTACTTCGACCCTATCCCACCACTTTGGAATAAGTTGTTTGATATTTTAGATTACTGGGCTAAGAAAGGCGTTGACGGTTTCCGTTGTGATATGATTGATATGGTGCCTGTTGAGTTTTGGGCATGGCTCATCCCCAAATTAAAAGCTACTTATCCCGATCTTATTTTTATTGGTGAAACCTACCAGGTTGAGCAATACAGTCGCCATATTTTTGATGGTAAGTTTGATTATTTGTACGACAAGGTTGGTTTGTATGATGGCTTGAAAAGGCTCATCCGCAATGAGGATAACGCCACTACGTGGGATATTAACAGCGTATGGAATCACCAATGCGTTAACATGGACGCGAATATGCTGCGCTTTTTGGAGAACCATGATGAAGAGCGCATCGCCAACCCCGTTTTCGCGGAAAACCCGTGGCTTGCGGTGCCGGGTATGATTGTTACGGCAACCTTAAATGTTGGGCCGGTGATGATCTATTCAGGGCAGGAAGTTGGGGAGCCAGCCGGGCATTCCATGGGTTTTAGCACCGATACCCGGACCAGTATTTTTGATTATTGCGGCGTGCCTGAGCATCAGAAATGGCTGAACAATGGAAATTATGATGGCGGACTGTTGTCTGAAGATCAAAAAAACCTTCGTAGTTTTTACTCCCAATTATTAAATGTTACCCGTAGTAGTGATGCTTTGCGCATTGGTAAGTTTTATGAGTTGATGGTAGCCAATGAGCATCAACCGGGATTTAATACGCGGTTGTATATTTATTTGCGGTATACGGATAACCAGCGGGTGTTAGTGGTTGCTAATTTTAACCGGAATGAGCAGCATATTACGGTGAAATTGCCTGATGATTTGCTTAATCAATTAAATATCAGTGGGGCAGTTGAATTTAATGATCTGTTAAGCACTACAAATTACAAAGTAAATAATATATTAGACGGCGTAAACTTAACGCTTCCGGCAACAAGTGGATTGCTGCTGGAAATTGTCTGAATAAAGATTGCCTGAATTAGAATTGTCTGAACCTGAATTTTAGAATTTAAGAATGATCAGAATATTACAAACATTCTATAAATTCATTAATTCCAGAGATTCGGGTTCAGACAACGACAACCAATTAAACTATTGAACCAATAAATTATGACCACACGTAAGATTGTCCCTAAGCCACGACTAAGTTTTTGGCAAATATGGAACATGAGCTTCGGCTTTTTAGGTATACAATTTGGCTTCGCGCTGCAAACGAGTTATGCCAGCCGTATACTAGAAACCTTTGGTGCCGATGTGGGTAATATCTCGCTTTTCTGGCTTGCCGCGCCGCTTACAGGTATGATCATCCAGCCGATCATCGGGCATTACAGCGACCGTACCTGGAACCGCCTTGGTCGTCGCCGGCCATATTTTTTGACCGGGGCTTTGCTGTCGGGTGTGGCTTTGTGCTTTTTACCTAACTCATCAGGCCTGGCGTTTTTGATCCCTCCTATTATTGTTGGCGCAGGTATGTTGATGCTGATGGATGCTTCGTTCAACGTGGCTATGGAGCCATTCAGGGCTTTGGTTGCCGATAATTTGCCGGATAGTCAGCACAATATTGGGTTCTCTTTACAAACCTGTTTAATTGGTGTGGGTGCTATCATAGGTTCGGCTTTGCCATCTGTTTTGGTAGAGTGGTTCCATGTGCCTTCGGTTGCGGCTAAAGGTATCGTACCGGATAATTTATTGTACTCTTTCTACGTCGGCGGGATCGTTCTCATCGCTTGTATTGTATGGACCGTAGTTAAAACCAAGGAGTATCCGCCCGAAGTATACGCCACCTTCCACGAAGATGAACCTGTAGAAACCATTAAAAAAAGTGGCATTTCCGAGTTTATATATGACCTGAAACACATGCCTAAAACCATGAAACAGTTGGGCGTGGTGCAGTTTTTCTCGTGGTTCGCTTTATTCTCTATGTGGGTGTTTACCACCCCGGCTATTGCCGACCATGTTTACAACATCACCGCTGGTGATACCTCATCCAAAGGCTTTAACGAGGCTGGTAACTGGGTAGGCACTATGTTTAGCGTATACAATGGGGTATCAGCTATTTATGCTTTGTCGTTACCATGGATCGTAAAACGCATCAACCGTAAACGTACACACGCGTTCTCCCTTACTATGGGCGGTATCGGGCTGATATCTATATTCTTCATCCACAACCACTATTTATTGTTGCTACCGATGGTAGGCGTAGGCTTAGCCTGGGGCAGTATTTTGGCCATGCCTTATGCTATCCTGTCGAGTTCTATTCCCGCTAAAAAAATCGGGATCTATATGGGTCTGTTCAATTTCTTCATCACCTTCCCGCAGATTGTGAACAGCTTAACCGGCAGTTTAATTGTAAAATATGTATTCCACAGTCAGGCTATTTATGGTTTGGTGATGGCTGGGGTGTTTATGTTTTTAGCAGCATTTTCGGTGCTGTTTGTGGAGGATAGCAAAAAGATTAATATTATTGAAACTGGGTTTGAACCGGAGGTGAAGACGGCTGTGTAATTTGGGTGTTGGTGTGTGATGGGCTGTCACGCTGAGCGTAGTCGAAGTGTTGTACGGTGGGCATCGGCTCACCAACAAATGTCACTGCGAACCAAGTGTGGCAATCCTACTTATGGGGACAGGAGAAGGGGCATAAAGTATTTACGTTTATATATGTTATTTCTCGCCCGCTCATTGGCGCTGGAGTTAGTCATTTTGTCGTGAAAACAGAATTTAGTGCAGGAAAACAAGGTGTTGTGCTATCGGTTACATACTGCGTATGAGCCAGCCCCGGATTATTTGGGCAAGATATTGTTCGATACGCAAGGTTACTGGATATATGATGGCGAAACGCTGACCATCACGGAGCAGGAACAAGTGGCAAAGTTCATTATCATTTACGTGGAAATAGTATAAAATGAAACAGGTGGATTATCAAAACCAGATACAAGAAGTGCTGGCGCATATCCTTGCTATACAAAGAAATGTTCCCCTACACCGGCTTGAGTCAAAGCGCGGATATTCTTTTTCCGCTTTACCGTTTACGGAGCAACTTGCTATTTGGGACAGGCTGTGGCACACGGAAGATAATTTCTGGATCAGGCTACATGCTTTCTTTTTCCTGGAGCGGCATTGCAAAAAAGAAATCGAACTCAAAGAAATGTGGCCCGTCATCATCGGTTGGCAAGACGGGGTAGATGATTGGGGCCTTTGCGATGCACTGGCCAAGATTTATACAAAAATACTCGTAGTTGCACCGGAAGAAGTTTACGCGCAACTGCAGCAATGGAATACTGATGAAAACCTATGGAAGCGAAGGCAATCGGTGGTTTCACTGCTTTATTACAGCCGCACAAAAAAACAACACCCAACTTTTAACCAAATCGAAGCTTTAATTACACCCTTATTAGCGGATAAGGAATACTATGTGCAGAAAGGTGTAGGTTGGGCGCTGCGCGAATGGCATACGGTGTACCCGGTTGAAACACTGGCCTGGTTAAAAGCACATATCCGGTCATTAAGCAGCATAGCTTTCACCATCTCGATAGAAAAGCTGGATCTACCTATCATTAACGAACTCAAGGCACTGCGTAAGCCACCGGCAAAATCAATAAACTAGGCTGTGTTTTCTTTCTTAACCTTTTGGTGGCATAGCATTTTTGAAATAACAAAGCCACTTAATAAAGTTGCGAAACAGCATTGTGCTGTTATAGCGAAAATTAGAGTTTATTAACAAATTCTATTACTTTAAGTATATTGCTGAAATGAGCGCTCAAAACAGGTGATATTAGGCGTTTACCTGCGTTTTTTCTGTTACGGCCGGCAAGGTAAAATAAAACCTGCTACCTACGCCTACTTCACTTTCCACGCCTATTTCACCACCTTGGGCAGCTATAAATTCTTTGGATATAGCCAAACCCAAACCCGAGCCGGACTTATTTTGCCCGTCGGTAGGTACCTGGAAATATCGGTCGAATAAACGCGATTTGTATTGGTCATCAATCCCCTTACCCAAATCTTTTACAGAAAATTCTATCATATTGGCTTTCTTATTCACATCAACTACTATTTTTGATTTAGGCGGACTGTAACGCAAAGCGTTTGATAAAAAGTTGATCATCACCCATGCAGTTTTCTCCACGTCGGCATTAACATTCGGGATATGGGCAGCCACACTCTGTTCTATAACTATACCTTTTTGGTCTGCCTCAAACTTTATGGCTTTTATCGCATAGTCAATTATTTTTTCAGGTTTGGCCGGTACAAAATTTAACTGGATATTGCCTGTTTCCACCTGCGACAGATCCAGCAGCTCGTACGTTATTTTAAGCAAACGCTCCGCATCGCCGCTGATGTGTTTTACTAGTTGGTTCTGTTCAGGATTTAATGCACCAACACGGCTATCTGCCAATAAACCCGCACTCATTTTAATGGCTGATATTGGCGTTTTAAGTTCGTGCGATATAGTGGCTATAAAATTACTTTTAGCCTCGTCACGCTCTTTAAACTCAGTTATATTACGAAGGATATATACTATACCAACCGATTTTTTGGCAATATTTACAGGGCCTTCACTAGGTGATAAATTCGGCACTAAAATTTCACGGGTTTCTAATTGGAAGTGTGAATCTTTACCTTCTGAAAAAATTTTGAATGCCCGGTCTGCTTTTTCGCCATTGATAATGGATTTAAACAGATCATTATTTTTACTCACATCTTCAACTAATTTTCCGGTCAGTTTATCTTCACCCAAATTCAAAATAGCTTTTGCCGCTGTGTTGATAAAGAGTATTTCGTGTTTTTCATTAACCCCGATAATGGCATCGTGCATTTGCTCAATAATGGTTTCAATACGCGATTTTTCCGACATTATTTTTGATAAATTACTGTTCTCCCATTCATTTAGCTTTGATGCCATATCATTAAAGGCATTGGCAACCTCGGCAAACTCATCGCTTTTTTCAAAATGGATTCGCTGCCCGTAATTTTTTTGGCTGATCTCCCTTATTCCGTCCAGCAACATATTTAAAGGATTGGATATGATGCCTGGGAAATTCACACTAAAGCTAAACAGCACCAAAAAAGTAAACGCCCCGGCTAAACCTAAAAACACTACCGCATCTTCCACGTCTTTATGTGCTTTTTCATTTTTTATAACGATGGCACGCATGTTTACCACCTCAATATCCCGTAGATATTTCCTAATGCTTTTCTCGGTGTGGTCAAGCGTGGCAGCATCTGTTGTATTTTGCAGCGTTGTAAAAGCCTTACGTAGTTTGCTTGCCATTTCTCCCTCTCCCGGCTCAGTTATATTATGCTCTTCCATTACTAATTGCTTATTAAAGCTACTTGCTGATGCAGCATTTAACGGGAGTTCATGTTCATCCAAAACAGTGCGCATTTCCCGCACGTAATTAAGGGTTTCGTAGTTATCTTTTAAAATAACCTTGGCACTAAGGGCAATTTGGTTAATGTAGAATAAAGACACTGCGCCAAAAAACAGCACTACAATAAACAAAAAGCCGAAGCCTAAACGGAGTTTGTTTTTTACTTTCATGATAGTATTACTAAATCAGTTTCTGTAGCTGCCAGGTTTTTAAGCAGCTGGTTAAATACGGTTGTTCTCAAAATCACCTGAAAAAGGTTTAAATGCGGTTTCCCAATACAAATAGTAGTTATTTCCCGCTCGGCGGCAACTTTCATAATCGAGTCGGTTACCTTATCGCTTTTTACTTTCAATAATTCGGCCCCCAGTTCAGTAGCCAGCTTAAAGTTATTTATCAAATGCCTTTGCTTATCCAGCTTTATCCTGTCCAAACTTTCATTACTACTTTGCACATAAAGCACTATCCAGGGTGCATGGAAATAAGATGCCAGGCGGGCTGTTTTTCGTATCACGATCTTAGATGTTTCAGCGTTGGATGATATACAAGCTAAAAATCTTTCGGGCCTTAATTTTATTTGTTTGGGTACCTCAATATCTATTTTTCGCTCCAAATGGTGTGCTACTTCCTTAAGTGCTATTTCCCGCAACTGCAATATCTTATCGCTTCTAAAAAAGTTCTGTAAAGCACGCTCTACTTTTGTTTTTTCGTAGATCTTGCCATCCTTCAAACGATCAATCAACTCATCGGCAGTTAAATCAATATTTACTATCTCATCGGCAAGCTCCAATACCTTATCGGGTATGCGTTCCGTAATAGCGATACCGGTAATAGCTTCGATCTCCTCATTCAGGCTTTCTAAATGTTGAATATTTACCGCGGATATTACGCTGATGCCTGATTCCAAAATATCCAATACATCCTGCCAGCGTTTGCTGTTTTTACTGCCTTCAATGTTGCTATGCGCCAACTCATCAACAATAACCACCTCGGGGTGGCGGTTCATGATCTGCTGAGGGTCCATTTCCTCCAGCTCTTTGCCTTTGTAAAATATCTTTCTGCGTGGAATAATCTTTAGCCCATCCAGCAAAGCATGGGTTTCCGTACGATTATGAGTTTCGATATAGCCTATCTGCACATCAATGCCATTACGCTGCAAGGCATGCGCTTCCTGTAGCATACGGTAGGTTTTGCCCACGCCGGCACTCATGCCAATATAAATCTTAAACTTTCCGCGCCTTGACCGTTTTACCAGATCAAGAAAGTGCTCAACGGAATGTTCCTTAAGTTCTTCTTCACTCATAATTTAACCTATGTAAACAGACTTACGAAGTATTAAAAACTTCGTAAGTCTTTTAACCTGCTTAATACCAAATGTCATTTCGACCGCAGGGAGAAATCTTCTTCGACTTGCACAACCGCTTTGCATGTTGTAGAAGATTTCTCTCTCGTACCTCGTTCGAAATGACAATCGGGTAAGAAATTTACTTCATTTCATCCAAAGCTACGTTCAATTTTAAAACGTTAACCTTGGCTGGGCCGAATATACTTAACAATGGTTTTTCGGTATTTGCTGCTATCAGGCCGTTTATTTTATCTGCTGATATATTCCTGACCTTAGCAATACGGGCAACCTGAATTTGTGCCCCGGCCGGTGACAAGTCGGGGTCTAAGCCACTACCTGATGAGGTAACCAATTCGGCAGGTATCTGCGAGCGGGTTACTGTTGGGTTGTGCTTTAAAAAAGTATCAATAGCCGCGTCTACGGTTTTTAAGTAATCAGGGTTGGTTGGGCCTTTATTAGTTCCGGCAGACGCATCAGCCTGGTAGTTAGCAGCTGAGGGACGTGACCAGAAATATTTATCCTTAGTGAATTTTTGACCTATATTGGCAAAACCAACTACACGGCCATTGTAAGTAACGGTTTCACCATCGCCGTTGCCCGGGGTAAATTTACCTATTCCGGCTATGGCTAATGGATATACTCCTGCTAATAACACTATCAGTATGATAGTTAGTTTTAGGGATGGTAAGAAAAACGCTTTCATTTTCTTGAGATTTGAGATGTTAGATATGAGATTTGAGACACCTTGTCTATTCTCCTTTATGTTATTAAACCATTCGTGGGTTTGAGATAGTAGATGAGGTTTTGTCTCAAATCTCCTATCTCAATACTCACATCTATTCTATAAAAATACGCCTACTGCAAGATCAATTAATTTGATGCCGATGAACGGGATCAACACGCCACCTAAACCGTAGATCAACAAGTTACGGCGTAATAACGCGCTTGCTCCTATCGCTTTATATTCAACACCGCGTAATGCCAATGGTATAAGCAATGGAATAATAATAGCATTAAATATTACGGCTGATAATATAGCTGACTGTGGGCTGTGCAGATCCATGATATTCAACGATCTTAATGCAGGTATTGATACCATGAACAATGCCGGTACAATAGCAAAATATTTAGCCACATCATTAGCTATTGAGAAGGTGGTTAATGTACCGCGGGTCATTAATAATTGTTTACCAATTTCCACA
>Ga0302197_10005801_pt1 | contig 10434 bp, 8 predicted proteins | sample II_Bog_N2_1_FD_193526 | JGI IMG/M metagenome (GOLD analysis project Ga0302197, IMG submission 193526) | Peat permafrost microbial communities from Stordalen Mire near Abisko, Sweden - II_Bog_N2_1 | ecosystem: Environmental > Terrestrial > Soil > Wetlands > Peat | place: Sweden: Abisko, Stordalen...
TTGAGAGTATAATTGTGCACATTCCTATTAAATTATTAAGAAAATTTTGCAACAATGTTTTAGCACCTATTATTAGTCAATAAGATTAATTTAATAATATATTTAAGGGATGAGCCTTGATTAATTTCGAAGATTAAAGCTATTAAAGAGGTTAGAAGAGAACAGGAATGGGGTTTTCTCTAAGTCTTAGGTTAAAAAAAAAGTATCCTCTAATTTAAGTGTTACATAGAATCTTCGAAAAATAAATAAGAATGTATGATTGCCGCTATAATAGAAAAAATATATGCTCTAATAAGAGAGAAACACTGAAATTTAGAGAAATAATCGCATGCTGTATGAAAAGATAATGAACCATTTCAAAACAGTGAATGAGCGAAAAGAATCTATGAAAAACTTCAGCAACAGACATAAATGGAGAAAACGAAAGCAGAAGATTCAATTGATCAACAATGAGTAATAGACTTCATCACTATTTAAGACAGAAACCCAAATGTAGAAAATTAAATATTCATCTCGAATTCAGACTATGCGATCTATCATAAAAGACTAAACCTCTAAAACTTTGTTTTTGGGAACAGGATAAATTGATGAAATACCACTGAGGATAAAAATACTCCTAACACCTAATTGTTATTATCTGCTCGCCAGGAATAATGAGCTATCAATTCAATTATAAATGAGTAATGAATAATACTTGCGGATTCACAATAAAGAGTTAGGTGGAAATCCTTGCAACATTTTCAAATTTTTAGAGATTTCGAATCAACAAGTAAAATTTAGACAAAAACCAAAACCTGTGAGAATTCCGAAGCTGAAGACGTCTGTATGAACATTTTTGGTTTAATTATTATGAAAATATGAATAGAATTGATTATATAATTTAAATGTAATGGATAAGTTTGCAATGAGATCATTTAATGTAAAATTTATCAATGAGATTCGCCAATTGCTTTATTGAACTCGTCTCCAAATATGAACTATTCACCATGATAAAAAACTTATTCTTTTAGAAGACTCTCATAAGAGAATGATCATATTGTATTGACTCATCATAAAAGGTTTGTAAGATAATTATAAATATTTAAACTGTCAATTATTTTAGTTCTGAGCTTAATTGCTACATATTATCGAAGAGGATGGTCGATAAGTCAGCAAAACATTTAGCAAGTGTCACATCCACATTATTCTATTTCTTTTTTGATGTAATTACAAGATCTAAGGCAAATTCTCTCATAATGTGAGATATACAATCCAAGCAAACTATTTTCAGAGATAGAGAAACGTGCTCATATATCCTCAAAATATTTAGGATAATTTTTTACTACTGAAACTTTAAGTATATTTGTACTGTACCCATTTCATCACCATCTTTTGACATTTTTTTAAGAATGAATAGAACCTCAAATAAATTCTAATTTTTACTGTTTTTAAGATTTACAGCTAATAATTTAAGCAGTTCAATTCTCATTTTTATTTCAGATCTTGCGCAATAATGCAGGAAGCTTATAATTTAAGCATTAAATAGTTCGTACTATCTTTCGCAAAAAATGCCAAATCCTTCGTACAGAATAGATGCATATATTGGCATAACTTCGAAAGAATGGGAGATTATTTGTAGAGTGTTAACGATTTATTATTTTCCACTTTGGGAAATAAAAGAGATTAGTGAATTTATTATAGTTTGATATATCTACGGACAGACGAGTGGATGACTCCTCATCATGCAGCAGCAAATATGAGTAAAAAGATAGGTAATGTATCCTTGTAATTCTGAATTTTCCTTCATTTTTTAAATCAAACGTTGGGACTAAGGAATAAACTCGAGATCGATGAGTTCATCACGTAAATTTTGGCAATAATGGCCAATATCCAACAAGTTAGCAATGATATTCATCGTCTTTTTTGATTGAGTGTGCATATTTTACAGCAGAATCTTTGCTAATTCTTCTATATTCGCGATTTAAATTTCCTCAAAGTAGCTCAGTGCCTCTAATATGAATAATCCATCTTCATTTTTGGGGTCATCAATCAAGTAATCAACCACAATCTGTGCGTGTAATACGAGCATATAGTTATACTGTTCGTTGTACACATATTTTTTGAAAAAATCTATAAGGTCTTTAAAGTTTGTTGAGTCAATCATGGGATATATGCGATTGAATTCCTCTGATTATTCCTTTCGATGCTACAACTGAATTACTCTTCGATTTTAGGCAAATCTTTTGTGTAAATCTCTTTTCCGCAAATCACGATGCTCAGCCTCACTAAATTTGTTCAAGCTACCTTATTATTGCATATCAAGTTTATAATTATAAGAATATTCGTTTATACATTTACAAATGCATTTTTTAGAATAATTCATCATATATTTAACGCTAAAGGTAAACTATCAAGTAGGAAGACTTTGTTTTGATGCTTATATTGATTCGACGACTTTAACAATGATGTCTCCCATGAAATCAAAAACTGCAGCTCGCATGAAAAATTTGTTGTATTGCTTGTAGGAATCATCTTTCTTAATATCGCGAACACGCTTTTAGTTGTTATTGTCCCTCCATAAAATGAGTTTCTTATCCTTCTTAAACTGGATAAAGGATATTCCTGTAATGTGAAGATAGTAATCGTTGCTATCCCACAACCATTCTCCTGCTTTTAATAGAGAAGCCTCGAGTAAATCCAGGCTGATTCTGTGTTGGAAGATGATCTATCCAATGGTTGTAATGCTCCAAATTGTATTAAAAATATTGCCAGCAGTCACAAGGTAGGGCTTCAATTTGCTCCTCCGACCCATAGTCATTACATTATCTACAAATTAATTAACAATCACAGAAGAGCAAAGGTTCCATGAGACTAGGACTTCAAACAAGCTTCGAGTATTGTATTATGTACTTATCTCTAATTATATTTCTTAATGATGATAAAGAGCTCGCGATTATTTTTTGGAGAAATTGATTGTTACCTTCTTGATATTTGGTAGTTTTTTTGGTTCAATCCATGAAAGATCAATTGATAATTCCTTGTAGCGATCATTAAACATTTTAATGAAATCTTGGATTGAATCTTTCTTGCTGATGACAAAAGATCCTCCAATATTACATTCGCTGTCTCTTCTCTTGCCTTCACACCCCACTGAAAAACTGTTCATTAAATCATCGTTGTTGTTGACGCTATCTTCGCTTGCTAATACGATTCTGCATTATAAGGGATTTACTTAATAGTCTTGATTTCATTTTGCTGTTTCTTGGAATGCTAATAATAATTTTTATCTTAGAAATAGACGTATTTAGCGCAGAATCGACAATCTTTGTCCTCATAGCAGAGGTAACGATACAACATGAAGGGAATAATCTTTTCTTGCCTCATTTTGTCTATCACATAAAACCGAGATAGATTATTGCCGTTCTTCTGCAGATGGCAACTCACATGTCCTTTACTGAGTTTGGTAATCGTGTTATGCATGCTATACTGTGACGAACTCTCCTCGATTTGATAATTTTTCATCAACAATTTGCAAATTTAATCTTAGAGGATACTGATTTTTTTATCATTACTCTAATCGATAACCCCTGCATCCAAATTCTGTTCAGTCTCCTTAAAATTCTCTTTGTATTTGGTATATATCGGAGCAAGAAGGGGAAAACATAAATTTTTCCATAGTTTTTCCATTGTGAATAGCATTACTATCTTTTCCTATTAATTTTTAAGTTCCTAAATGTACTCTTTCTTAATAAAAGCCTTAAATTTTTTAAGAATTGGCTCCGAGAAGTATGACATGAGGTAGTGGATATTTGATTAAAGGAAATTATTCTTGCAACGCTATTTGTTGTGACTGATATTCTTTTTTGTTTTTTTTTCATTCTTTTGGCCTGCATTGTACTCATGATTTTTGTTGCGGTAAGTCTCTTCAAAGATATTGATTTTCCCTTTATGCGACTCGTGGTCGAATGTATCAAGAATATCGCTCTGGACACAGTCGCTATTCTTTCTTTTGCGTTCATCAAAAACAGTCAATTTGTCGTCATAGTTGAATTTAAACTCATCATTACTCATAGTTTCGAAGGTTTATCCTGCAATGAACTCTTGATCAATATCATTAGATTCCTTAAAGATTACCTTAGCCGTCTTCTAGATCATGGAATTTTTTTAATCCTTGGTATTTCTGTTAAGATTCTTATCAAGAAATCCCCTATAGCTTTGTAATTTATTATCTACTTAATTCTGGTCTCCCTCAAGGACCCATTTATGCTTTCCTATGATGATTTTATCCAAATCAGCTGCAAAAATATCAATTTAACTATTTTTTGATTTAGTAGTATCTTTAATATTGGGGTTTAGTCTGTTAATGTGCAGATTATCATAAAGGACCTAATGTATATAAAGGCAAGCGTCGCTCATGGAACTTACACTAATGAAGGAGACCTCTTTTTATTTAATATTATAATCCTTTTTGTTCACCAATTTAACTGACTACAATAATTAGAAGTGCCGTTATTTACTGCAGTGATGCTGATCCCTTAAGTGATTGTGCCTGTCATCATCAGCTTCAATAAGCTATTCAGGAAAAATCATGTTTTTGAATTCAAAGTTATCCCAAATTATCATGTCCTAGTTCATAGGCGACATATAAATTTGCTTTTAAATACAGTTTAAAGACAGATTTTACAGTTTAACTCGGTCATTAGCATTGAATAGTGGCTTCTTTTCGAAGCAGACAATTTCAGCTCTCATCGGAGTTTCTTTCTTCTTTGCAAAATTAATGAGAGAGCAGCTTATATTGGTGAGGTATATGTAGGATTTGGCCATTTTGTAGGATAGCTCATCAACCTAATAACATGAATTTCCTAAATAGAGCCACTTTTACCTGCTGAAAGGATGATGATAGTGTTTCCTGCTTCTGTTAAACTTCTAAATTTATAATGGTGACGATATTGTTCGCTGATCAGGGATATGGCCTAAAAAATATTAGTATCCTTTGAGCATGCTAACTTTGCCCGAACCTTATGAATGAAGGGTTTAACTCTAAAATTATTTTTATCGTTGATATTAAGTTTTTCATCAATGGTGCGCTGTTCAATCTTATCCAGCAAACTCTTCGTGATAAACTTTCCTAACTAACAATCTGTATACCTATTTGATTTAAATTATCTGAAAAGTCCCAGTTCAGGGAAAATATGAATTAACTAATCTTCTCCCAAAAATATTGTCGAAAATTATCGATCATGTCTGATGACCATATAATTCGGCGATACACGTCTTGGAATATTCGACCCCTGAAATCTTTTTGAAGAGCAACTGAAAAGTTAATCTAGAATTTTTAATGGTCATTTATTGTACTGTTTTCTTTTAGCTACATTAATATTGGAATTACCAGATAGTCATAAGCATCTTGAAGTGTATTGAACTGAGGATAAAAACATCTTCCAAAGAAGATAAGGGTTAATCTGTGCGAGTTATTGAAGAAGGTGTTGCGATGCAAGTAGATATAAAGAAACTAAAACATTTTCTCTAGATAAAGCTCTTTGTTTTCGTTGAGCTCGAATGTTTCAGTTGATAACTCTATCCCGACTGTTAATTTTGAGCAGTTAGTGCGAAAAATGAGTTTAGTATTCTTATCAATTATGCCAGTTTTCACCATTGTTTGATTGTTACGCATCATAGCGTTTACTTCTATTGAAATTTAGTCAAAATACAATGTCTTCTTCAAATATACATGCGTCATTGATTACTTCAGAGCCTTCATCACCTTGTATTGATCTCGACGAGAAAAATAAGTTTACTTCATCACATTAACTTTACCTTTATAAGAAATTACACGATCTATAAAGTGTAATCAGGTATCTTTGATTGGTTCAGTATACGAATTTAGCCCTTGAACATACCTGTTGGACTACATTGTACGCCATGCAATTCTATGATGGACCGTAGCACTGAAATCTAATTTTTTTATTCTATTTGATGATGGTGAGCAGCATAAGTATTTGGGGTAACCACTTGCACGAGTACTTTTTATTTTCCACATTCGATAACCAAAATTTGATGATTTTTTATGAATTCAGGATATTTGAGAGGGGGTATGATTATTTCGCTCTAACTAAGATTGAAGATACTTCCGACTCAGACACCTTGTGAGTCTTAAAGTTGATGGCTGCAGTACTCTCGTTAACCTATTCTTTTTTCTTCTTAGCCTTTTGCCACTTTTGGGCGGTCTTTTCTATGATTAATCACAGCATACCATTCATTGAAGTTTACTAAATTTCATTAAATAAGTTTCCACTCTAAAAAAAATGTCAATAGTTAAAAAATATCAAAATATCTTCCTAAGTATCTCAGAGATGAAAGCCCTAGCCTAATTTTTTTATGCAAAAAATTAATTTACTAAACAGATATTAGTACCACTCTTTGAAGGACAATAAATTTATTAATCCTGGACCATCATTGGAAGATAATAGCGATTGACTGGATTTGTTAGAAAACCACAGATTAAACATAAATTCTTATCTGGAAACAGATCATTGCAAAATGTTGTATTTGAGAGAAAAGAATTTAGATTATAGCATTAAATTCGACTGGTAACAGCATTCCAATTTTTTGAAAGATATGAATCAGAATTACCATAGCAGTGACTGCATTAACTGAAAAAAACATAAAAGCTTAAGATTGTGTGTAGCTAAACCCTAAAACCTTAAATTCTCTGTAAATATCTGGAATAAAAACAACATTAAAACATTGTAAAACAAGTTTGAATAACAAATGGGCGACTTAGAAATAAACCTTGCGTCCTATATAAACTCTCCAGGAATTGATATTGACTCCAATGTGTATTTGTTGTTTAGGTTGTATAATATTTATTGATTGAGTTATGAGCAAAGACAACAAAAATTGGACATAATATGTAAATTTCAAGTTAATTAAGGAAGATAATGCTCTCAAAGAACTAAGGGAGGGTCAAGGCATCACAAAATGGAGTATTATTGCCAAGACACTGTCATAACAGTACCAAATCCAGGGAAAATCGGCCAAGCGATGTCGGGAAAGGTATTGAAAGAAATATGCAGGTACCACAACCACGTTAACTCCTTGATGAACAAAGAAGGTTGGACCACTGACGAGGAAAGTTTATTGCTGGAACTGCACAATGAAGTTGGCAACAAATGGGTGGAGATCGGCCGCAAACTAAAAAGGTAAAACTTATCAATATCTTAGGTCTGATAATGCAGTGAAGAACCACTATCACTCTAAGCTCCGTATGGCCTTGCGCAGAATAAATAGACTGCTTGCTGAGTGGCTGAAGGGGGAGTTTAAACCTCTCAAAAATAATATAATATCCAAAATAATACAAACTGCAGAAGATTATTATTCTCAAGCACACTAAGACCAGCCCACAACGGCTCGGCAGTGCTTTAGTATTTAATAATTGACTTAGATCTCAAAAACAAAGTGATAAAATATTTGAAGAAAACAGAAGATAAGCCTACTGATGATCAACTCCTTGAGCTGAGATTGATGGTAAGAGAGATGAATCACTTCAATAAAACCTATAAGAAGAAGAACAAGCCAAAAAGTGATGCCAACAAAGAAACTTATCGATCAAATGAGTATAAAGGCAAGGAGATACTTAACCTCATCAATGAGAACCGCAGACTGCAGCAAGATGATTAACAGATATCTGAGGAAGAATCAATCTAAAGATTCTCATCAGAAAGAGAAGTGGCAAACCCTAATAATAATAGTCATTTAGTAAATGACATAAACATCAATCAGCTGTGCTGTTTCAGAAGTTCTGTAGTTCAGCCGATGTTCTATTATGGTGGTTATAGCCCAACACTTTTGGATCCTATTAATTTCTATCAACATTCCGTGAATACGTAGTTCTATAATTACTATCAAGGATTATCACTTGCCAACTTTGATAAAGGAAATCAACAAAACAATTGGGCGAAGGTTGAATCTAAGAAGATTATCCTTGATCATGCCAGTTCAAAGATTATTCAGTAAACGATGCCAGATCTAAGTGTTTTGCAGAATAGTATAAATGACAAATAACAATCTAATGATTGATTCTTTCAGCTTTATTAGTATCTAATAGACTCATATTATAAATTAACAACAGAAAAGGAAAATCAATTAATCAACAATCAGCGAGCATTTCTAGGTTTTAATCTGGATCTTTAACGATTTATGCGTCCTAATAGGAGTCAGGAAGAACAAAATAAAAATAACATAAAATAATATAAAATAACATAAAATATTATTGATATCGATTATTTGAGCATAATATAATGTGAGCTATCTCTATTACTTCAAGATAGACCAGTTGGCAGTTATTTATTTATATTAACATGAATTTATGTTTAAAGTTTAGAACTTTTGCTCCATCTTCAATCCAAGTTCAAAGATACTTGAAACGAGAATAGCAAATTAATCCAACTTATTTTAACATAATGACTCATTTAATATCATAAAAAAGGCATATCAGTTATAGCCGAATATTTTAACGCGGGCCATACGGTCATAGAGTTTAGCACTCATGCGGCGACGTAAGATCTCCTCTTTAGAATTTACATCTGCTTTGCGCTTGCGGGGTTTGGCAGCATTAGTTCCCATATAGTTTGAGTTACTCTTGAATTGCTGCTTGTCAAGTTCAAAACATATCCCTCCCCGAGTTTGATAAATTCCATTCTGTTTTTCATGAATCTTGCCGTTGTTGTGATTGATGATGGCCTGCTTGATACTTTTATCTTTAAATTCTTGTTTATCCCATTCAGAAATCAGCTATTCCTCGCAATGTTTTTTTGGCTTGCTGTTATGTTGAGGAAGGGGCCTACTTTTCAAAGTTTGTCTATTTTCCTCTTCTTCATCCTCTTCTTCACTGGAGGACTCTTCTTCCAAGTATTGTTTATATTGAGCTACTGTTCTCAATTCCTTTTGCTTGATTTGTGGGATCTGATCTTAGACTAAGTTTTTATTCCTTTGAAATTGATTGATATTTGACATTGATAACTCCTCTTGTAAGGGGACATTTTTTATTACTCCCTCAGGGCTTTTCTATTAGACCAATTTTGGAGTTTCTTGCTCTGAATTTTGTTCTTCCTCATCGTGCTCTTCATGGTCCTAATCTTCTTAGCTTTGCCATTTTTTTCTAAGAATTTCTTTTTTTTTTTCTTGCTACTACTATACTCTTGTTTTTTGATGAATTTAGCATTACCTTTGTTTCTGTGAGCCCTTTAGATCTCTGACTTACATGAAATTATTTTTCAATATTTGGTTGGTGAACTTAGGCTGCAAAGCCTACATTTTGCTGTTTTTAAGCAGATGATGTTCCTATTTGGTATGCAGCTGCATAGTCTTTGGTTTTGGCATCGCAGATTTTTAAATTGGATGCCGGTATGGACTAAACTACTATCTCCTGGCATGAGGTTCATACTCGAAACTCGAAAATGAATCCGAAGACTCACTCTTCTCCCTTTATATATGTCCTAAGTTCTTCTTGGAGGAGTGACTCTTGATAAAGCCGACCTATCGTTTGAATTTATCTAACATTTATTACACAAACCAACTGACATTCAATTCGGATATCATCAGTCATCATCTTAATATACAATATGGATGCTCCATTTTTTTTTTGGCTTGGCTGAATTCAAATAATCATAATATTCTATTTTCTAATGAATATCGATAACAAGGGAACTATTGGCCTAAAGACGCATCGCACACAACCAAATCCTCCCTCCATAATAGTCAGAGATCATCCATTTAGATTTTTCCTCCGTAAGTTCAGTTTGAGGATGTGACCAGCAACAATTGCTATGAGATTGCACTCTATCTCAGAAATGAAAGCAAGTAGACTCAAAAAATCAGATTAATTCCTCCAGCATCACGCTATTTTCGCATTAAAACAAAGTAGGGCCTCCTTCGCAACATTGCTCCAGGTAATTGCTTTGACATGTAGGTCTCTCTGTCAAATTGCTCGTTCTTTTCTGTCTGGAGAAGACAGGCTAAGAGAAACTACTATTTGAAGACAAACTACAAATCATTGGAGACGCATTCAAAGAAACAGTCAACTTAAAGGCTTTTACTCCTCATGAAAACTTCGCAATTCCTACAACATTCAGTTTTGGGAGACTTCTCGCCGGTCGGTAAAATATTTGCGTTTTCCCAATAAAAAACGAGGGAAAGAAAACTGGCTAAATATGCTGCTAATTACCGAGCAATTCCATAAATACTTTAGTCAATAATCATCTTAACCTGTCAGCAGGAGAGATAGGAAAGATAGAACTAAACATACGTAATAAAAAAACAGGCCCTTACGAGTAGAAACTATCTTTCTCAAATGGATCAACCTGCATCCTTCAAGCAGTTTTTATTGAATAGTCTGTAGAGATATTCAGTGCTAAGGGAAAACAACTCACACTCATCGATTTGGGGCAAATTTTC
>Ga0302197_10005804_pt1 | contig 10429 bp, 10 predicted proteins | sample II_Bog_N2_1_FD_193526 | JGI IMG/M metagenome (GOLD analysis project Ga0302197, IMG submission 193526) | Peat permafrost microbial communities from Stordalen Mire near Abisko, Sweden - II_Bog_N2_1 | ecosystem: Environmental > Terrestrial > Soil > Wetlands > Peat | place: Sweden: Abisko...
GCCAAATTCGAGACATTGGAACAACACCTCGTTTGGTGTTGCCCCGGCCACGAATGGAAATCGGCGAGATGGGGATGTCAAGGGCAAGAAAGTTAAGCCACAGACCTACGCGAAAGCGCGGGTCTGTGGCTTATTCTTCTCCGGGGCACGCATTCAATCCGGAACTACTCTCGACGCTTGTTGAGATGCACTCAAACGACTACGAGTTCCTCGACCCAATAGCCTTTACGATTGTAGTGGCCATAGAGGACTGTTTCATAATCCCGTGTGAGCAGAGACTCGTCGGTATATTCCGGCGCCGCCTTGATGGTCTCGCGAGACAGGCCGATTGCAACCTCCCTCTCTTCCCAACTCACGTTGTCGATCCACTTAGGTGAAAGCAGAACTTTTTTCCCAGGCCACCAGTTCTTTGTTGCCACAACAAGATAGCGAATTGCCCAGGTCTCGTCGTCGATGATGAAGTCAACGACGTGGCCGATCTCGCCATCAAGCGCAAGAAGATGGTAGTCGGTTACCTCGTGGGTGCTGCGAAGATGACGATCTCCGCCCACAGGTTCCGAGGCCATTGAGCCCCACGTTGTTCGATCTCGCGAAATTCCAGAAAAGCCTCCCCACATGTATGGACCACTCCAATAAGCCGGATAGCCGTAATACCCGTTGTACAATTTCTCGAATTGACGGGACACTGGCTCGTCCGTCTTGATGGACGGACTCTCTTCGATCTGCTTTCTGTTTAACAGAACGAACACCTTCTCTTCAGCAGTATTGACACCGTCCAGTGAGTATGGCGAAATCAGGACCTGCTTACCGTTAAGCCAGGTTCCTGTATTTGCAACAAGGTAACGAACTGCCCAATACTGATCGTCGAAGTAGAACTCGCTGGCTGACCCTATGTCGCCATCGAGACTCTTGAGTGAATAACCTTTCAGAGCGTTTGCCTTGATTAACATCGCATCTCCTTTGCATTTACTCTTCCGTTGAGTCGTTAACGGCAGCCTGCATAGACCGCACGGCGCAAGAGCAGGTTCCATAAAATCCCTTTGGAGTCCCACACTGTCGCAGCGCAGTCTGGCTGTGTATTAGACGAGTACGGCCTGGCCATAAACCGCGTAGTGGCTTTGTTCCGTGCCTGCAATGATGTCCTTGGCCTTCTCGATCTCTTCCGGTGTTCCGTGGACGACAAGCACATACTTGTCGGTTTTCAGGGCGACATCGTACTTCAGTACGCTGTCCTTTGGGATGCCGATACTGACGAGTCCCGCACCAATTGCGCTTACTCCCCCAACAACGACTGCGCCTTCGAGGCCAGCTACAATCCAGGCTACGATTGGGCCGGCGGCGAGAATCGGTCCGAGTCCCGGTATGAAAAACAGACCCGATCCAAACAGCAACCCCCAGAACCCGCCCCAGAACGCTCCGACCCCGCCCCAATACTTCATGCGATCGCCGGCAGTGTAATAGCCAACCACGTGTTCCTCCGTGTGTGTATCCCGTCCTACGATTGACAGGCTCTTCATATTGACGCCTGCCTCCTGGAGTTCCTTGATAGCATGCTCGGCTTGTTCGTGAGTGTCATAGATTGCCGCTACAGCGTTTTTCGAGTTCATTTCGATCCCCATTTCCGTGGTTGACTTGATTTAAGTTTGTGCGGTTGCTCTCCGGTGCAATAGATTCGGAAGAGTTCGTACGACCGCGAAGACCCTGATTGAGGCAGTCCGCAACGTTTCTCAGCTGCCCCCATTACAATCCACAGCCAGGCCATGGACCTGTTACCCAGCAAATGCTTTCTTTCTCATACCCGCAGCCGGGCCCAATTGCGCACATGAATTGAATGCGGGGCAGTCCAGAACTCAGGAAACTACCGCCTTGAGCGCTTCGCTCTTCGACGCGATGCAATCCAGAAGATCGTTCCATGACTTGGCGAACGACGCGACTCCTTCCCTGAGCAACTGGGCAGCAACGGCATCCGTATTAATGCCGGCGATTGCAAATTCAGTGAAGATTGTGTCGTGATTCCCGCGTGGAGCTTCGCCGAATTCCGAATGAGCGGCAAGCGCATTCAAGGTTGCCTCGGGCATCGTGTTAATGGTGGAGGGCAACGCGAGAGCCTGGACGTAGAGGATGCTCGAGGCTTTGGGGTCCTTGGTTCCTGTGCTGGCCCAAAGAAGGCGCTGAGGGCGGGCTCCAGCGTTCTGAATGCGCTGCCATCGCGGCGAATCAAGCAGCGTGCGATACATTTCATAAGCCTTTCTGGCGATGGCGATTCCAAGCCGGTTGTGCAGACCTTCCGGCACCTTCTGTGCAACAGCTACATCCCAGCGGCTGACGAAGAGTGACGCCACCGAACCGACATCTGGATTGAGCCCGGCGGCTATGCGCCGCTCGACGCCGCGCATGTAAGCTTCGGCCGCGGCGACATATTGCTCGCCCGAGAACAGCAGGGTTACATTCACGGGGATGCCAGCGAAGATTGCCTCTTCAATGGCTGGAAGCCCCTGGCTGGTACCGGGAATCTTGATGAAGAGATTAGGCCGCGCCGCGCGGTTGTGGAGAGCCTTGGCTTCGGTGACGGTACCGGTGGGGTCATGTGCCAGCAGGGGCGATACCTCAAGGGAGACCCAGCCGTCCACGCCGTCGGTTTGGTCGTATATGGGTCGGAAGAAATCGGCCGCCTGCCTCAGGTCCTCGAGAGCCAGCTCGAAGAACAGCACCTCGCCTGACTTGCCTTCATCCAACTTCCGGCGAATTACATCATCGTAGTCGTTGCTGTTCTTGATAGCGTGATCGAAGATGGTCGGATTCGAAGTGAGGCCCGTGACCGTAAGCTCTCGAATATAGCTCAGCAGCGTACCGCTGGCGAGCAGACGATGTGTGATGTTATCGAGCCAAATGCTTTGGCCGATTTCGTGCAGCTTCTCGGTCGTTCGATTCATTTCAATCCTCTTGGAAAACAAGTCACTCCACTACGGGTTGAATTTCAAGTGCACTCACTTTATCGACTCTGCGCTGGTGGCGAATCGCGCCGCTGAAACGAGCCCCCAGAAACGTCTGAATCAATTCCCAGGCCAATGCCGGCCCGATCACTTGACCGCCAAGCGAAAAAACGTTCATGTAGTCGTCTTCAACGCCCTGGTGAGCGGAGAACACATCGTGGATGAGCCCAGCGCGCACGCCAGCAACCTTGTTGGCGCAGATGGATGCCCCTACGCCACTGCCACAGAGCGCAACTCCGCGATCTGTTCCTTCAGAACGAACCCTCCATGGTCTGAGGCGATTTCAACGCGCATGAGGTCTTCTCCTTTCTCTGATCGAGCAGGTGATGAGCCTGTCTGCAGACGTTCTCGGCGGTAAAGCCGTAATGCTCCATTACCACGGGTCCGGGCGCCGAGGAGCCAAAGGTATCTATGCCAATGACGGCGATCCGGGGGCCGACAAAGGACTGCCAACTGTTGTTGCGAATGTTGCAGAAGGGACCATGAGGCGCTTTGCCTTTCGCTGTTGAAATGGGCTGAACACCAAACATGGACATGAAAGCCGGACTCATAGCTGAGTCAGGATCGAGCCGAGCTACATCTTGAGGCCTATGTCACCGCATCCCGGGTGCTTGCACTGGCAGGGTGTCTCTGGACTCTTCTTTTCGTCTGCACATATTGGACTGCAATGCTTCTGGCCGATGGCGGCTTGGCAGTTACAGCCAGGACATTCGCACTTTTGCGGGATGGTCATAAACGCTCCTCTTAACCGAACATGCCCTCGTCCTTTTGAGGGCTCTGTTGTTTAGAAACTGATCCGCATTCTCATTCCGAGCAACGCGGTCGTATCGCCTCTCCTGATTGCGCCACTGCACTCATTACTTGCTGAGCGGTTTGCGAACGATAACCACGGAGCATCCTGCTCGACGAGCTACCGAGTCCGCCACGCTGCCCAGCAAGAAGTCATGAATGCTCCTTTGCCCATGCGAACCAACGGCTATCAGATCGGCACGCCATTCGGCAGCTTGATCGAGAATTGTGTTTGCCACGTCCCCGATCTTCACAGCAGTCTGTACCGCGAATCCAGTTATATGCAGTTCCGCCGCAATCCGTTCAACCAAAGCACGAGCCGGCGGCTTCTCATCTTCCAACTCAGGGGCATAGCCCTGAGCCATCTCAGGCGGAGGCACAGTGTCAATCGGTTGCAGCACATGTAAAACCAGGACCTCAGCATTTTCATGCCGGATCCCGGCCACCATAGCTCGAAGCAGATCTTCAGCAAACCCCGAATCGTCAACTGCCATTAGGACTCTCATGACTCCTCTTTTTCACCAGCAGTGGGCTGGATGACCGTAGGCCAGAACACGACATCTGCTGCATCTTTCGCGGAAACTCCTGTTGTTGGGACGCGCCTTCAGACCATGGCGAATGTTCTCCTGCAGCGTCGCAAGTATCGAACAGTCCGGCCCAGGAATGAAGGTCACAATTGCTCACGAGAGAGGTCCGTTATCTCCATGCGGGGATTCAAGATGCGTCCGGCGGGAGACATGCGAGCCTCCGGGCCGGAAATGCCCAGGCAAGCGCTGCCTTTGCCTTCCCTGGAGAAAGCAATCGTCACTCGACCGAAACTTTGAACAGTTGGGGAGAACGGGAGAGCAAAACTGACTAGAAACTGACCGGGAAACGGTTCATCGTGATGAAGGGAGGGGCAACCATGCCGGAACAATTTGAGAATCCAGAAGTGACAAAGCTCGAAGAGGAGAATGTCTAGGACTCGACAACACATAAGTGCATTGAGCGTGTCGCCGAAAAGGCAGCGGAGAAGGTTGCGCACACGGAGAAGAACTACGACCAGGGTCACCCGATCATTTCAAAATAGAGAGACATCTGGACCTTCAACTTGCAGTGTTCCCACTCGTCCTGGCAACAGTCTTCGGCCCAAACGCCTGATTCCATCAGTCCGATCGAGCATTCGGCCATCGATGCTCCGGCGGGATTCTCCGCCCGATACACTTCTTACCGGCTAAAGGCTTCCTCGCAAGATCAGGGCGACCAGAATTGAGGCTAACCTCCGCTAATAAGTTCAGCGATGACGATCGGAAGGCTATCCTCGACATCGCTAAACGTGCTTTGGCTTCGCTCCAACCGGTTCCAGCGGCCAAACCCGCTTTGAAGCCTGCGCCATGAGTGGAACCATCGAAAGCCTGACGCGGAAGATCTCCGGAGCGACCGATCTGGAGGCCGTCGTTCGTTCGATGAAAGCGCTCGCTGCGTCGAGCATTGGACAGTATCAAAAGACAGTCCACTCGCTTGATGATTATGCGAGCACCGTGGAACTCGCCTTGACGGCGAGCCTTCGTTAAACCGGGCCAGGCTACGACACTGCAGAAACAGGGTCAAAAAGGAAGCATGGCATCGGAGCAATTGTCTTTGGTTCGGACCAGGGTCTGGTTGGAAGGTTCAATGAAGCGGTCGTGGAATACTCCGCCAACACACTCAAAGCTCTACCTGGCACAATCACGAAAATATGGCCTCTCGGAGAGCGCATCCACGCTCCTCCGGTGGATACCGGTATGCCAACCGCCGGAATTCTGCCCGTGCCAGGCTCGGTCAATACCATTACTGGGCTCGTCGGGCAGCTTCTGATCGATGTCGAAGCAACGCGGGAGCGCGGAGATGTGAAGGAGGTCTATCTATTCCACAACCACCCCAAATCAGGATCCGTCTACAAACCGGTCAGCAAGCGCCTGCCGCCTTTGGATCTGGCGTGGCAGAAACAGCTTGCAACTAGTCCGTGGCCAACCAAACTCTCTCCGGAAGTCATCCAGGGAGCCAAGTCGCCGTTGCGCGCATTCATACCCGAATACCTGTTTGTCCTGCTGTTTCAGGCGTGCGCCGAGTCGCTTGCCAGCGAAAGTGCCAGCCGCGTTGCCGCGATTCAGCGGGCAGAGAAGAACATTGACGGGATTCTGGAAGACTTGAATCTCAAGTTGCATCGCATACGCCAGGAGTCGATTGACGAGGAACTCTTTGATGTCATATCGGGTTACGAGGCCCTGACCGCTGTCCGCCGGCCATGCTGATGCAGGGCGAATGGGGCTCGCGACACTTCCATTCGTGCTTTCGGCTGACGCCAGGTGAGCTCTCCTGTACAACCTCATCAAAGCTCTCATCCAAGCCTGGCTTGAGCACAACTGCTCAGCTTCCCGATCAATCCGAGTCGATACTGACTTGGGGAGCTTCCGCCACTGGTGAGGCTCCTTGTCCTGCCGCCAGGCCATGGAACGAATCGCCTTCAGCCAACCAGAATTGCAGCGGTAGGTGAACACCATGACGATCGATTCGAAGAACTTGTGCGTCCCGATCGCACCTAAATATTCAGAAGTCTAAAAGCCGCTGTCAGGATTTGAGCAGTAGCGGAGAAAGAGAAAGGATCGTTACCATGGCCACCACCGAACTCCCCATCAAGATTGAGAAGGACGACACGCCTCAACCCTTCAGCAAGAACTTCGATCAGTTTGGCAATTCATCCGGATACATCTTCGACGTGAGCCTGTCGACCGCGGTTGCGGCCGACGGCAAGAACGAAGACAGAGCACCAAAGCCCAAGGGACCGCTGTCGCCTGAGATGCTTGACAAGATGAATCGCTACTGGCGTGCTGCAAACTATCTTTGCATCGGCCAGATCTATCTCTTTGATAACCCCTTGCTTCGCTCTCCGCTCAAGGCAGAGCAGATCAAGCCAAGGTTGCTTGGTCATTGGGGAACCTCGCCTGGACAGAACTTCATCTACATTCATCTGAATCGGCTGATCAAAGAGCATGATGCTGACATCATCTACATTTCCGGTCCGGGTCACGGGGGCCCCTCGCTGAATGCCTGCTCCTATCTCGAAGGCTCCTACACTGAGGTTCACCCCGAGATCACGCACGATGAAGACGGACTGCGCCTCATGTTCCGCAAGTTTTCGACCCCGGGCGGTGTGCCCAGCCACTGCGGGCCGCACGTACCAAACTCGATGCACGAAGGGGGAGAGCTTGGCTATTCGCTGGTTCACGCGTTCGGTGCTGCCTTCGACAATCCCGACCTGATCGTCGCCTGCGTCGTCGGCGATGGCGAGTCTGAGACCTGTCCACTGGAAGGAAGCTGGAAGTCGGTCAACTTCGTCAATCCGGTGCGAGACGGTGCGGTTCTACCGATCCTTCATCTCAATGGATACAAAATCTCCGGGCCAACCGCCCAGGGACGCACAAGCGACGCCGACTTGAAGGCCCTTTACGTAGGCCGCGGCTACAAGCCCTACTTTGTCGAGGGCGATGACCCGGAGGTCGTGCATCAACTCCTGGCTCAAACGCTCGAAGATTGCTATGCCGAGATTCGTGGAATTCAGCAGGAAGCGCGCAACAACGGCTTCAAGAAGCAGCCCGTCTGGCCAATGATCATCTTTCGCACGCCCAAGGGATGGACCTGCCCGAAGGAAGTGGATGGAATACCCATCGAAGGCACATTCCGTGCGCACCAGGTTCCGCTCGCATCGGTCAAAGACAATCCGGAGCACCTCGAGATTCTTGAGGCCTGGATGAAGAGTTACAAAGCCGAGGAACTATTCGACGAAAACGGCAAGTTCATTGATGAACTCGCGGCGCTCTCGCCAGTCGGCAACCGCCGCATGGGAGGCAACCCCCATGTGAATGGTGGACGCGAGTTGATCACGCTCGCGCTGCCGGACTTCACAGATTATGCGCTTGAAATCCCCGGTCCCGGTCAGGTTCTGGCCGAAGCACCACGCAAGTTGGGCGATTTCTTTCGCGACATCTTCAGAATGAACCTGACAAACTTCCGCATGTTCTGCCCCGATGAATCGAATTCCAATCGCTTGAACTCCATCTTTGAAGCGACGAAGCGGTGCTCGATGGCCGAGATTGTTTCAATCGACGATGAACTGGGTCCGGACGGTCGCGTTATGGAGGTGCTGAGCGAACACCTCTGCCAGGGATGGCTTGAAGGCTACTTGCTCACGGGGCGTCATGGCATGTGGTCCTCCTATGAAGCTTTCGCGCAAGTGGTCGACTCGATGACAACCCAGCATGCCAAATGGCTTGAACAATGCCGCGACTTTCCTTGGCGCAGGCCGCTCGCATCTCTCAATGTTCTGCTCACCAGTCACGCATGGCGCAACGATCACAATGGGTTCAGTCACCAGGCAACCGGGTACGTGGACAACGCGCTGGCGCGAAGGAGTGAAGTGATCCGCGTGTATTATCCACCGGACTCCAACTGCCTGCTCAGCGTCTTCGACCATTGCCTGCGCAGCCGCAATTACGTGAACGTGGTCACCTGCGGCAAACAACCGCAGCTTCAATGGCTCAACATGGATGAAGCTCTCGAGCATTGCTCGCGCGGCGCATCCACTTGGAAATTTGCAACCAACGATGAGGGCGAAGAGCCGGATGTGGTGATGGCCTGCGCCGGCGACGTGCCCACTATCGAGACCTGTGCAGCGTCCTGGCTTCTGCAGAAGCACGTACCGGGTATCAAGGTGCGACTGGTCAATGTTGTCGACCTGATGACTCTGATGTTTCCCGACAAGCATTCGCACGGGATGGACGAGATGTCGTTCAATGCACTCTTCACTGAGAACGCGCCCGTAGTCTTCGCCTTCCACAACAATCGCTGGCTTATTCACACTCTTGTTCACGGTCGTTCCAATGAAGGACGCTTCCATGTGCACGGTTACATGGACCGCGGAACGACCACCACGCCATTCGACATGGTGGTTCTTAACGAAATGAGCCGCTTCCACCTTGCGCTCGATGCATTGAAGCACATCCCTCGCCTCCGCTTGCAGGCCGAGCCTGCAATCAACTTCTTCAACCAGGAATTGCAACGTCACCACGACTACATCCGTGAACAACTTGAGGATATGCCGGAGATCAGAAACTGGCAGTGGACGAAGGATTTCAGCGATTCAGCAGCGCCCGCGCCACTGGCTAAAGGACATCCGGCCAAAGCCATGTTCACGGATAGTTAAGCACCATCTGGCTTAACTCAAAGCGGAGGCCGCCATCGCAGGTGGTTGGCAATAGCGGTCTCTGCTTCTTGAACTCCAACGCGTGGAGAGGACATTGTCAGCGACGCGCCCGCAAGGGAATACACGGCGCGCATCGTCCCCCGCCATCCCAATGCACTCGTGCCGCTCGAAGCAGGCCAGATTGTTTGGCAGCGCTAGCGATTTACACCTTTGCCTCCGGTGGGTCTGCGACAGCTCCCGCCAGTATCTGTTCAGGCAATTCAAGGCGCGCCACGCCAATCCGGCTGTCCGCCATCCCGTAGTAGACATCGAAGCGATCTGGCGTTCCAAGATCGTCGCGCCGGTCGATACCTGTGGGGAAAACGACATTGTCAACGGTCCCGTCGCGTTCCTCTGGAAGCGCCGGTGTTAACACCGGCTCCGGCGAACGGTAAGTTATTACGAGCGGATGTTCTTTGGAAAAGATCATTACACCCGCCGAGTAGCGCAGCATGTGCCTGTTTGAGTCAGGCTGTTCGATTTCGCTGACACCGTGGTAAACGATCAGCCAGCCGTGTTTCGTCAGGACAGGTGGAGTTCCGCCGCCGATCTTGAGCCGCTCCCAAGGAGCGACTGGAGATGCCAGGCGATGATGAAAGGTAAACTTGCCGGCGTGAAAGGGCTTACGGTCAAGTGTCATTTGGCAGTAGGAAATCCAGATGCTCTCTCGATTGATATCCACTTCACGGGTGTCAGGATCACATGCGGTTTCCTCAGGAAGGGTGCCTGGAAAGAGCGGCCGGTGGAGCAAGGCCAACTCCGGCTGACCGGATGGATCGGGAATAACGGCCGGGAAGAGGCTGGCATCTTTGTCGTCTCCGTTGCCAATATCGATGCCGTCTGCCGAGGCAAAAGTCGCGAGCCCCAGACGTCTCCAGTGGAAGATATCTTTCGATACCGCGAGGGCAATCCGCGGGCCATGGGCCGACCATGCCGTGTAAGTCATTAGGTATCGTTGAAGAGGTGCCACAAACGTAACGCGAGGATCCTCACAGCCACCGCTGCCGTCGGGCCGCAATTCATAGTCGGCTTCGGGCTCCAGTGCAATGCCGAGCCGCTCGACGCCTTTTGGATCGCCGGCTTCATTGAACCGCACCCGCGCAATCCCGATCCGCGAATAATTTTGCTTCGCGACCAGCCGCGGGAAGAGATACAGTTCGCCATCAGGGCCTCGAACGGCTCCCGGATTGAGAACTCCTCCCACTTCATGCGGATTACCGGGCTCCGGCTCCATGATCATACCCAGGCGTTGCAATTTGAAGCCGCTCATCGAATCTCCTCGCTAACTTTGTGGATTTGCCAGGCTCACTTGTCGCCAAGGCAAGCAAGGATCGTCGTGATGACAAGGTTGGTATCGTCAGGCACTTTTACAAGGATGGACGCAACA
>Ga0302197_10005807_pt1 | contig 10425 bp, 9 predicted proteins | sample II_Bog_N2_1_FD_193526 | JGI IMG/M metagenome (GOLD analysis project Ga0302197, IMG submission 193526) | Peat permafrost microbial communities from Stordalen Mire near Abisko, Sweden - II_Bog_N2_1 | ecosystem: Environmental > Terrestrial > Soil > Wetlands > Peat | place: Sweden: Abisko, Stordalen...
TACGTTCACCCTCAGGGATAATTTCATTAAAAACCCTGAGAAGGTCTGCGTCATCATTCAGACCTATCATTTCAGATACAACTGCTCGCAGGTTAGTTGTTGAATCAAGTCGCCCCTTCCATTTTGTGATCAGACTTTCTGATAAACTACCATGAATGATTACAGTTGTGGTGGTACTATTTGATTCACTTCCAACTGAGCCCGTTCTGCCAAGGGCAAACCATCCGTAGCCAGCTGCAGTTTTTGCCCCCACCCCCTTGTGCGTTACAGCTCCTTCGAGCCATTTCTTTAGTTGATCAAGAATAGCGTCTGCAGTGATGCAGAAGGGAAGGACATCCCTGTTGATCAGGGCAGCAAACCCGAAGCTTGACCCGGCTTCTACTGCCGGAAAGTAATTGGGAATTGGACTTTCATCGTCTGTAGCAGTAGGTCTAACTCCTTGGTAGTACTCTGGGTAGTGAGGGTTTATCATGTCAACAACCAGAGTTGGTTTTGATGTTGGATATGCTGGCAGAAAGGATGCGCATCCCTTCAACTCGATGGAGCCGATCTCCTGAGCGATTCTTTTTACTTCGTCAGAACCTCCAGCCCATCCGAAGTCACCGTTGTTGTTCAAATCGAGTTTTCCATATCCGAAAAGAAGCATTGCAAGCTTAAGGAGATAGAGTTTCTGATCATTTTTGGCTTCATGAATCTCCCAGAGGGCTTGGACACGAGTGATGCCCTTCACTGCACTTCCAGGAATAAACGGTTGTCCAAAACACCGATCAAGGGCGATCCCTGCATTCTGCACGACTCCTCCGGCCACATTGATCATCATGCGGGAGCCGAGAGTGGCTTCAAGGATGATCACATATTCATCATACGATTTGCTCAGATCGTTAAGAAGTCGGCGGCCGTTTTCGTTGCAAACATTTACGAGCCTTTCGTCGGCGCTTGCAAACGCTGCCATCCTTTTGGCAATTTCTGCGTTTCGCATTTTACGAGCACGCATATTGTCACCCACATTTCTTCCTTGGGCCTCGTGCGTAAGGCGGGCAGCATCGCGTTCAAGCAGTTTCTGGCCTCCGGTCACTATGCGGAGGACATTCCATCGTCCTGCATCGTCACATTTGTCGTCGTTTCCCTTCCCCCAAACCTTGGGGAGTGCATATTTCTCATGAAGGAGGGAGCGGTTATCGACATGATCCGCCCACTCACCGACCAGGTTAGCTACATCTTTAGTGAGAGGAATCATACTAAGAGTCTTTATAAATGCACTTACTCGAATCTCCTCGCATAACTCAACCAAGCCAACGACTCCTCAGTAGCTATTTTGAGAAGCTGGCTGTCTGCCGTGGTAAGGAAGGTCATGAGTTTATCCAAATCGTGAATATTCTCAGGTAGAATCCTAATTTGAGGGTCAGCTAGGTGCTTGGAAATATGGTCGAAGCAGGTGCGCCATCCACTCTCTCTATTTTGGGCATACGCAAAAGCGCCAGCAGCTAGCAGCCCATTGTTCATCACAAGGGCCGGCAACTTTTTAAGCACATTACCACCCTGATTTCCACGAGTATTAAATCCCGATTGTCCATATTTCAATGCGTTGGCTGCGCGTATTTGTTCAAGGTTTCTCATGGGCTGTATCTTCATTATGAAAGTTTGACCGTGCAAAATCCAAGACCCGTGGAGCCGTCACCACCGAACTGCAATACTGGCTTGCGTTCGCAAAGTTCGGCTAACTTATCGAGCTCTACAGATGAACGATCTGTAGAGGAAACCGAGCCAAAGAATAGGGTCTCTGCTGGCACTGATTCGACATTGAAGAGGGCCCTCTCCTTCGCGACGCCCGTCTTCGGGTCAATCCCGACATGCTGGCTGACCTCGCAGGCATTCCTAACGAAATGAGAAAAATCACCGTTTCCCAAAAGAACGAAACGCCCCTTACCGGCATTCCAGACAGGATCATCAAGAAGATTGAGCAACAGGCTCTCCCAATCGCTGGAAAATTCACCAGCGCTACCCTCAACTCGATTAAAACGGTATTCCTCAAGAACTACCCCGGTATGAACAACCACCCCGTTTTCATCTTTCCGTGATATGGTTACGGAGCTTCCTGCAAGGCACTGCATGTCATCGGGTTCCGGCGGAATGTCAGGAGATGAATGGTTTCCGTACTCGCGCTTAAACCTTTTCAAAACAAGAGGACAGGTGACAAACGCGAATCCTCCCTTTGCTGATCGAACGGGAAAAGCCAAAATCTTTGCTTCCGAAAATGAGATACAGCCCGCGTTGGAACCGTCACCAAAAATCGAATTAACGCCGGGCGCGAACTTGCTATCGCGGGCGACCCTATCTCGTAATACCCCCTTGATTCCGGAACCAGGGATGATCGGAAATCCGGTGTGGCGTTCGCGTATGATTGGTTGGTCGATCGCTCCGACGCTAGCTCCAGCTCCGACATGAAGTGGCGTGCGAGTGAATATATAGAGGATTTTGGATTCCATGTGGCTTGGTGTTGGATTGGATAAATATGGTCTCTTATGTGCGACTCATCATGTGTTTGGATGTCCGGGGATATTTCCTTTGTGGAAATCCCATGTACTGCAGACTCCGAGGCCGAATCCTTTCTCCCCCATGATGGTGCTGCGGCGGTTTTTAATTGTAGTACCGGTCGTATCCGAGCCGTGCCAGTTGAGTGCCGCGGCTAGCGCTTCCGCATCTCCCTTGGTCTCGGCCTTGAAGTAATAGACGGAACCCGCCGGCACGGCGAGATGGGTCGATTTATTGCCAACCCTTTCTGGAGCCGCATCGTTATGCTCCGCATAGCCCGCTACGACAACCGGCTTGCCGACAATGGCAGCGACAAGCTTGGCCTTAATTTCTTTTCCCTGATCTACCTTGTGTCGAACTGCAAAGTTTTTACCAGGTCCATCCAGGAGCTTAACATCTCCTGAATCGTTATCCACCCAGTTAGGCATCCATCCGCCGGCATGCTCACCTACTACAGGCCAGATGGAGTGAGTAAGCAGAACCCACTTGACGAGATATTTCCCATCAGGTTTCTCGAATCCCGAGATCATCCCAACTGGTAATGGAAGAGGCAGGGTCGCGGCGGTTTTAGTCAGGCTGACAGTGCACATACGCTGCTGCCCGCCGACAATGATTTTATTGGAATCGGATGAGGTAGGATCAAAAACAGTCTGAAGGAGATCGCCTCCGTTTAACCCTTTATCCCTACTTTTGGCAAGCAGACCAAGTACGATTCCAGGTCCTAGGCGGAGCGAATGGGCTGAATAAAACATTCCCTCCTCTGCTGTTCCGGACTCGGGATCAATCCCTATGCCATAGCTGTGCTCGGAATTGTATAATTCTCCGTTATTTTTGAAATGAACTGCATTCGATCCTGGAGATTCTACACCCAAATAGGCACTCCACGAGCCTGTGCTCCACCAATTCTTTGGCGTATCCTTTGAGGCGGCCTCCAGATTGGCGACGGGATAACGCAGCAGCTTCGGCAAGCTTGAACCTCCTTGATGATTGTCAAGGGGAAGGAAGGTGACTTTCGGCTCTTCGGAGTTTTTTTTCTCTACTTCATTTATCGCATCAAGTGGACGAGGGAAGAACCAAGTAGGTGCCGAGCCATTTGTGCATACAGGAAATGGCCCCACCGTGACAAGAGACCCGAACTTCCACTCCCTATCGTTGTTTAGGATTTTGCCATTACGGGCCGAACGGTGGGTATGAACTTCTCCATGATAGTCCCGATGCAGAGCGGCATGAAGTGCTGCATTCATAGCGCTTGGAAGAGGCCAGGAATCCCCATGGCCTGCAAGTGAACCGCTCATGGGACGACCATCCCTGAAGAAGAGAACATCTGCGGGATCGAAAAAGAGAGTATTCACTAATTTTTATTCTCGTCAGTTAGCAATTCAGTGCGGGGAGGACGGTTTCGGGTGGCAAAGGCAATGGTCGTGCAGAGTCCGATGATGGCACGGAGTTGTTCCTGAGTTCCAACAATGCCCTTCAAATACCCTGCGAGTAGCGGTTTGAGTTGCTCGGCAATCTCATTATTGGAGCCCTGTCTTTGGGCGGTATGGACGAACTCGATCTCAATGACCTGAGATGCAGATTCATCGAAATCATTCACATGTTCCATTTTTGAAAGTCCTGTTTCGGCATTCAGATACGGTTCGAGTAATTCGCAAACCCGATGTGGAAATTTCCCGCTCAAGGATCCCTTTGACAAGTGGTCATCAATTGCGCCGTAGAGCGCCAACCCGCCCTTATCCCCATTCTTATCCCATTTGCATCCCCAGTGGCTGATTTCACCGCTTCTCTTCATCAGGGTCACAGCTACTGCGGAGCGCCCATAACCTCCTTGATCCTGGTCACGTTTAGCTCGCTTTTCAGCTGACTGGGCCTCGCGGATGACATCCTGCAGGGGAGACTTGAAATGGGCCATGCAGATCCCGACAGAGCAGTCCGGGGATATTTCCAAATCGTTATCTTTCTTATCCTTCCTCTTAGTGGCTTCTAGGAATTTTTTGCGTAGCTCCCGAGCACAATCCAACACAGTATCCGCAGGAAGCAGGGCCAAGACATCATCTCCACCTGCGTAGATCAGCCTTCCTTTGTGATTTTCGCTTTCAACGATCTTTCGCGCCTCTCCGAGAGCGAACTTTCCAAGGGAGCGGCTGAAGTTCTCATGATGATCCCGGTCTAGATCGCAAAGATCACCGCTAATCCATTTCCCAATCTGGTCGCCATCCAGCGCAAGAACGGCAAAGTATTTTTCTCCTGCAAGATCTTCGATGATTTCCGCTTCATTCTCTTTGCGATTGCGTGAAGCGATGGCACGGGTGCTGGGAATAGGAAAATCTGTGGAATTGGTTTTTAAGTTCTTTTTATCGGCAAGATAAACAAGATGCCAGATACGCTTCACCAAAGAAATCGCTCCCAAGTAATCGTCATGCTTGAAGAGATGTTTGAAGCGGGGGGAAACCCATTTTGTGAAATCCTTCCCTCCTGCGATGGATTCCTCCTTTCCGGATAGAGAGTCCTTTGGATCCACAACTTGCCACTTTCCCTCCCCCCATGCCTCAAAAATGCGTGTCTGCCTAACCGCATCCAGTAGCCAACTGGTTCGCTTGTATGCCTCGGCATAATCCTGATCTTGAGGCGTCACTTGCCAGGAGATTGAGAGGAAATGTTTCACCTGATGCTTAAAGCGAGCGTCTCGATTCTCCTTAATGCCTAGTTCTCCGCGAACCCCCCATACATTTTCGATAATCTTCATCCATTCAGCCCGGATGGCTTCCTCAACTTTTATAGCAATTTTTTTAGCATCTTCTGTCTCCACCGATAAATGCGCCACAAAAACATTGGGAATATTCGGCGTGAGAAGTGGCAGATGATCTTGGGGCAAGACGTATTCTGATTTCGAATGACGCTGGTGATAATCAATGAGTGGCTGATCCTCTGCTGAGGGATAGATCGGGGTCCCTCCGCATTCCAATAACTTGGCAATCCCCGCAGCCATGAGCCACGAGAGAAGGTAGCTTCCACTCCAGAGATCGCGCGTGCTTCGCGCCTGGGCAATAAACTCCTGAACCGGCCCTAACTGTAGTTTTAGGAGGGAATTGCTCACGGGAGTTTTTTATCCCTATCAGCAAACGGTAGTGCAATGCCAGAAAACTACGGCTGCTCAATCATTTTTCATTGAGAGGATACATGCGAATCGCCCAGCCGATTCGGAAGTAAGAACGGCAGAAGACATCCCCGGACATCCTACGCCTCGCGGGCAATTCTGAATTTGAGAGTGTATGGCCACCCCCGTATCCCTCCAGATGAACACTCCATCTCCAAAAAAAGCACCGCGCGATCTGCAAACAAGGGCAGAACTTACCCGCCGACATCCCGGGACCTCCGATCAATTGTCGATCTTACCACACCGTGAAAGTCTCTACTCAAGAAATGAAAACGCTCGTCTCAAAACCCAATAATAAAATGAACACGCCCATCTCCAACTCCGACCTAGAAATCATCGCAGATGCCAAGAGGATCATCGAAACAGAAACTCTCGCAACCCAGATAAGCCGGTTTGTAGGCGAAGGGGTAAATATTGTCACGAAGCACCTTCCTGACTCGGCGCAGCAGCAAATCGTGAAATCACTCAATCTGACACTCACCAAGGCCACCGAGTGGTCGTGGCTGACCACGGGAACCCAGGAAACTCCAATCCTGAGGGAAAACTGGGTCCACTCCACAGCCGTTAGTCTGACCGGCCTGATAGGAGGTTCTCTAGGGCTGGCTACTGCACTCTGGGAGATTCCGATCACGACAACCATCATGCTACGCAATATCGGATGCATCGCTGAGGCGGAGGGGCTTGATATGTCTCAGGAAAGCACCCGCCTTGGATGTGTCTCGGTGCTCGCGATGGGAGGAGACCCGACGAAAGCTAAAGGGGAGGAACTCGGTTACTGGGCTACGCGGCAGACCATGGCTGCACTCGTCTCCGAATCCCTTATGTGCAGTGGGAGGGGGGTCTCTCCAGCTCTGGTTCGGTTTATCACCGCAACAACTGCTCGGTTTGGCCTAGTGATCAGCGAGAAAACAGCCCTCCAGATGGTGCCATTCCTCGGGGCAGGTGCAGGACTCGCCATCAACAACATCTTCCTCGATCACTACCAAAACATTGCCAAGGCCCATTTCTCACTTGAGCGCCTTTCCCTCAAGTATGGTGAGGCAGCAGTGAAGGCAGCCTATGAGAGTCAGGAGCAATAAGCATTCAACTATTTTATTCCCCATCAACAATCCAAAGTGAAAACACTCATCAAAATTTGCACAGCCATCGGGATGATCATTGTCGTTTTATTCATCATTGGCACCATCGTAACTGCAGCTATCAACATTATTTGCGGATTGTTCACTGCGGCCATAGGCGGCTGTATTTTGCTTGCGTGTTGGGCCATCTTGAAGGGTTTAGCTGAGCGATTCAGGCAATCCCGTAATCTCCAAGCAACACCATCAATAGCACAATGAAAATAGTGATCGGATGCGCAGTGGCATGCGTGGCATTGGGTGTTGGCATTGTCGGGATCGTTTTAGTTTCTGCCCCTTACATGCGGGGAATAGAGCCCTCACTACCCAAAATTAAAAAATGCAAAAAAGAAGACAGAAAGTAGTAACCAAGATTCCCACATACAGCCTTTGGGATGAGGTCTTTGACGGCTGTGTCCTCTTCCTTAAGGAATCCGCCAACAAGCTCGATCCCTATGTCCCCGGCGGAATGGATTACTGCAAAATCAATGTGATCGCTTTCTGCATCTTCACCCCAGTCGTGCTCGTAAGTTCCTTGGGACTCAACGCCTATCTCTTGTGCAAACGGAAATAACAAGACTCTCATGACATTAGAAATCAGCAAAACCGATACGCCACCACTTGAGCAGCATCTCAATACAGCAGCAGCGGCAATCCAGAGGCTCTACTCGGCGAAGTGCTCCCCCCTTTCGATTCCCAAAGGGCTCTCCACAGGCTTTTACGTACTGGATCTTTTCACCCAAGGGCTGATTCCGGGGCAGATTACCGTCATTGCTTCCAGGCACTCGGCGGCGAAAACAACGCTAGCTATGAACATTGTCGAACACGTTGCCCTTAATCAGGGAGTTCCTGTCGGCGTCTTCAGTCTCGCTTTGTGTGGTGCACAGTGGGTTCAACGCCTGCTCTCTTCACGATCTCAAGTCAGCCCTCAACACATTAATAATGGTTACATGGACAAGGACGATATTGCCCGTCTCAATGCAGCGAATAACGATCTAAAAGTGAGTAAGATCTTTATTGAAGATCCTGCAGAACTTGGCCTTCAAGAACTTCGAGATAGTGCAACTCGACTGATCCAAGAGCATAGCGTCGGCCTGATTGTCATCGATCATCTGGATCTCATGGGGGCGACTTGGAAGACCGGTGAAAATCGTGAGCGGGAGATCTATGAGATTTCATCGGGCATCAAGTCCGTGTCAGAGGAGTTCAAGATTCCGATCCTCGTACTGGCTGATCACCAACTCAATTTCTCCAATTGGGCACTCTCCCCTCCCATAGCCCGCTTTGCGGATGTCGTTTACTTACTTGAGTTGAAGGAGACTCCTTTTACGTCACCTGCTGGGGAGGTTGAGGTATCAACCAAGGAGAATAGTCGGGAAGTGGTCGAAAGATTCGCTGCCACGGTAACGGTCGTAAAAAACCGCAATGGTTTGCTTGGAGAGGCACCTCTCGTATTTCTAAGTGAAATCGCCCGGTTTGAGTCCTGCTAGGCTGGCCATCACACTCAATTACTGGATTAGAAGCGGAAATCCTGATTCTGCCTGTTCACATCAATGAAAAACGGTTCATCAGTAAGCAAGGAACAGTTGGATTTAGCTGTCATCAATACGCAGGATGAGCTTTACCATGCAGGATTTTGGAACGAGGGAAGCAGACTTCTTCAAACGGAGATCTTCTGGTGCAAGTTTCCTCAGATTACAAATCCAGAAGCCTTGGGATTTTTCACGCACGGGACAAACGCCTTTGATTCGCTGATTGGAGTTGAGTCGGGTCACATCTACATACCGAAGTGGGTGCTCTTTCATGGGCCTTGGCAGAATCGAGGATCCCTCCGAGATGTCGTCAGGCATGAATATGGTCACGCGGTGGCTCATTGGTATCCAAAGTTAATCCAGCAGGGGCCTCGATTCCGTGATGTGTTCGGTGGGGATTACTGGTCTGAAGATGAATTTGAATACGACCCGGAGTTCTTTGTTTCCGAGTATGCTGCAACTAAGCCCATGGACGACTATGCCGAAACTTTCATGATCTATCTCAGAAGCAGCGGAAAGTTACCGGAGCGCTTTGCAACTCCATCGATTAAGAAAAAATGGAAATTTATCCGTGATCTCGGGCGAGTCGTTTCCGCAGGCGGCTGCAGTTGGTGAAAACCTCCCCCCTCCCCCATTCTCAATTTATCTCATCCCCTCTTTTGACGCGACGTCTTAGCGGATAGGTTGCATGAATACTTTTGATTGCTGGAGGGGCAACGGAGAGTAATCGGGTATGGGTGTTTCTCGCTTGAACTTCTTGTAAACCGCATCCTTACGACTTACATAAGAATCCACATGAACCTAAAATTTTTATCCACCCTGGTTGTTATTGGATTGATTGGCAATGTTTCTGCTCAAGTTCTCGTCTCTGATGATTTTTCAACGGGAGTTGATAGTTATACTAATAATTGGAATCCCCTCACACCCTTTACAAATCAAATAATCTACGATTGGACTGCTCACGATGTGTACAGCACCGTTACACAATCCAATGGTTATGTGACTTTATTAGGGGGTGCCTCTTTAAATTCAATACAAAGTTTTTCAAGTCCCTATATTTTTACTGCCTCATTTGAACAAACTTCAAATCCTGGTGGTCGAACTCAACTTACCCTAAGGGGCGATGGATTTTCTACAGATCCAACTTACGGTCATCCTGTAGCAGGTATTGACATCTTGTTTTTTGGAGATTCATCAAACCCTAATGAGCAGGGAAATAATTCTCAGAACTGGCAGCTTCAGCTAACTCAAGACGGAACACCAGTTTCTGAAACTTATTTTAACCCTAGTATGAATATTACAATGGATTCGATAACGACGTTTTCCATTACCGATTATGGGACAAATTTGTCTGTTAACATAAATGGTGTGCTGGCTGCTACCGCAATTGTCAGCACAAATGATTTTTCTTTTGGAGGGAATGTAAGTATTGGTAGCCAGTGGAGTGATACTGGTGGTACTGGATTGCAAGTTTACAGATTGAGTGTTCAACCTGTCCCTGAACCCTCCACCTACGCCCTCATCGGCATTGCAACAATCGGATTGCTGATAGTGAGGCGGAGGAAGAATACAGCGTAAAGACGATTCAAACCGAAATACAATGGGGCATGCAGCAATGAATCGAAAACGTGCTTCATGTTATCAGCCCTGTCACTATGAACAGACAGGGAGTGTCTTGCTCCTCATTTGACGCAACGTTTGCCTACAAAGGTCGCGTCGCTATGAGATGACATAAAAAAGGGCCAACAAGGGGGAGGATTGTCCCCAATCACTCCCCTAGCCTGGTCATAAAGTCCGGTGTAAGATCAGCCAAGTTATGAAATTACCGGGCTGGAGCTATCGAGAGAAAGCGTCGGAGATTTTCCGCGAGATTGCCGGAGATCGTGCCGCTCAGACCATGGCAGGAATTCCCGCGGCGCAGGGTGTTATCAAAGAGGCTCTCGCGGGTGAGTTTCCGCCTGAGGTTGCATCAGAAATTGCGATTCATCTCACAGACTGGAACAGAGATGCTGCTCTCATCGTAGCTTTGACACTCTTCCCTGAGCGCTTCACTCAGGACGAGATTCGCAGAGGTGTTGAGCAATTCCTG
>Ga0302197_10005812_pt1 | contig 10419 bp, 7 predicted proteins | sample II_Bog_N2_1_FD_193526 | JGI IMG/M metagenome (GOLD analysis project Ga0302197, IMG submission 193526) | Peat permafrost microbial communities from Stordalen Mire near Abisko, Sweden - II_Bog_N2_1 | ecosystem: Environmental > Terrestrial > Soil > Wetlands > Peat | place: Sweden: Abisko, Stordalen...
ACATTCTACTAAAATTTGAGGACCAGCAGAAAGACTGACCTCAAAAAAGAAGAGGATTCTCCTATCAAATCAGATTATTCGGCAAAGATAGATGTCAATATAGAGCAGTCAATAGAAGACATGTTTTTTAGACTTTAATTAATCGGAGAAGCGAGAGATTCCTTAAAAAAGAAATGGTACGCATGGGAAGGAAGTCAGAGACCCGAAGAAACGAAAAAAATCATTTACGATTGGAACAAAAATCACCGAATCATGAAGGAATTGCTATAAATTTTATTGTAAAAATTAAATAAGGAGATTGGAATGATAGAGGTGTTTAAGTAACTAAAAATTGGAGAATAAAGTTCCTTGCTGTCGGGTTTAAAATACAATAGCTCTCCAATTAAAAGTGAAATCTAAAAAAGTTTAGGATCGACTCGGATCGATCGTATGGAGAGAAAACTGAGCGGATAGTAGAGAAAAGTGGTGTACAGATTTGGGTCTTGGTTTAACAAACTACTGCTGGACCAACGTAAATTTGGATATACTTAGGGTAACTGGAATACATTTAGAGGCACTCGAGATGATCGTATTATAATTTTTGAGATCTTATCAAAATATCTTATTTAAATCATTCTTTTTAAATTATCTTTTGCACAATGTAAACCACTACAATCAAGCTCATTGAATTAGAAGACGTCTACATTAATCGACGCGGCCAATTCCCCTATGTTCACTCCGTTCGGTCTCGAATTAGGTTTAGACTTAGATCAAAGATAACATTTGATCATGAACCCATTATTCTTATTGATAAGTTGACTGCTTTTGACTATCTGCTGCCTCTGCAATCACGTTTGGATGTTGCTCGCCCATAAACTGAATAGAAATTTATAATTGTGAGGGGAAATCTGACTCAAGATGGAGCATGGATTGCTCAACTGCCTGAGTTTAGCCCGGGAGTCATCAGCTTCCAGCTGGTTTTCGTCCCGAAAGGCTCAACCATAACAAGCGCTTATGGAACCCAAGATATCATATTGCTGTGTCAAGATAAATTTGAATTGAGAAAGCTCAGGAAAATGACTGTATTTCCAAGGTGCATTGGCCAATATACTGAATGGGAATAATTCTTCAATAAGCAGCATGCTATTGGATACAACGCCTTTCACTTGGCTCCCATACAATAAACTGGAGCCTCCAACTCATACTACAGTCTCAAAAGTCATCTTTAGCTTTCCAATCAGCTATTTGTTGGCACTAATTAGCAAAAATATGATGAGCTCGAAAGTATTTTCGGAAAACTCAAATAAAAAGGGATGGTGTTTTTCATTGATATAATTCTTAACCATACGAGCTTTGACTCTGACTGGGTTAAAGATTCTCCAGATGCCTGCTTTACTTGTCAAAATACTCCTATGCTTTACACTGCTTTTTTGGTCGATCAAGTTATCTATTAGTGGGGGGAGGAAGTTAAAGATATGATGTCCTTTGACGTATAGCTTACATAAGATATACTCACCCAAATTTAGGAAAATTTGTTGAATAGAATCACTTATCTCAAACTTCATGAATATTTTCAACTTTCAGATTAAATTGCAGACATTATGTTGGCAGCAGTCAAACCCAGAAAACCATCTGAAAACATTTTTGCGCAGGATCCTGTATAGATAATTGAATCGTTTCTCATGACTAATTCAACAGCTCCAAACAATGAAAGGAAGAGCATAACCATTAAAAATGTATAAAGTTGGGCTGATCTAGATTTAGCTTATGAAGCATCAGATCTCAAAATAGCCTTGCAGACTTTTAATCTTGATTGGAAGAATAAAATTGAAACCCTTTGGATTCCTGAAATCGTCAAGAGCACCATTGATAGCGTGAGACATAACTATTTTGAACACAGTTACAGACGATTTGATGACCCTTGGCCTTTGGTCAATAAGTATTTTTCCAAAGTCAAAGGCACTACTGGAGAGTTCTTCGCAATTAATAATGGATGGGTCGGAGGAGCAGATTCCAGAGAAATATTTGTGCTTTCAAAATAATACTACTATTTACGAAGAAGAGTCAACGTTTGGGGAGATTTATTGCGAATTAGATACGGAGAAAAACCATCCGATTCACCCGCAGCATGGCACCATATGTTGGAGTATGTGCGAATCATGGCTCAGTATTTTGACGGATTCAGGATGGACAACCTTCACGGAACTCAAATTAGTGTTGCTAGATATATGATTAAAGAAGCAAGAAGAGTCAATCCTAATCTCATAGTCTTTGCTGAACTATTCACTTCTTCTGATGAAGAAACTGCTATTTTTGTTAAGGAAATAGGCATCAACAGTGTGCTTAAATAAGCTCAGCATATGCTTTCAGGGGAAGAGTTTGTAAGACAGTTCCATAAAAAAATATTGACATCAAAGCCTTATCTTGGAGCACTCGATAGATTGTTCGTATAAAACGGGGAAATTATTAAATATTCAGTAAAAAAGCAGCCAATTATTTTAGTTTATGACCTCACCCATGACAATCAAACTTACATCACCAAAAATATTCACATTTTACAAACTCCAGTCAGCTTTTTGCTTTCTCTTATTGGAACTTTCACTGGATCCACCAAAGGTTTTGACCAATTTTATTCCAAAAAAATATAAGTTACTTAAATGAGAAACCTTTACGCAAAGGATGTTTCTTCTCCTCCTATTATCGATAAATCTGCAATACAGGCTCACATGATCAGATATAGTGGCAAGACAGAGAAGAGCAGTGTGGTCGGAAGTTGGGATAACTGGAAGTAACCTCATATCCTTGTTTACCATCCTACTACCCAAACATATTACACAACTCTATACTTGCCGCCTGGGCACTATGAGTATAAATTTAAGAGTAGCTTAAATGAATGGTTTTTGTAAGACGGCCGACCATACAATATCAATCATAATCATGAATTTGAAGTTTCTCGCCCCACTTGTCCAAAAACCATTTACCGAGACCTCTAAGAATTGAGAAGGAGAACATCTTTGTACACTGAACAATTTTTCAATTTTAAGGAATACTATGCCTTCCATATCGGAAACATTGTGGTTATAGTTCGCGAACCCTAAAATCATTTGGAAAGCATCTGTGTCATAGTAAATTTGTCCACAAAGGAAGAACCCCTTCCTAACGAGATTGGGCTGGTGGGCACTATCAATACCGTGAATATCTGGCTGCAATCTGAATTGTCTCTATTTTAAGGACTAACTACGCAATCTGAAGTTTCCCACAGCTCTAATATCCATGAATTCTTTTAAGTTAATATTGATCCGTAAACTGGATATGATATCCTTAAAGCTCCTTTCATACCACCAGGTTTCGCTTGCCTTTTGCAATGCTCCAAAAATAATCAACAAAGTGAAGTCATTGGAGCAATGAATGAGCTGATCAGTCGATCGATTTAGCTTCCACCCATGGGTCCAATATAGTATAACACTTTGCTGTTCGGGTGTAATGAAGAATAGGAAAATATTTATGGACAATCAAATTATGTTGTTCCTCAAAATGGGTACAAACAAATAGTATATGCTGGTTTTGCAGGAGTTTACCAAACAATTATTCAGGCTAAAAGGTAAAATCGGCTAAATGAAGGGCTATTCTAAAATTTAAGACAAGGAAATTGGCTATTTAACTACTACTTGGAGAGGCTTAGAAGATACAAACATCTGGTCAATCTTGTCGAATATTTAGAAAGGATATTCAATTTGCTGTCGCAAATGCCCAAATACCTCATTCCTAAATATTTTACTGATTTTATGTACAAGTTTTTGCTTGCCGTCTAGCAGCAAACTGAAGCAGAGTTCGATTTCAAAAAAAAACTTGTGATAGCAGCAAGTCAATTTATCAATTATTTTCCAAAATGCAACCTCCCCTTTAAAATTTTAATATCCGCGGGGCTGCCTCATTTCTCAGTTGGATGGTCAAGATGCTGGGGAAGAGATACATTTACTTGCACAGATTTACTGTTGCTTCATCCCCATATTATGAGAGATACCATCATTCAGTTTGCCTCAGCACTGAGGCATGGTTTGATTCCTAACTTACTTGACGAGGGCAGAAGGCCACGATATAACTCTCGTGATGCTTGTTGGTGGTTTGTCAGGTCAATCGGGGAATACTTAAAGGCAACTAAGGATTATGATCTGCTGAAAAGTAAGGTCGATATGATTTTCCTCAGCAATGATATCTTTGAGCACAATCACTTAAAGAGATAGGGAAAGAAAAAAATAATCACTCTCGAATAAGTTGTGCAAGAAATCTTCCAATCGCATGCCAATGGTATTTCTTTCAGGGAATGGCATGCTGGCTACTAAATCGATGCTAATATGTCTACTGATGGATTTAATATTCTTTTAGAAGCAGACTTTGAGTCTGGCTTTATTATTGGAGGTAATGGATTCAATTGCCTAACTTGGATGGACAAGATGGGTTCATCAAATCATGCTGGAACAAAAGGAATTCCTGCTACTCCGAGAGCTGGTGCCCCTGTTGAGCTTGTAGGCCTGCTATACTCCTGCTTGAAAACGTTCAAAGAACTTTATGACCAAAAATACTACTCTTTTGAAGGCGTGACAATTAATTCAAAAACAGTAAAGTTCAGCAAGTGGGCTGATAAAATAAAATCGAGTTTTGAATATTGGTTTTATTTAGAGGAAAATCCTCTTAATTAGTCTGTCTATATTCGTGGTATTTATAAAGATTTGGTGGGTTCACCCCTTAAATATGATTAGGAACGCTTTAGGCCCAACGCACTTATTGCGATGGCAGTTGCTCCCACTCTCTTCAACGAATAGCACGCATTATCGTATTTAAAAAAAGTTGAAACTCATTTACTACATCCAAAATCCATTGGAGTATCCACCCTAGCTAATGTACATACTCCATTCATTTCTTATTATGATAATGCCGATGATTCTAGCAATGCCAAGGTCGCTCATGGTTTTAGCTACCACAACGGTCCAGAATGGGTCTGGCTCTATGGCTTCTACATTGTCGCTAAGATTAAAATGTCAGGATAGCATTTGAGTAAAAAGAGAATGATGAGCTTGCTGCAGGAACATATCAAATATTTAGAGAGTAATGAATGGTGCAGTTTGCCAGAAATAACAAACAAAAATGGAGAGGCAAATCAGTTCTCATGTCATGCTCAGGCCTGGTCAATTTCTTCAATTCTGATGGCTTTGAAAGAAATTGAAAGTTTAACTGATTGATACATCACAATATGATTAATTTGGAAATATTGGCTCAATTAAATCAACAGACCGACTGTTATCATTATTACTTATTTAAATGAATTGATAAAATTGATAAATCGATTATACCTAGATAATTTAATCACTTTTCTTCAAGACTGAAGATGAATAATCCTAGGTCCGTGGTAATGGCCAGTATTTTGTTTTGCATTTTAATGTAATAAGCATATCCCATGTCGAAAAGATATTGATGCTTCTTAATTTATTTAGGAATGTCATTGCAATCCCATAAAAAACCCCGATGGCAGACTGCGCTTGTACGCCAATGGATAAACATCCCATTGAAGTCAACAGAAATTATTGAGTAATCTGGGCTTTCTCTGTCAGCAATAGAAAAAGCAATAATGGATGAATTATGACTATAGAGATCTCTTTGAACCTTACTTTCCATATGATACGACTTTACGTTTTTGTTGTTTTCAACAAAGATTAACTCCTTTCCCACCAAACGACCATGGGACAAAAAGTGATACTCCTCCTAAAAGGCTTTAATAGTAAACACTTTTTTCTGAGTCAAGTCATAGTATTGAAATTCTTTTGTTTTATCTTGCTGGTACTACATCCATAATATGCGGTTGCCATCAAAATCGAAGGGGACTGCCACTTCAGGCATTCTAAACTATCTGTGAAGCTTTATCTAATTTTTGCCTGAATCAATTTCATAAAGATTTTTATTTTAAAGTTCAAGCTAAACGGCTGAGTTTGACTTCATGTACATAAGGCTTCTCTTTTTTGAGTAGGAAATGCGCAAAAAATAACAATTTTAACTCCATACATCATGGTCATGGAGTGGGAGCAGACAATGTTGGAGTGACTTCTCAATACGCTCAGCATTTAGTCATTGTCTGGATCTTTATTTAAATCCTTAATTCTGATGTGCTTATCGCCAATGGCAATGTAAATCTTTTTGCTTAAGCTGGTGTTTTCGGAATAAATCTGCCTAATATAATGAGTACCCCTCGAATGAGTTCCTCATCAATATGTTCGAAGTAGGATGTTTTCTTTGTGGATAAATTAAAAGTGCCAATGTATCCGGAGATGGCTCCAAAAATAACTTTTTCTCTGTTAAAGAATACCTACATTAATCGATTTCAATTGCGGTAAGCGGTTCGCCAATTCTAATCTTAACCCACGATACAAACTTTATCTTATTTTCATCCATCATTTTCAATATTATTTATAGCACAAAACATATTAACTCAAAAGTAAGCTCTCACAACATGAAATTAGTTAACTTTTCAAAGTAATCAATTTTTGTTCCTGTTCTCTATTTAATGTCGGATTTATTATCTTTCGACTGTAGTTAGAATCTACCAATTGCCTTTCCGATCTCCTTCTCTTTGCTTAATAAACTATTCATAAGGATCTAGCTTTAGACCTTTTTCAAATAGAAAATACTCCCTGTACCAGCCTTTTTCTGCCTGGACATTTTGCTAAAAGGCAGTCCTTCTGGTTTTATAGAACTATCGAACAGTGGGATACTTAAAGTTGTATTTCATATCCTAAACGTCTTTATAGAGATTTAGCTTGAGGTCAAAATCTGCTTTGAGAGCCAATTAATCGGGCATCATTCTAAAGTATTCGTGATTAATGATATGATACTCAGGAGCGGTTAAAACTCTCCAGCATATCAGGGGAATACTCGTCGCCATGAATGCCCAAAAAAAGCGACCCCATCCTGCTACTGAAAAATATTCACTGCAATATTGTATACAGAGCATTCTTGAAAATACAATGCAGGCTGCAATATCAACCTTTATCAATTATTCGCAAAATACCTAGAAAGTTGCTGATTGTTGATCCATCTATTTAAAATCCATCCGATCAAAATCTTAATAAAACTTGAACATTTTTAAAATATTTTACTTATTGTATAACTTCTTCATTTGCCCATTAACTTCCTCATCTTGAGCATCTATTTTAAAATAGTTTTTAGGTTTAAAATTTGTATAATCTATTCGAACCGCCTTATTTGGGTTTGTTATTATTTGTTGCTTTGATTAAACTGATTCTACATCCTCTCCTGAAACATAAACAAAATCTTTAATTTTTGATGATTATCTTCCCATTAATATTATAGATATTTAGACCAATTTTATAATATTAAGAGGATTTATTTTTAGCAAATAAGATTAGACCAATGTCTCGGATTAAAAATAATTTAAATTTATAGAACGATATCATTTTCTTTTTTAAATTGCTAAAACATTTAAAGGTTACTAGTTTGCAGCTAAACGCCATATTTAGCCCTTAATTAAATATTTTAGTGATTGGAACTGTTGCATAAAATTTAGATTAAATATCCAGAGCAGAATAAAATCACTCTTATAAATATATAAAATTGTTGATGGATTCCTCGTAATTATATGGCTTTCAGAAATTAACATTTTGCATACGCAAAGACTGATCATTATAGAAAAATAGCAGAAATTAACCTTCGACCAACAGAACAGAGATACCTATTTCGTTGCCCTCAAAATGAAAAAATGCAGAAAAATACAATAAATCCAATTGTTTTTAATTATGATTTCATAAGTATTAGTATTAGAAACCTTCTCCAGTAGATCAACCACAGATGATGGAGAAAACTCACAATGCCAAATATTAAAATTTAGTTCCCTACTACAATGAGTGGTCCCTTCTTTGCAAAGTATCAATATTATTTAAAAACAATTGGAATTCATCAATCATAGAGGAAGAAATATTGAATCTCAAAGCTCTCTCTAAAATTAATAAAAATAACAGTTATTGAAAAAGAAACTGCTCCATTAATGAATTTTTTTCAGAAAAAATATTCAGAAGATCCTTCTGTAAAATACTTTAAACTCAATTGAAGATGAATTAGTGAGAACAAATGATATTGATATTACCCTTTCTAATGAAAAATATCCTTTAGAGTAATAAGATCAGGAGAATACTTTTAGACGATACATTTAGTTGGAATAAAAGTAAAACAAATAAAACCAACAAGCCTTAATATTAAACTTATAAAACGAGATCAAATCCGTATAGAATGAACTCTAAGGCAATGTAATTCTCAATAACATTCATAAAAAGAACAAAACAAAACAATCGACAAAATTTATGGTACAAAATTATTTAACAATGATGACTTCAAAATGATTAAATTAGAGATTATTACCGTCATTTTGGCTGTAAAAATTGTAAGAAGATACAGGTATTGCAACATCCTAAAACCAGATTAAAATTACTTGCTAAAAACAGAGAAATCAAAAATGAATTATGCAGTAAGAACTATATCATATGACTGGGAAGTTAATGGAGCTGGAGAATCGAATTCAGGAGAAATGATATCTTTATAAATCTTTATATCTTTTCTGAATTCAAAAAGACTTTATTTGTTATTATAACTGATTATATATTCAACAACTTATTTATTCTGGCACAAGCCTGCGTGAATGATTGGACTTTGAGAGATAAGATTACTAAGAAAATAAACCACAAGGCTCTAAAGTCTTTTGCTTTAAAAGAAACTGACATCATCAGCATGGAGTTAAAAAAACATGACGACTAAGTTCGAGAAATTATCAATGAATATGAAGCCCAAACTCTACAATATGTTCTGTATAAACATGAAGAAGCTGTTTCTTGGCAATGGTAACATCTCTTCCATCAAATGCTTTACTCAATTTCCATGTTTAAAGTTTGTGCCCATATGTACAAATGATGTATGCAGCCTAAATACATTTATGGAACTAGAGGGAATTTAAGCTTTAACAGAGCTGCAGTCATTTAAATTTGACTCCAACAATGTCTAAAATTTGCAGCCTTTCTCTCACCCTATTAAATATATTTCAGGAATATCAACAAAATCACCAGTTTGGAAGGATTAAAGAAGCTTACTTCTCTCAAATAGGATTTATTCTGTACCCGCAAGATTTATATTAAAATCGCATTTTCAGTATTGAGGAACCAAGAAATAAGAATTAGCTGAAGTAGCTTTCCCTAACATAACCCATTATTAATTTGTCTCCTGTATCTACTATCGAAATCTCTAAATTATTTATTGGCAAGACAAAGATTATTCAACTGCCTTGCTTCTCTAGTCTCACGAAATTATATATTTCTCCCCCTATAATATTTGTAGCTGACTGGGATACCTGGCTTGGGAAAATTAAAAATTGAATAACTTTACTTCCGTAAAAATATGTCTATTTAGCTCACAACAATATAACCCGTCTTATTTGCCATTTGGAAAAAATAGAGACTTTGATTCTTCTGCATCTTGACAATAATCCAATCAAGAAAATCGAAAACTTGAATATCTTGACTATTTGGAGAAACGTAAATTAAAAAATATTGATCAAAATTATCGAAGGAATCAAGCACATTAATTCGCTCAACTTAACCTCAACAATTTTTATCCGATTGAAGATTTAGGAGAGGCCATCTATTTTTAGACTAACTTCCAAGTCTAATTGACAGAGTGTTTCATCTCCGGCATAGCCAAGAAGCAAAATATAGAATTATAAACTGTGAAAGAGTACTTAAGTTAGGGTAAGACTGATCTGTTAATTATTTGCACAATTAAAAGATTGTTTGGCAGTCAAAACTAAATTAGCAAGAAATCAATACTAACAATTAGATCAAGAATATCCTTTTGGTAAACTTATTGCAGTGACAGATGGGACTGATAGGGCAGATTGAAGTCCATAATATTGTGAATCTATCAATATAAAAAAATACAATTAATATTCTAAACTTTCGCAGAAAGGGAGTATGCATGAGGTGCTTCGAAAGTGTAAAAGAGACGATTAATTTCATAAATTTGTATATAGAAGCCTAGCCTCCAAATATTTTAGCAGACAGTTAAACAAAGACAGGTAGGTTTATTATCAAGCAACCTTTCAATGATTTAGAGAAAATGATTAATACACTTTGTAAGAACAGAAAAAATATCCTTTGCAGAAGATAGCTTATGAAAAGGGTGATTTTTTATAAATATTCGTTTCTGTTATCTTTTCCTATCTGTTGTGATATTGGGTGATATTGGGTGAGATGATTATGGAATAATGTGCCAAGGGTTTCTTTGCAGATTGTAATCCTTTCCTTCATAATAGTTAGAAATTATAAAAAAAATACATATATCAAGGTCAAACTATCAACAAAATTACAGAATTTTTTAGAAAATAGTAAA
>Ga0302197_10005824_pt1 | contig 10402 bp, 10 predicted proteins | sample II_Bog_N2_1_FD_193526 | JGI IMG/M metagenome (GOLD analysis project Ga0302197, IMG submission 193526) | Peat permafrost microbial communities from Stordalen Mire near Abisko, Sweden - II_Bog_N2_1 | ecosystem: Environmental > Terrestrial > Soil > Wetlands > Peat | place: Sweden: Abisko...
CCGTTCACAATCGCGCGGACCTTCTCGCCCAGTTGCTCGCCAGCATCGCCGCGCAGACCCTTCCCTTCACCGAAGTGATCGTGATCGATAACGCTTCCACCGATGGCGCAGCCGATCTCGCCCGCGCACACGGCTGCAAAGTGCTCGCGCAAACACAAAATCTCGGCTTCGCACGCGCCGTCAATCTGGGCTGGCGCGCGGCTCCCCAGAGCGATTGGATCGCAATCCTCAACAGCGATGTCACGCTCCACCCGCACTGGCTGGAGCGCCTCATCGCCGCCGCGTCGGATTCCAGCTTCGCTACCGGCACCATCTTCAACGCCACCGACCGCCAGGCCATCGACGGCACCTACGATCTGCTCAGCCGCTCCGGCTGCGCCTGGCGCGCGGGCTTCGGCGAGCGCAACGCGATCACCACCATTCCCGCGCCCATCGCCGTCGCCCCCGGCACCGCCTGTCTGTTTCGCCGCGAACTTCTCGAACACCTCAACGGTTTCGACGAAGAGTTCGGCTCCTACCTCGAAGACGTCGATCTCGGCCTCCGCTGCGTCCGCGAAGGCTACGAAGGAATGTACGTGCCCGACGCCCTGGCCTGGCACCAGGGCAGCGCCACGCTGGGCCGCTGGAACGGACGCGTCGTCAGACTCACCTCGCGCAATCAGTTGCTGCTGATCCGCCGCCATTACGATCGGGAGCTCTTCCGCGCCAGCTTCTGGCCCATTCTCGCCGGGCAATTGCTCTGGGGACTCGTCGCGCTCCGCCACGGCGCAGCTATTGCCTGGCTGGCGGGCAAATTCGACGCACTGCGGGACTTCCACCTCGAAGGCCGCCCTTCCCCCCGCCTGCGCGCTTATCTCGCCGCCTCCGAAGCTGAAATCCGCAATCGCGCCCGCGATCCCTACTGGCTCTGGTATTTTCGCCTGACTTCCCCCTTCCGAAGCGCGGCACATTGACACATGGCACGTGTCGCAATAGTAATCGTCACCCACGAATCCGCCGATGTCATCGGCCCCTGCCTCGATTCCCTCGCGTCCCTGCCCAATGCCGAAATCATCGTCATCGATAACGCATCGTCCGATTCCACCTGTGGAAAAGTCTCGGCCCTCGGCGTTCGCCTCATCGCCAACCCCGGCAACGAAGGCTTCGCCGCTGCCGTCAATCGCGGCGTCCAGGCCACCTCCGCGCCCCTGATTCTGCTCCTGAACCCCGATACCCGCCTCCAAACCGGCCTCGACCCCCTCATCGCCTGTTTCGACGACCCAAACACCGGCGGCGCCGGCGGCCTCCTCACAGGCGCCGACGACCAGCCCCAGACCGGCTTCATGGCCCGAAATCTCCCCACTCCCACTGCGCTGGCCTTCGAAGTCCTCGGAATAAATCGCCTGTGGCCGAAAAATCCGTCGAATTGGCACTACAGATGCTTAGGTTTGAACCCGATGGCCTCCGCCTTTGTCGATCAGCCCGCCGGTGCATTCTTCATGTTTCGGCGATCCGGCTGGCAACAACTGGGCGGTTTCGACGAAAATTTCTGTCCCGTCTGGTTTGAAGATGTCGATTTCTGCGCCCGTTTGCGCGCGGCCGGGTTCCTGCTCCGTTATGAGCCAGCCGCCCGCGCCGCCCATCATGGTGGCCATTCGGTCGGCAGGATACCTTTCGGATTTCGGGAGCGATATTGGTATGGTAGTCTTCTTAAATACGCGGCTAAGCACTATCGTCCGCTTGCGTTTGGCAGCGTTTGCCTGGCGGTGGCCGTGGGATCCGCAGGTCGCGCGATCCTCGCTTTTCCGCGCGGTGGTTTGAGGGTATTCGAAGTTTACAGTTCCGTGATCCGTCTGTCTTTCGCCCATCTGCGGGGCGCCCTGTTACCGGGCTCTCGTATTCCGGGTCCGCGGCGGGGTAGGTAAAGGTGTGGCTTTACGAAGTAGCAGCGCGATTTCGATGACTGGAGAATACTTTCGCATACATGTCCCGTAGCGACTTTGTCTCGGTAACGATCGTCACTTATAACAGCGGCCGCTTCATTAAGCGCTGCCTCGAATCGGTGCTTGACCAGAAATATCCGCTGAAGGAAATTATCGTGATCGATAATAATTCCTCCGACGGCACCATCGATATCCTCGAGCCTTTCGAGGACCGCTGCCGCATCGTTTATAACGAAGAAAACATCGGCTTTTCGGCAGCGCAGAATCAGGCCATTGCCATGTCCGATTCCGAATGGGTTCTCACGCTGAATCCCGACGTTTTGCTCCTCCAGGGGTTTCTCGAAGCCCTGGTCGCCGCTGGCGCCATGGATCCGAAAGTCGGCACCGTCTGCGGCAAGCTGATGACCATGATGGCTACTTTCGACTTCCCCAAAGAGCCCCTCGTCGATTCCACCGGCATCTATTTCACTCCCAATCTCCGACATCTGGACCGTGGCAGCCGTCAACCCGATAACGGCCATTTCCGCAACTACGAATATGTATTCGGGGCGACGGCCGCAGCCGCCCTCTATCGCCGCGAAATGGTCGAAGATATTGCCATCAACGGCGAATTTTTCGACAACGATTTCTTCGCTTACCGCGAGGATGCCGACGTCGCCTGGCGCGCCCAGCTCATGGGCTGGAAATGCCTCTACGCCCCCTACGCCAAGGGCTATCACGTCCGCAAAGCGACCCCCGGTAACCGCCGCGATCTCACAGCCGAAATCAACATGCACTCAGTGAAGAATCGTTTCCTGCTGCGCATGAAAAATATGACGGGCGATCTTTACCGGCGCAATTTTTTCTCCATCACCGCGCGCGATACCGTAGTCGTCAGCTGCTGCGTGCTCTGGGAACACACATCGCTCCGCGCCTTCCCGTTCCTGTTCAATAACTGGCGCAGCGTGATGGAGAAGCGCAAAGAAATCATGCGCCGCCGCCGCGTCACCGACGAGTATATGGCCAGCTGGTTCGCCTTCGAGCCCGTCAGCAAGCCCGCCCCGAAGAAATTCGCCGCCGCGCTCACCCCCACGCGCGTCACGAAGCAACGCTGATCCCGTGCGCATCGCGTTACTGGGAACGCGCGGCATCCCCGCCCGCTACGGCGGCTTTGAAACCTTCGCCGAAGAGCTTTCGGCGCGCCTGACCGCCCGCGGTCATCGTGTCACCGTCTATTGCCGCGATAAATACGAAGCCCCCACCTACCGCGGCGTCGATCTCGTCTGGCAGCCCACCATCCGCCACAAATATCTCGATACCCTGGCCCACACCTTCTTCTCCACTCTCCACCTGACCTTCCGCCGCGGCCCCTACCCCATCGACGTCGCGCTCTATTGCAATGCCGCCAACGCCATCTTCACCCTCCTGCCGCGCCTCGCCGGAATCCCCGTCGCGCTCAATGTCGATGGCATCGAACGCAAGCGCAAAAAGTGGAATCGATATGCCCGCGCCTGGTATTTCGTTTCCGAGTATCTTTCCACCATCCTGCCCACCTGTTTCGTGACGGACGCCGAAGCCATCCGCCGCTACTACCGCGAGCAATGGAAAGCCGATTCGCTTTTCATCTCTTACGGCGCCGATACCACGCTCGCCACCACGCGCGAAGCGCCGGACCGCCTGGGACTCCAGCCCGGCCGCTATTTCCTCTACGTCAGCCGTCTCGAACCGGAAAACCGCGCCCTCGAAGTGCGGCAGGCGTTTGAAAACGTCGTCGCTCCCGAAATGAAGCTTGCCCTCATCGGCGACGCGCCCTACGCCAGCGAATACATCCGCCAGGTACGCGATACCAAAGATCCGCGCATCGTCATGCCCGGAGCCATCTACGGCGCCGGCTATGCCGAACTGGGCACCTGGTGCTTCGCCTACGTTCACGCCACCGAAGTAGGCGGTACACATCCCGCCCTGATTGAAGCCATGGCGCGCGGTGCTCTGGTTTTATATCTCGATACCACCGAAAACCGCGAAGTCTGCGGCGATGGCGGCCTGCCCTTCACGGATCGGGCCAGCCTCACCGCGCTCATGACCCACGTACTCGGGATGACCGACGCCGAGCGCGCCGCCTATCGCGAACGTGCCCTCGAACGCGTGCGCGATCGCTACGACTGGGATGCGGTCGCCACGCAGTACGAAAAACTCTTGACCGGCCTGCGAAAATAGATCTTCCGTGCCGCAAAACGCCCGCTGTTACGTCGAAATCTCGCGCTCCCGCCTCGCCGCCAACTACCGCGCCGTCTGCAAAGCCGCAGGCCCCGGCACCACCGTCATGGGCGTCGTCAAAGCCGATGCCTACGGACACGGAGCCGTCGAAGTCTCCCGCGTCCTCTGCAACGAAGGCGCCTCCTGGCTCGCCGTCAGTTCCGTCGACGAGGGGATCACCCTGCGCCGTGCCGGCATCGCCTGCCGCATTCTCGTCATGGCCGGCGTCATGCCGTGGGAGCGCGGCGCAATTCGCGAATTTCACCTCACGCCAACATTGCATTCCATCCACGAAATCGCGCAGTTTCAAAACTCGGATGCTGCCCCTCCTGTCGACGTGCACCTGAAAATCGATACCGGCCTCAATCGCCTCGGCACGCGCGCCGCCTCCGCTGAAATCGCCGGCGCCATCCACGCGGCACCCGGCATTCGCCTCGAAGGCCTGATGTCGCATTTCGCCTCCGCGGCCGACTTCACCTCCGAACAGACCCTGGAGCAAATCCGCGCGTTCAATGAGATGACCGCCGCCCTCGCGAGCCACGGCATCCGACCCACGCTCACACACTGCGCCAGCACCAACGCCATCGCCTACACGCGGCCCGGCGTCATGCAGTCGCTCGTGCGCCCCGGCCATGCAATCTACGGCTACGTCTCACTCGCGCGCGGCGACGCGCCACCCTCCACCCTGCGCGTCGAACCGGCGCTTTCATGGAAAGCCCGCATAGTCGCCGTCAAAGATCTGCCAGCCGGATCGCGCATCGGCTACGGCGGAAGTTTTATCGCCCCCGGACCGATGCGCATTGCCATCCTCGCCGCCGGTTATGCCGATGGAATCTCGCACAAGCTTTCAAATAAGGGCAAAGTGATCGCCGCCGGCCGCTTCGCCCCCATCGTTGGCCACGTCTCCATGGATCTCACCACCATCGATATCACCGCCTCGCCGCAACTGCAACCCGGCGACGAAGTGACCCTGCTCGGCCGCGAGCGCGACCTTTCCCTCGACGCCCAGCAAATCGCCCGCACCGCCGGCACTATCTCCTACAACGTCCTCTGTGGCATCAGCGCGCGCGTCAAGCGCTACTATGTCGATTAACGCCGTCGATTAACACCGTGCCCCAGCGCCTCCGCCAACTACCGTGGCTTCTCCGCCGCACCCTCGTCGCCTCCCTCGACGACGGCCTCTTCGCCATCGCGAAGGGCGCCGCCTATTCCGGCCTGCTCTCCCTGTTCCCCGTCCTCACCTCCGCCGCCGCCATCTCCATCCAGATTCGCGCCGATTACGTCCGTCAGAAAATCGCGGTCTTTCTCTCGCGCGTGCTCCCGTCCGGCACTGAGGACACGGTGCTCCAGCAGTTTCGCTACAGCGGCCAGCGCCCCGTCACTCTCATCGTGGTAGCCGCGCTGCTCTCGCTTTGGGCCGCGTCGAGCGTGGTCAAGAGCCTGGTCGATGGCTTCAACGCCGCCTATCACGTTCCGCGCAACCGCTCCATGTACGGTCATGCCGGCGTAGGAATTCTGCTCGTATTCCTCGCGCTGATCCCCATGTTCGGCGCGTCGTCGCTGATCCTGTTCGGCGGCACAATCGAACACGGAATGCTGAAACTCTGGAAGGTCGATCCCGTCCTGAACCCCCTCACCGGCTCGCTCGAAATCGTCTTCCGTATCGTCCGTTACGGCATCGCGCTCGGCGCAGCCTGGGCGCTCACCGCGATCCTCTACTACTACGGCCCCTACCGCAAACAGCGCTGGCGCGATGTCTGGGCCGGAGCCTTCCTCGCCACCATCCTCTGGTTACTGGCAACGCTGAGCTTCAGCTGGTACATCCGCCACATCACCAATTACAATCTGCTCTACGGCAGCATCGGCTCGGGAATCGCGCTGCTGATCTGGATGTACATGTTGGCGATCATTGCACTGTTCGGCTGTGAATTCAACGCCGAATACGAGCGCATGCGCGTGGCTGAAACAAACGCCACATAGGCCCGGCATCTCTTCACACAAACATTCCTCCCCCCTCCCCGCCACAACCCATAAACTTTGCATTGCAAAGTCCTCCACCATTCTCTATACTGGCTTCATGGGTGCCGTACGCCCGATTCGCTCCACTACCGCGCCCATCGGCCTGCACGATCAGGCCATGGACAACCTGCGCTTTATCCGTGATGCCATGGAAAACGCCGGGTCGTTCACCGCCGTGCCTGGCGTAGGCGGAATCGTAGTAGGCGCCACCGCTTTTTTCGCCGCCTTCGCCGCGCATCTCAGTTCCGGTTCGCGCGCCTGGCTGGCCGTCTGGATCGGCGAAGCCTTTCTTGCCCTGGCCATCGGCCTCGGTTTCTCCGCCCGTAAGGCGCGCCGCGCCGGCAACGCCCTGCTTTCACGGCCTTTCCATCGCTTCGTATTTGCCATGGCGCCGCCCATCGCCGCCGGTGCGGTCATCACTATCATGCTGAACGGCGCCGGGCTGACCCATTTTCTTCCCGCCGTCTGGCTGCTGTTGTATGGCGCGGGCGTAGCCTGCGGCGGAGCGTTTTCCGTGCGCGTAGTGCCCGTGATGGGCCTGTGTTTCCTGCTGCTGGGCACCGTGGCCGCCGTCACGCCCGCCGTTTGGGCGGATGCGCTGCTGGCTCTCGGCTTCGGCGGCTTGCACCTTATTTTCGGATGGATTATTGCGAGGCGTTATGGCGGCTAAATCTTCCGCGGCAACCAAACAAACAGCCGGACCCCGCGCCGTTACCGATACCGGCGAAATCAACCCGACTTCCGTAGCCGCCTCGCTCGACCGCATCATTCACGAACGTCTGCGCCTCGCCATCGTCAGCGCGCTTTCCGTGAACCCCATCCTGACTTTCGCCGAACTGAAGCGTCTGCTCGCCACCACAGATGGCAACCTGAGCGTCCACTCGCGCAAGCTCGAAGACGCCGGATACATCGCGGTCGAAAAGAAATTCGAAGGCCGCGTGCCACGCACCGAATATCGCCTCACCCCCGTCGGTCGCGCCGCGCTCGAACGTTACCTGACCCACATGGAAGCCTTAATCCGCGCCAGCCGAGCCCGTTAAACCCTAAAAAATTTACCCATACACTTTATGAAACAAAGTACACTGCACGCAGCAATCATCATGGACGGCAACGGCCGCTGGGCGGCCCGGCGCGGCCAACTCCGCCTCGAAGGCCACCGCGCCGGAGCCGAAACTCTGCGCAGCATCGTCGAAGCCGCGCCGCGTCTCAACATCGGCGTCCTGACGGTCTACGCCTTCTCCGCCGATAACTGGAAGCGCCCCCAGGAAGAGGTGGAAGCGCTCATGTTCCTGCTAGCCTGTTATCTCGAAAAGGAGTCCGGGCGCTTGCGCGACGCCGGAGTACGCACTTCCGTCATCGGCCGCCGCGATCGTCTCCCGCCCTCTCTGCTAGCCGCCATCGATCTGGCCGAAACCCGCACTCAGCACGCCGAACGCCTCCATTTCCGCCTCGCCATCGACTACTCCGCGCGCGCCGCCATCCTCGAAGCCGCCGCCAACGAACTCCAGTCCAGCCTCCCCGTCGACCTGCTCATCCGCACCGGCGGCGAACAGCGACTGAGCGACTTCCTGCTCTGGGAATCGGCCTACGCCGAGCTCATCTTCTCCCCGCGCATGTGGCCCGATTTCACCCCATCCGACCTCCGCGCCGCCGTCAACGAGTTCTACCGCCGCGAACGTCGCTTCGGCGCCGTGCCCGAACCCGTACTCGCCAGCCACCTGGCCGCCGCCGAACGCTGGCTTCGCTAGTGTAGTGCGTCAGTCAGAATGAGGATTAGGCGAGAGCGGCACGAGCGCGCTTGACCTTTTCGGGAATATCGCTGGCTTGTGCGGTCCAGATGAACGGTTTGGGCTTTCGATTCACCAAGCCGGCTTTGTGTTATGCTCCGGATGTTATGTCTCGCTCCCGGTTGTTTAGGGTTACGGTCTGCCCGGTCCTGATGGTGGGCGTCCTGCTCGCGCAGCAAGCGCGGCCAGTGTTTGAGGTGGCATCAGTCAAGCCCAGTCATCCTGAGGCCCATGGTGCGACCATAATGCACGAATTCTCGAATGGGAGGGTCAGTGTGGAGGCAAATACCTACTCACTGATCCAGGCTGCCTTTGGAGTCAGGAATGATCAGCTGGTTGGCGGGCCAGGGTGGATTTTCAATGACTATTACAGCGTCATCGCGAAGGCCGAACGCCCTGTCGGCGCCTCCGAGATGTGGCCGATGATGGTACCGCTGCTCGAAGACAGATTTCACCTGAAGGTGCACCGCGAGAAGCGGCAGCTGCCTGTCTACAAACTTTCAGTGGCGAGCGGAGGTCTCAAGCTCAGGGAAGGTGCCTGCGCTTCATGGGAGGAGCGGGCTCCCCCGCCACCGCCCGCGCGCGGCGCAACATTTGCGCTTCCATGCGGAAGACTTACAGCGTACCTCATCGAGCGGGGGACCGGGACCGAAGTTGTCGGCGGTAAGATCTCGATGTCATCCTTGGCGGAGTTTCTGACCAGCCACTTTAGGCATCCTGCTGTGGATGAGACAGGTTATAAGGGAACGTTTGATGTTGATGTGAAGATCTCCAGCGATGAAATGTGGGGTCGTGTGCCGCTCGACTCCGATCCTTCCGGATTACCGACTGTTTCGGGGGCGATGCGGGAACTGGGAATCAAGCTGGAGTTGGTTAAGGGCCCGGTCGAGATGCTCGTGATCGATTCGATCGACAGGCCGACTCCGAACTGAGGCACCGCCATAGCCGAGTCACTCACCACTCCACTAACCCACTCCGACTGCCGCTAGTCCCCCGCCCATTCCTCCCCATCTGCGAAAATTGAAGCTTCTTGACACCTCAGGGCCACTTCCTCACCTTCGAAGGCATAGACGGCTGCGGCAAAACCACGCAACTCCGCCTGCTCGCCCAATATCTCCGCGAACACGGCCGCGAAGTCGTCGAAACCGTCGAACCCGGCGGCACCGAAATCGGCCGCCAAATCCGCCGCATCCTGCTCGACCCCGCCAGTTCCTCCATCCAGCCGCGCACCGAACTCCTCCTCTACTTCGCCAGCCGCGCCCAAAACGTCGACGAAATCATCCGCCCCGCGCTCCACGCCGGCAGCATCGTCCTCTGCGACCGCTTCACCGACTCCGCCATCGTCCTCGATCTCGACCGCATCGCCTGCCAGGGCCTCCGCCCCGCCACCACCATCCTCATCGATATCGATCTCGAAACCAGCCTCAACCGCGCCAAACGCCGCAACGAGCGCTTCGGCCCTTCCGAATCGCGCATCGACGACGAAAGCGCCGCCTTCCACGACAGCGTCCGCAAAGGCTACCTCGCGCTCGCCGCCGCCGAACCCGCGCGCTTCCTCGTAATCGATGGCCGCGCCCCCATCGGCGACGTCGCCAGACAAATCCGGGAGGCACTCCAAAATCGTGTTTGATAATTTTTGGGGCAATCGCCACGTCCAGATCGCGCTCGAAGGCATGATCGCCCACGAACGCATCCCGCAAACCCTGCTCTTCGCCGGACTCGAAGGCCTCGGCAAAGCCACCCTCGCCCGCCGTTTCGCCGCGCGCCTCCTGGGCTCACCCGAAAAGATCGAGCACGATGATCTCAGCCTGCCCGAAAACACCGCCGCCATCGCCGCGCGCGAAAAGCTCCCCGCCGATAAACGCAACGACGATCCGCTCTTCTTCGGCACCCATCCCGACTTCCTCACCTTCCCGCCCGATGGCCCCATGCGTCAGCTCGGCATCCCGCAAATGCGTCTGCTCAAGGAACGCGCGCAGTTCAAGCCGCTGCACGGCGAGCGCCGCGTCTTCCTCATCGATCAGGCCGACCGCGCCAACGAACAGGCCGCCAACTCCCTCCTGAAAACACTGGAAGAACCGCCCGATCACCTCATCCTGATCATGACCGCGGATAACGTCTACGATCTTCTGCCCACCATTCGTTCGCGCTGCGTCCTTCTCAACTTCTCGCCGCTCACCAACGACGACATGAAGGATTTCGCCCGCGCCCGCGCACTCGATAACTCCGAGCGCCGCATCTCGCTCTCCGGAGGCTCTCCCGGCGTAGCGGCATCGCTCGACATAGCCGTATACGAAAAGCGTCGCGCCGCCATGCTGGCGCTGCTGAAAACCGGAGCCGGCGCCGCGCCCTACGCCACCTGGCTGCCGATCTCGGAAACACTCGGCCGCAGCAAGAGCGAAAAACTGGAGCTGTACCTCAAGCTTTTATACGATCTCC
>Ga0302197_10005829_pt1 | contig 10396 bp, 5 predicted proteins | sample II_Bog_N2_1_FD_193526 | JGI IMG/M metagenome (GOLD analysis project Ga0302197, IMG submission 193526) | Peat permafrost microbial communities from Stordalen Mire near Abisko, Sweden - II_Bog_N2_1 | ecosystem: Environmental > Terrestrial > Soil > Wetlands > Peat | place: Sweden: Abisko, Stordalen...
CGTAGATCTCGAAGTCCTCCGGTTTCAGGTCCGTCACCGGATGGCCCTTCTTGTCGAAGGCCACCAGCCCAACGTCCACCAAGCGCCCGGTGATGCGCAGGGTGAAGCTGGAATTCGTCGAGCCAGTTTGTGAATCTGCGGGAGCTTCGGGCAGCCCGGTTGCTCGCGCCACATCGATCTCCGGCGTCGCGGGTTCCAGCGCTGGGAGTTCCGCTGGAGTTGACGCCACCGCAGCAGCTGCGGGCGCGGCAGGGGCGCTGATCTCCGCCGGAGCTGTCTCTACCGGAGCTTCGGCCGGAGCCGGCGAGCCGGCGTCGCTCATCTCCGCGGTAGGACTGGAAGCGGGCTGGCTCATCTCCGCTTCCGCGCTGTTGCCGGAGAGAATGCGAGCGTCCGCGCGAAACAGGTGATATTGCTCAAAGACAACATCGTTCAGCAGGGTCTGGAGGTGCTCCCGAGCAACCCTGTTGTCCTTATCCAGCAGTTTGCCGCGATAACGCTGCATCGCGTCGGCATCGGAAGCCAGTGCCGGTGAAACCGTGATGGAGACACTCTTGATCGGGCAGATATAAGTCTTGCCCCCGATCTCCACGGGACCATATTCGACCACGATGTCGGACCTGAGAAGTGGATCGGCCGGCTGCAGGTCCGCCTCCAGCGTCAGGCGAAGGACCGCTCCATTCAGCGGATCGACGGCGATCTCGCCGTGATAGCCGGAAAGTTGCTTGAAAGCACCGTTCCCGGGACCTCCAGGAACACAGCAGAACTCCACTCTGTAATGCGACTGTTCTCTGGAAACAGCATAATGAAAGACCGCCTCGGCACCGGCCGCGGCCTGCTCCCAACGGCTCCAGACCAGCTTGCCATGGGAAGAATCCACCAGCACCGTCCCGAGAATCAGCCCGAAGACTCCAGAGGTTGTCAGCGCCGGCGCTGCCTGCTGGGATAGACTGCCCTTCTCCGCTTGAGAATCCACGACTTCCTTGCCGTTGCGATAAAGCAAAGTGGCGCTGGTTCTGGCGACGGGGTGCAATGGCCGGTAGCCGGTGTCCAATTGCCTGGGCGGCGTATTTTCAAAGTGAATCGTGTCTCGTGTCGCAAAGAAGTCAGGCAACTTGGAAATGGTTCTGACCGCATAGTTCACGGCCTGAGCCATGATCTTGCGTTGCGTGTCCATATCCGGCGTGGCCGTGGCGGGAATCTCCGCGGCGGGAGGATCGAGAAACACCGACAGATCTGCCAACGCAACCAGCGCCTGCCGGGACTCGGGGCCCGGCGAGTCTGCCTCCCAGCGCGAAAGCTTCGCGGCGCTCAGCCGTTCGCTAAGTTCAAGGTCGGATAGTTGTTTGGCCACCTTCAAATCGGGCTTGCCATGGGCCGCGGCCAGCACATGCTCTAACTGCTCCACGGTAACTCGTGTAGCTGCGAAGCCCGGCACGGCAATTCCCGCCGCCAATAACAGAAGTCCCAGCTTTTGCATCGTGCGATCCCTCGCCAGACACGCACTCAACCGTAAAAGACACTGTCTCCGATGATCCTGCCACTCATCGGCACGTCGTGCAACCGGGCGTGGAAGAATGTAAGTCCCGCAAAATCCTCAGGCGATCGTCCTATCTCAATTGTAATAGCCGGTGTTTGTCAGCGCCTTCAGCCCCGCCTTGTCGATAACTATCTTCAGGTCGTGATACTCATTCGCTTTATCCGCGCGTGGAGGATCGAACGAGATCGTATAAAATGCGTTTGCATCCTGGATACAACTGTCTATCTCCGAGGCCAGGTCGTTGCTGGGAGGCAGAACGCGTCCCCCGCTTTGTACGGCAAGCACTTTCAAGCCCAGGTTGGAGGGGCTTGCTTTCTGGGCCGACTTGACGCCCTTCAGGAAGTCTTCATAAAGGAACGTGCCCGAGCCGGCTTGTCCCGCCGAGATGCTGTAGAGCGCGATGTGCGCTTCGCGGAGACTGGTTGAAAGCTCGACGATGGTATCGAAGAGCTGCTCCTGATCCTTGGACGATGACGATTGAAACCTCGACGAATCGAGCATCGGCCACCCTGGGCCAACCCAGATCAGTATCTTCGACCCGGGATTATTCTCTTCACTCTGCGCAATGGAGTCGAGATTCCGAACCGATAGGAGAACGCGATCCAGGTCGCCCCACGCTCCTTGTGCGCGGTCCATAATACGCAACTGACCGTCAACTTGATTGAGAGCCGCGGTCACCGCGTTCCCATCGGCAGAAAGATCGGACTGGAACTGCACACCGTCCTTGGTAAAGAGATAGATGGACATCGGCTGAGCAAGATGGCTGCCCTTCAGGCGGAGAAACCTCACGATCTCCTGGCGCTCAGCGGCGACCTGCTGGAAATCGACATTGACTGTATCCAGCAGCAAAATGACCTTGACCCGATGGTCGGCCGCTTGATCGGCTGCTGTCGGTCGAGCGGTTCCGTCGATGGCTTGAAAGGAGAGAATCTTGGCAGGCAGATTGTTATCGAGAAGCGCAAAGTCCTTGAGATCGAGGCCGGAAACGGGCTTTCCCGACTTGTCGGTTACCACGACATCGAGCTTGATGCGGCCTTCCACCACGCCGGGCGGCGATGCCTGAGCAGCGGACGCCGTTTCATCATGCGTCGCAGTTCCCGCTGGAACGGCGACTTGCAACGGGAAAGCAAGGGCTGGCAAGGAAAGAAACAACAATAGACGGATACTGTCCGACATACCCATATCATCCACCTCGTTGTAACTACCACCCGTTTCTCCGTTAGAATTTTACACGATCCTCCGCGCGATCGCTCGCTGTAATCGTCGTTTAAGTCCGGATGCAATCTTTACCAGTACCTGTTCGTCTTTTGCAGTGGCAAACCCCAGATAGGCTCCGGCATAGTTTCCGGAGATGGTGCGGACTTCGGGCTCAACATCGTCGTCCCCTATCAGCGGCCGGCCTCTATCTGGATGTGCGGGTGGAATTTCCTTGAATGTACCGAACGCCGCAAACGGCCGGGAGAATTCCGCTATAAAGAAGGTTCCGCCGCGGGACTTTGCGCGTACCGTGTGGTCGTTGACGATTTCGATGTCTCCTCAGGAACGGCCAAGGTCGAGCAGGAGGTGCATATTTTCTGCCTCAGGAAACGTGATGCGGTAGATCCCGGTCCAGGTGGTCGCGGTCATTTCGACCTTGGTTCGGAAGTCATCGAGATAGACGCTGTAATATCCCGGCGATGACTTTTCCCTGGCCTTGTCATAGACAGAGCCGCTGCGTTCCGGGGGAACTGTCCAGTCGCCAGCCACCGGCATCAAAGTCGGGCCCTCTTCGGCTCCGCTTGAAAAGCCGATTATCGCCCGGTTCGGATAAAAGTAGGGTGCTCTGACTCCAGCGTCATAGTTCAAGTCCAGATTTGCATTGATGGGCGCCAGGTCTGTTGAACTGTGAGGCAGCACCGCTCCTGGCGAAGTAAATCCGGAATAGAGCTGCTCGCCCGGCGGCGGCGCATTGCCGATTAACTTTCGATCGTCGAGCGGCGCGGTGCCGACCAATCCATTTGCGTAGTCGATAGGCCGCTTACCTGAAGCGGGCAAGCGCTGGGCTGACGACCTGGGAACAAGCAAACATCCAAACAGCAAAGCGACGGCCAGGCATCTGGCCGATGGACAAGCAGTGATCATGAATGCTGTTCCTCCGTATCGGGACGCGAACGGTAACTGCGGATACTCCCAACTCCATTCTGCGTCGATGTGCGCATATCCAACCACATAAAGCATCGGTTGTTTGCTAATGTTCGGAGCCTTCGTGATCTGCGTGCCTGCGAGCTATTCAATCTCCGCCGCAGCAACCAGCGCATCCAGCGCCGAGGTCTGACGAATGGCATCGGCTGAGTCAAATGGTCCTTGCCACACGGCTCCCAACTCATAACTGCGCCCGCGATTGTTTGCCCAGATACTGTTGGCATTCGCATCGACAAACGTTTTGTACTCGGCATTGGGAGCGGCCTTATTCAGAATCGCTAAATTGCGAATGAAAATGCCTTTGAACTGCGGTGTATCGTTTCCGCTTATCGTCTGCTCAACCAGAATGCCATTCACTGTCAGGTTAGCAATTGCTGCATTGGCAATCGCCGCCGCTTGAGTCAATAGTGTTGGGTCATGTTCAGCTTTGGAGAGTTCAACCAGCCCTCCCAGAATGACTCCCTGGTTATATGTCCATGTTGTCTTGCCGTTGTTTCGACATGCGCCTGAGTCGGTCACGATCAACCCGTCATTGATCAGATTATGCGAGTTGATCATGCCGGAAGCCTTGAACCACATCCACTCCTTTTGCGCCCAATCCAGGTAGACCGCCGACTTGCTTCCGGTGGTTCTGTTTGCCAGTGAAGCGGCAACAGTGAGAAAGAGTTCGTTCGCGATGGCGTTCTTGTAGTTCTTCGGCTTTTGCCACCACACGCCTCCACCGCATGGGTTTGTGTCCCATTCGCCGGAGATGTCCGCGAATATCGTCTCGGCCATTGCCAGATAGGCCTGAGTACCGGTCAAGTCGTAGGCGTCAATCCACGCGAGCGCCCACCAGCCTTCGTCATCGTCGTATGTATTGATGAAGTTGGTGGTGCCATTTGCCTTGTTCGCGTTCTTGAATGTGTTGGAAATTGCGGATAGATATTGGGTGGTGCCGGTAGCTCTGGAGTAGTTTGCGAGCACGGTAATTGCGTTGGCGGCATTCCACCAACCTGATGGCGATGCGTAGAGGCCCGACTCTTGCGAGTACCATTGTTGTTGTAAAGTGCGTACCCCGGCCGTTGCCTGTTGAGAATAACTGGGCGGACCGGAAGGGCCACTGTTGCCAATGGCCGCCACACATAGGACACAGAAAGCACCCAACGTCACGCCTTGTCTCGCCAACCGTCTCAGCACGATGTCTATTCCCGCTTGTCGAGATTCCAATTGCATCGGCACCAAGCCCAGGTCATCGGGCCCCGGCTCCTGCGCGCGCAGAGATGGACGCATGAGCCGGGACACTGAATTGGTCAGAATACGATTCTTCCTGAGACCTGAAGGACTCTCGGGAAGTTCTGCTGCGTCGGACCGATCGTGCCGAAGCCACTCCAGCCGGATTGTTGGCTAAACGATGCCGGTCCCGCGCCTGGATTGTTATTGGGACCACCGAACAAGACAGAGTTGAGGGCGTTGAATGCATCCAGTCGAAACTGGAAGTTCAGGTTCTCCCAAATCGGTATAGCTTTCTGTACAGAGAGATCGAGACTCGGCATGGTAGGGTCGCGCAATTTCGACGTGTTCCCTGTCAAATTCATCAAGCCATATTCCGGAATCCCCTGCCAGCAACCCGCGGTAGTGTTTAACCAGCGGCCCTGACCAACAGATGTCCCGCCAGCCGGGCGGAAGCTCTGCGATGGGCAATTGTACCAATAGCCGGTATTCAACCCAACGGGCGTTCCGCTCTGGACGTTGAAAACGCCGCTGGCCGTCCAGTTGTCGATGAACAGACCCAGAGGAGTTGAAGGATGAGAGAGCAGTAGACCGCCCTTTCCGATCGGAAGGTCCCACACGCTTGTTGCAGACAGGATGTGAGTGCGATCCGAGCCCGCAATCCAATGCACCTGATATTGGTCCTGGTGAGGCCATCCGTTTTCATACCCGTCGCCATTCATGGTCTTCGAATAAGTGTAAGAAACCTGGTAGCTCAGTCCGCGTGCGGCCCCAGTGGTGACACGGCGGTTGAGCTTCACTTCGAGACCGTCGTACCAGTTGCGGCCCAGCCCGGCGTTGTATTCCCCGACCAGTCCGTTGCCGCCGGGCGAACAATACTGAGAGCCTGGCTCCAGCAAAGCAATCGCCTTGATGGTGGTAGAAGTTCCGCATTGTCCTGGCCCTGACATTGCCGCCACCCCGTAATACGGATTAGGCACCTGCTGGTCCCAGATTTGAGGATTGGCTTGCGCTGCCTGTTCTTCCGCCAGCGTAGCAACTCCGTTGAGCCATAGGCTGACACGGAGACGGCTGCTGAAATTGGCTGCGTATCTGGCGTCAAGCACCATTCCACCCGGCAACTCGCGCTGGAAACCGAGAGAGACGATTTGCTCCATCGGGATTTTGCGATCTGGGAAATCGGCCTGGATCGTGCCATTGCCAACGTCCGTCAAAAGCCCCAGCGTATCTCCTGTAGGTTTAAGCAGACCGGAGGCGAACGGCGATCCGGATTGGAAGTAGTTGGTCGGGGTGTTGCCGCCATCGAGGGAACCCGTGTAATTCGTGCTCTGCGCCTCACCGATACTTGAACCGCCCTCAAGACCGTAGGAGTACATAACGCCGTACCCGCCGCGGAAGACCGTCTTAGGGTTGGCAGCAAAGGCAAAGCCTATTCTGGGACCCACATCGGAGTAGTCGGTGTTGTATGCATCGCGAGATTGACCGTTGCTACCTGCGAATTCAAGGCCGCCAAGGACCGTTGAAAGCGACCCCGCACTGATACCCGCCGCGGTCCAGGCAGCGGAGTTGGCGCTGTTCCCCACGTTGGTCTGATAGGTCGAATCGCTGGTCAATGGGTTAACGCAGGTAAGGCATAGGCCGCGGTTGAGGTGGTCGTGGCGCTCGCGCAGTCCGCGCTGGATGTCGTAGCGGATTCCGAGATTAAGCGTCAGGCGATGGTTGACGCGCCAGTTATCCTGGACATACATCGCATAGACTGGATAGCCCTCCGCGAGGGAATAGAACCAGTCGACTCCACCACTGTTCGGAAACCCCAGGTAGTAAGAAGCCAAGGCCGATCCGTTTGGGTTATTTGAGTTGCAGCTATTCGTATTTCCGGCATTCGTTCCCGTACCAGGGGTTGCAGGATAGCAATTCTGGTTATGCGGATTGAATTGCGTCCAACCCGAATTGAAGTTGAAGGTCCCATTCGGATGGCCGCCTCCGTATGGAACGCCACCATACTGGAATTCATCGATTTCTCCACCGATTTCCAGGTTGTGCGCTCCGGACGTCTTGATAAGATCGGCGTCGAAAGTGTAGTTATTGGTCACATCCGCATTAAGATTGTTCCCAAAAACGGTCTTGCCGCTAATTAATCCAGTGCCCCAATTGTCACTCACTGAGAATTCCGGAAGATGATTTGCGCTCGTTGTGCTAGGCAACGGCATCGTCAACCCAATGGTGCTCGTATTGGGCAGTTGGGATAAATTGCCATTCGGTGACGCTTCCGAGAACCGATCGTACGAAACCTTGAAGTCACCCACAAGCGATGACGAGAAGACATGCGTAACATCTTGGGTCGCTACCCAATTTTCATGGCCATAGTTGATGTTCCCATTCGCGGCAATTCCGCTTAACCCGTTTCCGCTGCGGTTTTCCGACCCCTTCCACCAGAGAAAGTAACTATAAAGCTTGGTGTTGTCAGTCAGGTTATAATCCACGCGGACCTGGGGCTGGTTGTAGTTGTAGGCGTCCGGTGTGAGTCCCTGGAAATTGTTGCCTCGCGCCAGGTTCTCTGTACCGGGGATGTTGGGTAGAGGGATGTACGTTAGAACCGCCGCGGCTGTGGGACTAATCTGATTTCCAGGAATCGTATTGTTCGCGAAGGGTTGTTGCGCCACGTGGTTGCTGTTGCAGGCGGTTGATGGTCCACCGTCGAGGCAATAGGCCGTCCCGGGCTGGTAGACGGGTAGACCGGTTGGGAACTCCTGGGGATCCATCTGCTGCGCCAGACCGAAATCAACGCCTGTGTTCCCGTTATATCCCGGTCTCAGGTAGGCTGGGGGCACGTTTTCCAGGGTTGTTCCGGAGAGGGATTGACGATAGCCCTCAAAGCCGAAGAAGGCAAAAAGCTTCTTCCTGATAATCGGACCACCGGCCGTAATCCAGAATTGATTCTGCACCTCTCCCTGGCGTGGTGTCCCTGTGAGATTATTCTGGAACGTGTTGGCATTCATCAGTGAGCCTTCGTAGGCGTACCTTGCGCTGCCATGGTAGTTGTCGCCGCCGCTCTTGGTCACCACATTGATTGTGCCGCCGCTGGTTCTTCCATAGCGGGCGTCATACGTGGTGGTCATTACGTTTACTTCCTGAATGCTGTCCATGTTAGGCGAGACTGTCCATTCGCCAGGCGAATGGTTGTCATAGCCATATTGACTCGTGATATTGGTTCCATTGAGCGTGAACTGGTTGTTCCCCACGATGCCGCCGCCGAGGCTATAGGAATTCGAGACATCCCACCCAGTGGTGCCGTGGTTGCCGTTCGTGCCAAAGCTTGTTGTAGTGAATTGGCTTCCCGGCGTAGTTCCGATCAGCGTATAAGCCTGACCGCCGTTAAGTGGAACACTCTCCAGTTCTCGCGAGTCGATGACAGTGCCGCCGGAGCCGCTGGCAGCCTCAATCTCCGGTGGTGCGGCGGTTACTTCCACCGTTTCGTTGACCGATCCCATATCCAGCTTGAAGTTCTGAACGTATGACTGGGATGTCGTCAGGAGGACGTTGTCTTGAATCGCCGCCTTGAATCCGCTCCCCTTAGCGGTAACCGTGTAGGTTCGGAGGAATCACATTCAGCGTCCCGTTGTAGGAGAATTGCTGACCTGTCGTCGGATCGAAAATTGGAATCAGTGCTCCCGTTGTGCCATCCACAAAATCGGTGAAATCTCCGGTCCTTTCCTGCGCCGTTGGAACGGTATCGTTTCCACCCGTGACCGTCGCATTCTGCTTGAACCATTCATAAGAGAAATGGAAGAACGTGCGATCGCGTCCGTTATAGAGTTTAGGAATTCTGACCGGACCGCCCACCGTGAATCCGTAGTTGTTCTCATGGTCTGTGGGAACCCGGGAGTTGAAGAATCCCTTCGAGTCAAGTGAGCTGTTGCGGTTGATCTCGAATACGTCCCCGTGAAACCGATTCGTGCCAGTGGCCGTCTGGTAATTCACCGCACCCTGGCCCAGTCCGTATTGCGCGGAAAAAGTAGACCGCTCCACGCGAAACTCGTGAATCAATTCCCAGGGAGGGTTGATGTATGTCGTCATTCCCTCGGTCTCGGACTGAGGCATCGGAACCCCGTTGATCACCACCTCCTGCTGGAAATTGACGCCGCCGCTCACTTCGTGAACAAACGCCGCACCCTGTACCCCGGGCGCCAGGTATTGGAACTGATCGATCTGTCTCCCTCGTCCAGACACTTCGTTCGGCAGCACGTTGATGAGTTCGGGCTCAATGGTGGTTCCGAGTTGAGGCTGGGTGGTATTAAGCGCAACGCTTGAGGCAATCACCTGAACTGTCTCCGAAGCAGCACCAGGGCTCAAACTCAGATTGATCGTGGCCTGTGTGCCAACCTCAATCAGGACTTTCTCCTGGATCGCCTTTTTGAATCCGGGCGACTCGACGGTGACGGTGTACCGTCCCGGGGTCAGACCGCTCAGAGCATACGTTCCTGCTCCCGAGGTCGTCACCTGCTGCGTAACGCTTGTGTCATTGCTGGAAATTGAAACCTTCGCATCGGGGATTACCCCTCCCGAGATGTCGGTAACGGTCCCAACAATTCCGGCGCTTGCCTGGGCTTGCAATGGGTGGGCGGAAATGAGAAATACGGCGAGGGTAAGCAGCGAGAATGCAGCGCCTTGGAGAAGGCCCTTTAAACTCGGAGAAACCCGTTTTCTGAAATCGATTGCCTGCTGCACAATGCCTCCTGAATCAATTACTTGCGTGATGATGTAGAGCGCGTCAGCGCTCCGGCTCCGTCATAAATGCGCCTGCCGAAAAAGTTGACGTGCATGGCCCGACGGGGCTCCTCACTTCTCGTACAGAGCAAATGTATGGTATCGGTTCCATACAAAGCGCAAGTATAGGCCCGAAATAAAAACAGTGTCAAGTGGTATTTGAGAATTTTGTCGCCCCCCGTCCTCAGCCCTGAAAAGGGCCAAATCCGACCAGGAACGCAACCCCTCACCGCCAAGCGCGGGGGTATCTGAACGTGTATTTATTAAGCGGCCAACAAGCCGGAAGACACTAGCCGACGGGCGAATCAACCATAGACGCGCCCGTCTTCCTCAGACTCCAGCTTTCGGCTTGCTCGCGTCGGGAGGCAACGCGTCGGGACCTGCTCCCCACCCCATGTTCGGCTTCGGACCCATCGTGAACTCGACAGTCCCACCGGAGACAATCTCCTCATGAGTGATCCACGCTCGTGCCAACTCCCGTCCATTCAGGCGCGCCGATTGAACGTAGCAATTCTCCGCGGAGTTATTCTTCGCGAGCACCACGAACGAAGACCCGCGATGCCACTTTGGATCGAGCCGAATGGTCGCACGCTTGAACAGCGGAGACCCAAGAATATAAACCTGACTTCCCGGACACACTGGATAGAAGCCGATCGCGCTCAAAATATACCAGGCGGACATCTGGCCCACATCGTC
>Ga0302197_10005832_pt1 | contig 10390 bp, 9 predicted proteins | sample II_Bog_N2_1_FD_193526 | JGI IMG/M metagenome (GOLD analysis project Ga0302197, IMG submission 193526) | Peat permafrost microbial communities from Stordalen Mire near Abisko, Sweden - II_Bog_N2_1 | ecosystem: Environmental > Terrestrial > Soil > Wetlands > Peat | place: Sweden: Abisko, Stordalen...
GAAACCGGACGTAACGCTGTAAGTAAGGAGAGATGTAAATGGCAACGGTTTTCTTTGTAACGGGCAGTGCTTGGCTGGTTGGCTATCTGCAACATCGGAGCACCCTGCGGAAGGCGATTGGTGATTCCGGCAATGTTCTCGACACATCTTCGGCCAGGTCTGTGGAGATGATCGCGGCAACCACACGGAGGAACCGCGTTCGTTTCCGGCTCAAGACACGACATAACCGTCCACGCAACCTCCGGCTTCCTGTGTTGCCGGAATGAAAAAACAGGCTGACATGGAAACAGAATGGCTTACCGCAAATGAGGCTGCCCAGTACCTGAAGGTAAAGCCGCGCACGCTGCTCCAGTGGGTACGCGAAAGGAAGATTCCCGCGCACCGGCTCTCCGGCGTGCAGCGCTGTGTCTGGAGATTCCGCAAGCATGAGCTGGATGCTATTCTGTGTTCGTCATCCGCTGAGCCTGCTGAGGGGAGGCAGCAATGAGGGTCCAGCGACACGCAAGCGGGTCTGTGCGCTATGACAAACGGCGCAAGACCTGGAATTACCTCTGGTATGACGGACCAACTCGCCGGTCAAAGCGAATTGGGACGAAGCAGGAATTTCCAACCAAGGCCGCCGCATGGAAGGAAGTCGAAAGCCTTGAAATCCTGGCGAAGCCACCGGACGGAGACAAAGGAGACACGGTGCGGAGTGTAGTTGCACGGTACGAAGCGGAGCGGATGCCCTCACGTCAATCGACGGTGCGGGTGTATCGCTCTTTCCTGAATAACCACGTTCTGCCGAAGTGGGCCGATACGCGGATTCAGGACGTACAGCCCCGCCCGGTTGAACTGTGGCTCCGTGAACTGCCATTGTCGCCAAAGTCCAAAACGCACGTACGGTCGCTTATGCACGGACTCGTGGAGTTTGCGATGTGGTCCGGTATGTTGGACATCAGCCGCAATCCCGTCTCCCTCGTCCGCAATATCGGGGCAACGCGGAAGGTGCGGAAAGCCCGGAGCCTCACAGCGGAACAGTTCCACGCTCTGTTGCGAGAGCTGCAAGAACCATTCGGGACGATGGCTTTGCTCTCTGTGTGCTTGGGCCTTCGCTTCAGTGAGGCGCTCGCACTCCGGTGGGCTGACGTGGATTGGCTAGGCTCAAGGCTGAGCATCCGGCGCGGCATCGTGAATCAAATTGTGGGCGATGTGAAGACGCAAGGGTCCGCAAAGACATTCAACCTTGCGAGCGAATTGCTGGAGCGCCTGAAGTCCTGGAAACAGTCTTCCCAGTTTTCGGGAGCGGAGGATTGGATCTTTGCCAGTCCGTTCAAACTCGGGCGACTTCCTTACTCCTACACCGGCACAAGGCAAGAGCTGGAGCGGGCATCGAAGGCAGCCGGAATTGGGCACATCAGTTCGCACGCTTTCCGGCACACCTACCGCTCTTGGCTGGACGCTGTGAAGACTCCGATTGCCGTGCAACAGAAGATGATGCGGCACACGGACATCCGCACGACCATGAACATTTACGGGGATGTGGTCACGGATGAGATGAGCACAGCGGGCTTGAGAGTAGCTGAACTTGCATTCCAGATAAATGGAGCGCAAGCAGAGCGCGAATCTAGTTAAGTTGTTGATTCTATGGTGGACGCGGTAGGAATCGAACCTACAACCTGTCGGTTAACAGCCGAATGCTCTATTCGAAACCGGTCGTTGTAGAGCCGATCTCTTGAATGACTCCTGTTCCACCAACCTGGAAAGTGTCGATTTGACGATTGCGGGCGTATAGGGGGTCGGACCAAAGTCGGACCAAGACGAGGGGTAAGATGAGCGCAACCCGCATAAACACTGAGGTTTGGACCTCTTTGATAAAGGTCTGCAAAACCTTGATGCGCCGGTTCGATTCCCAGCATGGAGCAATATGGGGCAATGAGCGCCGGGAGCCATGGGAAATACGGGAACGGCGGTATTGTATTCTCTATAAGTTACAGAGTCTATTAGGCTAAGAAGGGTCCGAATCCCACTCTCTCCGCTATATAGATAACAAATAACTTACGTAATATTCCGTGAACGCGTCGGCCATCGGTCCTGTCATCGTGCGTGCCAATTAGCCGTTATCGAAAACACCGCCAGGAGGGTAAAGCAGCCCGTGCGGAAGAATCGCGCGCTCCGGCGAATTCGCAGAGCGCCAGAAGGGCCGAGAGCATTGCGGATGCCTTGTTTTTGCCTCCGACACCCTGTGCGGAAAGCTCAAACGCCAGTCCACCGGACTCACCCACTGAGAGGGGGTCAAAGAACTCGTCTTCAATTGGAGCAGCTGGGAGGCTGAATCAATGGGGCAATCCCCCGGTTCTGCCGCTGGATGCCGACTTGCCCTCCTCTCGAATTCGTGCCAGGCAGTTGGACAATGGCAGGCGGTTAAGTGCATTGTCGAGCGGGGCCGTGAAGCACCCTTCGCGCAATGCGAAAACGTCAGCACATTGAGAACACAACAAGGTTGTTCTTGAGAAGCAAGCCAGGTCTTTGACCGCTTGAAGTTGTACCAACTTGGGTGCCCCAGGTCTCGCTTCTGAGACCTGGGAAAGCATGAACTCAAGGTGCGAAAACATCCGGTCGGAGACCTGGTTTTGAAAGATCTGCTGGGTGCTCAGTGCATCGCTTGTCCCGTCGCGATCTCCTCGGCCGAAGGCTTTTTCATGATGAACGGCAGAGGAACAAGGCATGCTACGATGACTCCCAGGGCAAAAAATGCACTGATGAATGCAAGAATATTGGCTTGAGAATCAACAATCTGCTGAAGTTGCGCGAGAGACTGATGCCTCGCCATGGCCAGGCTGCTGCCATTGCTGCGCGCCGATTGTTGCAGAGCCATCGAGAATCGCTCATAAAAAACATTGCCGCGGTGCAGATGCGCCACCAGGTCAACGCGGCTCATCTGCCTGTGCCGAGAGAGATACGCAAACAGGAATGAAGTGCCGACCGCGCCGCCCAGGTTGCGCGCGAAATTGCTGATGCTGGAGACCTGGTTGTTGCTCTCCTTGGGAACCCCGACATACGACAGGGTACTGATCGGGATGAAGATCAAAGGCAGTCCGACCACTTGAAAGATGCGCATCCAGACGACGGTGGAAAAATCCACGTCCGGAGGGATACGCATCATCCAGAACATGCTCACCGAAGTCAGCAAGAAGCCCACGGCGATCACCTTTCGGGGGTCGAATTTGGTTCCCAGAATTCCGGCAACAGGCATGAAGAGCGCAAGCGCTATGCCTGCCGGCGAGAGCGCCCAGCCCGCACGCTCCGCGGAGTATCCAAGCTGGAGTTGAAGGAACTGCGGGATGAGAATCGTCGATCCATTGAGGACGACGCCCAGGGTGAAATTGAAGAGCGTCGCCGGCCCAAAGTTTCGATTCTTGAGCATGCGCAGATCGATGATCGGGTTGGGGTGTGTCCATTCTCTCCACACCATCGCGGCCAGGGAAGCCATGGCAACAGCGAATGCCACGCTGATCAATCCAGAGTCAAACCAGTCAAGCTGCTCGCCTTTGTCGAGCACAAACTGCAGCAATCCGACGCCAATCACGATCGTCGAGATTCCAAAGTAGTCCGAGCTTCCGCGTTTTCTCTTGCGCTCTTCCGCCAGGTAAGGGGGATCGTGCACCAGCTTTTGGGTGAGGAAGAGAGAGATCAGGCCGATGGGGACGTTGATAAAGAAGATCCAGTGCCAGCTATAGCTGTCGGTGATCCAGCCGCCGAGTGTGGGGCCGATTGCGGGTGCAACTACGATTGCCATGCCATAGATTGCAAAACCCATGTTGCGCTGGGCAGGAGTAAAGGTATCTGCCAGGATGGCCTGTTCACTGGGTCCAAGGCCCCCGCCTCCCAGCCCTTGCAAAACCCGAAAGAGAATGAGCAAAGGAAGACTGGTGGCGAGACCGCAGAGCATGGAACTCAGCGTGAACAGGACAACGCAACCCATGTAGAAGCGCTTTCGTCCCAGCAGATTCGATAACCATCCGCTCATCGGCAAGATGATGGCATTGGAGACCAGATAGCTGGTCAGCACCCACGTGCTTTCGTTCTGTGTCGCGCCCAGATTGCCGGCGATATGCGGAAGAGCGACGTTGGCGATTGAGGTATCGAGAACCTCCATGAAGGTTGCCAGTGTCACCGTCATGGCGATGATCCACGGATTCACGGGAGCCGAGGCTCTGGCCGCAAGGGGGGCTGCTGTGGGAGGCAAATCCCGGCGAACTACTTCAGCCATACCGTGGCCTCGACAGACATGCCAGGGCGAAGCCGTTGGAGATCGTCCTGGCTGGCGTGCAAGCGGATACGGACGGGCATCCGCTGCACCACCTTGATGAAGTTGCCTGTCGCGTTCTCCGGAGGCAGAACGCTGCTGCGTGCGCCGGTGATCGCTGGGATGCTCTCGACAACGCCTTCCAGATCTTTCTTCAACGCGTCGATGTGAACGGTCGCGCGCTGACCCACGCGCATTCTGCTCATCTGAGTTTCTTTGAAGTCGGCGGTGATCCAGCTGTTGGTGGTCTCGACAACCATCATGAGAGGTTGCGCTTCACTCACACGATTTCCGATCTCCGCGCTGTTTTGGGTTACGACTCCATGCACTGGAGAAACAATGTGACAGAAGCTCAGGTTGAGAGTGGCACGCTGCAACTGTGCCGCGGCAGCTTCAAGATCCGCCTCTGCCGTGGCGACATCGGCCTGTCGAATCTCCATTTGGCGAGGAGCATTGCTCGTGACCTGCTGGCGTCTGGCCAACTGTGCATCGATCTGTGCCTTGCGCTGGTCGAGCGTTCTCTGAGCCGAGACCATATTCGCCCCGGCGGCGGTGGCGCTGGCGGCGGCAGTGCCGGCAGCGGCGACGTAGTTCTCATAGTCCTGCCGCGAGACCTCGTTTTTGGCGAAGAGTTGCTTGTAGCGCTGAAGTTGCGACTCATCCCGCGAGCGCACGGCCTCGGCTTCAACGAGTTTTGCCGAGGCACTCTGCAGATCCTGAGCGGCGGCGGCAAAGGCCGCCTTGGCCTCCGCCACTTCTGCGTCTCCGGTTACGAATGCGGCCGCGTTATCGGCTTGCGTAATGGCCAGGCCCGGACGCCGGGATTTCAACTGATCCAGTGCCTGATCGTATTGAGCCTTGGCTTGCGCCAGGGCCACGTTCAGTTCGCTCGGATCGAGATCCATCAGCGGTTGTCCCGCTTCCACCGTCTGGTTCTCGCTCACATAAACCGCCGCGGTTGTCCCGGCGATTCTGGAGCTGATCACATTGAGGTGTCCGTCCACCTGCGCGTCATCCGTGGACTCATACGTGCGGCTGTACAAGAACCATGCGGTCGCCGAGGTAAGCGCCAACAGAACAGCAAGGGCGCCAACCAGCAAGCGGCGGCGGCGTTTTGCCGCTTCAGACAGGGCAACCTGCGCAGCGGCGCGGTTCAGCTCCGCATCCTCCCAGGATGCGATCGTGGGTTCGCCGGTGGAAAGAGCAGCACCCTCGGTTTGCTCGTCAATGTTGATCATTCTTTGCTCCCCTTCAAAATTCCCGGAACTTCTTTTTCCGCTTCACCCATGGCACGGGCGAGACTTACCCGCGCCAGAGCGGCTGAAAACACGCTGCCAATGTAGTCGTGATCCGCCGCGGCAACGCTCTCTTGCGATTGCACAACTTCCACCGAATCGGCGGCGCCGGCCGCAAAGCGATCCATGGATTGCGCCAGCGTGTTTCGGGCGAGGTCGCGGTTGGCGCCAGCGAGCCCGACTTGCTTCAGCGCGACATCGAGATCGATCCAGGCAGTTCGCACATCGAACCGCGCCTGCTCGATTGCGCTTGCGAGTTCCGCGCGGCGAAGCTCCAATGCCGCTTCCGCCTGAATCTGGTCCCCCTTTGTGCGCCTTCCGGAGAAGAGCGGAATCACCAGGCTCGCGCTGGCGTTGTAGACTCCAGATCCCTTGTTGGGATCGACTCCCTGAAGTCCGTACGATCCGCTGATCCCAACACTGGGAAGGTCCTCGGCAGCGGCGGCCTTCCTGGAAAGTTCGGCGGCGCGGACCATCGCCCTCTCCGATGCCAGGTCTCTACGATTGTTGGAACGCTCATAGGCATCGTCGAGAGAGAATGCGCAGGCCAACTGTTCCGGAAGTTTTTCCTGCAACTCGAACTCCGCATCGATGGGCAATCCGATCACGCGCGACAGCACCATCTTGAGCTTCGTGACTTCAGCCTGTTCCGCCAGCAGTCTCTGCTGTGCCGTCTGGTATTCGACCAGGCTTCGGTTCACCTCAATCTGTGCAACGGCCCCCGTCTGCTCACGAACCAGGGCTTGCTCATACACGGATTTTGCAAACTTGACTTGTGCCAGCTGGGACTCAACCAGTGAAGTGGCGGCCATCACCTGAAGATAGGTTCCGGCAACTGCGACCGTTAGTTGCTCCCGCGCGTCGAGACTGCTCCAGCGCGAGGCATGCGCCAATTCCTTGGCCGATGCATAGTTGCGCAGCGCAACCAGGTCGAAGGCGCTTTGCGAAACCTGCGCCTGCGCTGTGTAGAAATGGAAGGGACCGACGGTGGAAGGGAAGTACTGGCCGATGGAGGGAAGCGAGGAAGCGTTGAAACCCTCCGAGGCCAGATCCACTTTTTCGACGTTTTCACTAAGCACAGCGCTGATATTGGGCAAAAGCGCGCTGCGGGCAGAAATCTCGCCACCATGGGCCTGATTCGCGGCCATGGCAGCCGTGAGCGGACCGAGATTCGAGCGCAAGGCAAGTTCAAGGGCCCTGTCGAAAGAAAGGAAGCGGAGGTCTGCGGAGTGGAGCCCGTCCGGAATACTACTTCTATAGGGTCCCTGGACCTGAACCTGTGTCATCAAAGAGAGCACGCTGGGGCTGCCGACCTGCTGGGCCGACTGGCTGATCGCAGCGGCATCCGCTCCCTGTGCACCTTGAGTGCCCAGAAGTTGCGCCCGAGAAGGCGCTGGTCCCTGTTGCTGGGCGATCAGAAGAACCGAGAGTGAAAAAGCAGCCAATGCCACCGCAAAAGAGCGGGCCGGCAAGCGGCGAAGAGGCCGCAAAGGGGATGGGCATTCTTTGGTCATATCCACCATTCGCAAAATATATACCGACTGGTAGGAATTTTGCAAATCCAGGCGTTTCAGTGTTCTAATGAGGAGGATGTCGAATGGAATCTTGAACAAACACCAGCTCCGGACGGAGGAGACCCACGCCAGGCTGCTCAAGGCGGCCGAGGAAGTGTTTGTGCGGGATGGCTACGAGGGCGCCCAGTTATCAGAGATCTCTTCTCTGGCGGGGCGCACCAAGGGGGCGGTCTACGCTCACTTCAAGAACAAGGAGGACCTGTTCCTCGCCTTGTTCGAGCACCGGACGAAGCAGTACATCGACCGCTTCCTCACAAAACTCGAGGGATGCTCAAATCCGCAGCAGAGGCGTGGGGCTTTTCGCGAGTTCTATGTGGAACTTGCGCACGACCGGACCTGGCCGATCCTGACGCTGGAGTTCAAACTCTATTCCTTGCGTCATCCCGATTCCAAGGAACGGCTGCGCAACGCCTTTGAAATGACTAAACCGCCAAACGGAGAAGCGCTCTACGAGCAAACGTTTGGGCCGCTCACCGGAGAGCAGAGAGCGGAACGCGATCTCTCCATCGCTGCCCTGGGACCGGTCGTCTCGGGCCTGATCCTGGAGAGTCATTTCGAGCCGGACAGCCTGTCGGAGGACGGCATCCGCGCTCTCCTGGGGCGGATTTTCGATGCCCTGTTCCCGGCCCGGCCGTGAGCTCTCTTCCTGAGTCCCATACCTCCGGCTTGACGCTGGAAGAAGATGCCCGCCAAGAAGATCCATCATTTCTATGAGATGCGAGAGATGTTCAAGCTTCTTGGCCTGCTGTTTTACCGGGCTGGTCGTTCAGTAAACTCCAGCCCGCTGGCTGGCCTTTGCGGGACAGCTCCCGTTGTTTCCATCCAAGCGATTGCAAATAAATCAGTTCTATTGTGTCTTGGACCGCTGCGGTCGTACGTTATCCACACAAACCGCCCCGTTCTGTGGCCATGACGGGAAAGATAAACCCCAAAAGCCTGAGCGAACCAGTGGTGTTCCCCATCACGTTCGGCACTCCTTGCCGGCGGTATGATTCTCCGCGGTTTAGAGCCGAATCGGGGATTGAAGATTCCAGCTTCATTCAATTGCCGGTTTCAGCGGAACACTGGAGCGTGAATCATGATTGCACAATGTGTTCAGCACGAATTACGTCTGGCCGGCCGCATGTCCCGGCTGGGTACCGAGACCGCCTTCGAAGTTCTGAATAAGGCGCGTGCGCTTGAACGGCAGGGCAAAAGCGTCATCCATCTGGAAATCGGAGAGCCCGATTTCGACACCCCGGCCAATGTGGTGGAGGCGGCCGTTGAGGCACTGCGCAAAGGATGGACCCACTACGGCCCTTCCGCCGGACTGCCCGAACTGCGCGAGACCATCGCGGAGTACGTCAGCCGCACCCGCGGGGTCGAAGTCTCCCCGGACGAAGTGGTGGTGGTGCCTGGTGGAAAGCCCATCATGTTCTTCACCATGCTGGCCCTTATCGAGGAAGGGGATGAAGTCATCTATCCTAATCCGGGCTTTCCCATTTACGAATCCATGATCAACTACGTGGGCGGCAAGGCGGTTCCCATCCAGTTGCACGAGGAGCGCGATTTCGCGATGGATGTCAGCGAGCTTGCGCCGTTGATCACCGGACGCACCAAACTCATCATTCTGAATTCTCCGCAGAACCCCACTGGGGGCGTGTTGCAGCGCGCGGAGATCGAGCAGGTAGCCAGGATCATCGGCGACCGGAACATTCTGGTGCTTTCCGACGAAATCTACAGCCGGCTGCAGTTTGAAGGCGAGCCGTTCTCGATCATGTCTGTGCCCGGCATGCAGGAGCGCACCATCCTGCTCGACGGCTTCTCCAAGACCTATGCCATGACCGGCTGGCGCATCGGCTACGGCGTCATGCGCACGGATTTGGCAACGCAGATCACCCGCCTGATGACGAACTCCAATTCATGCACGGCCAGCTTTACCCAAAGGGCCGGGATCGAGGCGTTGCGCGGAGATCAGAGCCCGGTGGGCCGCATGTGTACGGAGTTCCATCGCAGGTCGGAGTTTTTTGTGGCCGGGCTGAACCGGATCAAGGGCTTCTCCTGCCGCATGCCCAAGGGCGCATTCTATGTGTTCCCGAACATCACCGGGACAGGATGGCAGTCCAAGCCTCTGGCCGACGCTCTGCTGGACCAGGCGGGAGTGGCGGCGCTTTCCGGCACGGCATTCGGCCAGTTCGGCGAAGGCTACCTGCGCTTCAGCGTGGCCAACTCGCTCGAAAATCTCGAAAAGGCGCTGGGTTGCATCGACCAGTGGGCGAGGCTGAATCTGTAGAGCCAGTCTCAAAGACACGCTTTGTGTCTGTCGTGCACCGGCATAGCCGACCCACGAAGGATGAAAGTTTGGGCGCCCCACCCTCGCCGCATTTTTGCATTTGCGGCCGGGGTGGGCAAGGATGCATCATCACGCGGTCAGATGCTGAGAACATTTTCACCGTTTCTGTAAGGCTGGCCTGCTGCTTTCCCACCCTTTTCGCAAAGAGCGCGAAAAGGATGGGGCACCCAGTTCCTTACACTACCCTTGAAAACGCGCTAGCCGCATTCGCAGCGGGGAACAAGGCCCAGGCAGACTTTCCCGCGGCTTGTTCTTTCTGACCCTCGGGTAACACAGCACGCGGTTTTTGCCGTGCAAGGAGAAGGCCATGGCCCTGAAGGATTCGACCACCGGGAACGTCATCCGGGAATATTCGATTGAACAGTTGCGGGATGCCGCCAACCTGATGCGCGGCTACGACCTGGTGGCGCTCTATGCCGCCGGGTCGGGACACGCCGGGGGCACGCTCTCTGTGATGGACATTACCGCCGCTTTGTACCTTCATGTTGCCGACCACGATCCCCACAATCCGTCATGGCCGGATCGGGACCGCATCGTCTGGTCCACCGGGCACAAGGCCCCAAGCCTGTATCTGGGATTGGCCTTTGCCGGTTTTTGTCCGCTGGACGATGTGGTGACGCTGCGCAAACTCGGTTCGCCTTACCAGGGCCATCCCCACTGGCTCAAGCTGCCGGGGGTCGAGGTTTCCACCGGGTCGCTGGGCCAGGGCCTCAGCATTGCCGTGGGCATGGCGCTCGCCACCCGGCTCAACGGCAAACACCACAAGATCTTCTGTTTGATGGGCGACGGAGAGCAGCAGGAGGGGCAGGTATGGGAGGCCGCCATGGAGGCCGGCCACTTCCACCTCGACAACATCGTCGCCATCGTCGATTGCAATCGTCTGCAGATCGACGGCTGGGTC
>Ga0302197_10005835_pt1 | contig 10387 bp, 7 predicted proteins | sample II_Bog_N2_1_FD_193526 | JGI IMG/M metagenome (GOLD analysis project Ga0302197, IMG submission 193526) | Peat permafrost microbial communities from Stordalen Mire near Abisko, Sweden - II_Bog_N2_1 | ecosystem: Environmental > Terrestrial > Soil > Wetlands > Peat | place: Sweden: Abisko, Stordalen...
TTGCTCGTGTTTCTGCCGGCTTGGGGCAACACCCTGCAAAATTTGCTGCAAACTTCCATCCTCTCCGGCCTCGGTGTTGACCCGGCCAACGTCTATCAGCAGTTCAACCAACTGCTCATCATCAAACGTGACCCAGCCACGACCTCATCGTGGTGGAACGTCATGTCGCAGCTCCACAATTTTACCACCGACCTGATCATCTCCGCCGTCCTCTGGCTCGTCGGCCAGTTCGCTTCGTTGATGATGTTCTGGGGCTACATCTTCCAGACGATCATCCTCAATCTCGGCTACGCGCTCTCGCCGCTCTTGATTGGCTTCATGGCCATCCCCGCGTTGAAACATACCGGCAACCGTTACCTCTTGAATCTTGTCGGTGTTTTGTTGTGGCCGCTGGGTTGGGCGCTCGCTGCGCTCGTCACCCAGGGCATCCTCGATTTCATGACCGACCCCAGCTTTGAATATATTGATCCCACTTCCACGCTGCCTGATTTGCAGAAAACCATCGGCGTCGCCGCCGTTGGTTTCTGGATCATTTTCAGCACCGTCGCCGCGCCCGTCATCATTCAAAATGTCATCGCCCACGGTCTCCAGCCCGGCGGTGCGTTGCTCGCGGGCGGCGTCAGCAGTTTTCTCCAGACCGCCGCCACGACTGCGGGCGCTGCCGCCAGCGCCGCACCCATCGGCATCCCCGCCGTCACCGCTGGCGCGGCGGGCATGGCGGGATTGTTAAGCACCATGTCGTCCGCCGCCAACATGGGCAGCGCCGGGGCCATCATCATCGCCGGTTCCGGCCTGCCGCCGCGTTCCGCGCGCGGTCGGCCCGGTGACGACATCACCGGCGACAAGTCCGTCCGCGACCTCATCGCCAAATCCAAACCCAATTATTACTGACCTATGGACAATCCCCAATTGCTGACCACCGAAACCAAAAGCGCAAACGTCCCCAAGGCCGCGCCACGCCGCTTTGACCCGACCCGGCTTTTCATTCAACGCGACCGCCTGCCGTGGTTCTGGTTTTTCTTCACCGTCGCCATCCTGCTGCTCTCGGCCATAGACCGCTATCACATTGTTTCACAATTCAAACAGCGCGAGCGCGTCGTCATCATTGATCCCGCCGGCACCTATTATTTAAGTCCGTTGCTCCAGTTTTCGGAAGCGAAAGATTTGCACGTCCAGCAGGCCGAACTGGCAACAATGGCGTTCCTCGAACGCAATCCCAGGGATTTTGACAATCCCGATTTGCTCAGATTGTTGTTCCTCAAATCCGCGCTGGGCAAGGCGCAGGATGAAAAAATAAAAGAGTCGGTCGAGTTTCGCGCCAAGCAGTTGCACCAGAAAGCCGAGATTGGCCAGATCGACATTCTCGCCACCCGCGACAACGAAGTGCTGGCCTCTGTCACCGGCCAGATCATCCGCAGCGGCATTTTTCAAGACAAGGCGTTCACCGAGGCGTTTCCGTTCACGCTCCGGCTCCGCCTCATCCGCAACCCCAACATGGCCTTGAACGGACGCTTCCCCACCGCCGTGGGCGACTTCAAATATGAAATCAACCGTTAAACTCCTATTGTCCACCGTCACGGTGTTGCTCACCGGCTCGGTGCTCACTGCCAATGTTGCCTTGGCGCAACCTTCCAAAGAAATTTTGAAAGATTTCCTGGATGAGAACGTATTGATAGTAGTGCCGGTTGCCACCAACCGCGTCACCACGATCAGTTTTCCAAGCGCCATCACCGCCATTGACGGGGCGGGCGTCACGGTGGACGGAAAAACGCCGGGACTGTTTCAACTGGCCCACACCAAAGGCTCGGCGTTTCTTTCCGTGCGCGCCCTTTACCCAAAAGCATCGGCAAACCTCAACATCCGCTGGAACGACCATACCTACGTTTTTGAACTGACTGAAAGCGGCCAGCCGGTATTGTCGCTCAACATGGCCGCCATGCCGACGCCGGAGGAGGAAGGCGTTGGCCATGCGCCCGAAGTCAGCCCGATTAAACTTCTGGCCTTGCTCGACAAGGCCAAGGCGTTTCCGTTGCTCAAAGCGCAGCAGCCCGAAAGTGTCGCCGACGTGGACTTCACCACCTACGACGGCAAGCCGCTCGTCATTGATTTCAACGACTACGAAATCCAGATCGAAGAAACCTTCCGTTTCAACGCCGAGGACACGCTGGTCTTTCGCCTCGTCATCACCAACAAGATTGACGCGCCATTGGTTTATCAGCCGGATAGTTTCGCATTGCGCGTGGGTAACCGGCTCTACCCGCAATCCATCAGCGACGCCGACGGCACCGTGCCGCCCAAAGGCCAAAGCATCGTTTATTTCGCCGTCACCGGCACGCCGGACGGCGGGCGCAACGAATTGTCTTTGCGAAACGCCTTCACGGTTTTGGTGACGCGCCTTTCGCCGCCGCCGCCACCGCCCGTTGTCAATGTCACCAATGCTCCCATTGTGAATCCCATCCGTTCACCCCGAGGCCACCTATGAAACCGCGCGATTTTCTCAATTTTTTCAAGACCAGAAGCGGCAAGCTCCTTGCCTTTGGCGCAGTGTTCGCCGCCGCGTTGATCATTTTCAGTATCGTGCGCAAACACCATCCGTCCACCGATGATCCGGTCAGTGTCACGGTTCTGGCCACCAACGTCACGGACAAGCCCCAGGTTGTGCAGTCCGTCACGCGGCCAATGCAGGTTTATTATCCGCCGCCATCCAAGTCGCAACCAACAACGACGTCGTCGTCATCGTCGCAGTCTGCTTTTCCGAATCCCACTCCGTTACCAGTGGTGCCCGCGAACCAGTCGCCAACGCTCTCTCCCATCAGTTTGTTTGGCGACAGTTCGGCGGGAATTCCGCCGGCCAAAAAGTTGAGCGCGGTCTTTGCCCCGTTCGGACGGCTGATTCCCTGCGAAACCGTGGTTACGGTTGACTCGGCTTCCATCCAGACACCCATCGTCGGCTTGGTCACTGAGAACATCTATTATGGTGGCAGGCTGGTTATCCCGGCGGGCACGGAGATTCATGGAACGGCCCAAACCGACCATCAACGTGAACGCATCGCCAGCGGCAACATCTGGACCTTGATCTGGCAAAACGGGATGGAAATGCAAATCAAGGCCATCGCCCTTGACCGCGAGTTTGCAAACGAAACCAACCAGACCGGCTGGGCCATCACCGACGGCAGCGCCGGTTTGCGCGGCGAGGTCATCAAGTCCGACAATTTCGCCGACCTCAAACTATTTGCCGCGACGTTCCTCTCCGGCGCGGCGGGCGCGCTGACGGAAAAACAACAGACCGTCTTCGGCCCCATCAACAGTCCCACGCTCAACAACGCGCCCTTTGCGGGCGCGCAGGCCGTGCTGCAAACCTACGCCCAACAAATGTTAGATTCGATTCAAAAGGACGGTTTCTACGTCCGCGTGCCGAGCGGAAAGCAATTCTATCTCTACGTCCTGCAAACCATTGACGCCGCCGATGCCTCACTTGGCGGCACGGCAATTCCTCTCACCCAGGAAACAGGCGGATCAATTCCCGGCACCCAAACAAAAGACGAACAATTCCCAACCAAATCACGACCATGAAAATGTTTTATCTCATTCCCTTGTTGTTTCTGTCCGCGTGTTCCACCGCGCCCAAGCTCACGTTGCGGCCACAACAGCCGCCAGCATCGGACGCCGCCGGCATTCGTTATCCCGAAGTTCTCCACGCCTATCACGTCGGACGCTACGGCGATCCAAATGACGATTCACTCATGCACGAACAGCACGTCGTCTATCGCGTCGAGGAAAACACGCGCTGGAATTTTCATCCCGGACCGGCGGACGGCAATCTGCCCGCTTTGCCATCGCGCGACGCGGCGTTCGCCCCGGTCCCGGTAAACGATGCAATTCTGGCCGAGGTCAATTCGCAGCGGCTCGCCACCACCGAAATCATGATGCAGGCCCGAACCCTCTCGACGGCACTCGCGCAATTTCAAACCGCGTTGCAGCAGACCAAAACCAATTTGCAGGAAACGGCGCGGCTGCGCGCGTCGGTGAACGACATGCAGAAGCGGCTCGATTCGCTCGAAACCGCGCCAGGGCAACTGCCGGCAACACCCATTTCCACGACCAATGAAGCGCCCGATTCGTTGAGTCCGTAAAACACTTTGTCGGCAATCACGCTGACAAAATTAACAACCAACAACCAAACTCATTATGAGCATAACAAAAACGAAACCCGCGCCTAATGGCGCCGCCAGCGCAACCGCGTCTCCCGACCCATCCAACTACCGGATCAATCCCGAAGTGGAGGCCAAGATTGACGCCCACATCAAAGAGAACCCAAAACATTGGGCTTACCTGCAAAGTATGCCCCGCGACCGTCTGGAGCGCACCGTCGTCCTGAACGAGGTGCGCCAGCTCGAACGTCAGGAGCGGATGCGCGATGGCATGATGAAAAAAATCAACGCCAACCCCGAACTGAAACAGGCTTACGAGATTCTGGTAAAGAACGTGCCGGAAGAACAACGCGAAGAAGTCATGAGCCAGATTGCGCGCCAGACCCAACGCGCCGTTTCCCGCTCCCAAACCCAGCAACAAACCAAAGGACAGGCGGTTGGTGTTTGAAGACGCTCATGCCGGTCTGACTCTGGCAGCAGAGTCAGACCGCACCCCGATTGTGGCAGGCAGATTTGGTCGCAGAATCTATGTGCTTGATTTACAGGCACGAAATTTGCTTCAAAGAGCCAGGAGGGGTGTTTTTGCGCCTTTATTCACCTTTCCGTCAGAATTATGTGCGAGCTGGCAATTTTCTGGACATTTCGATCTGGAAGCCATTCAGCTTTCACTGCTTGGGTTGAGCTATCCCCTTTGTTCCTCGATTTCATTGGCACACCTCAAAAATCAGAAAGGAAAGAAAGTGAGTTCAATATTTCCACCTGATATTTGCGACGAAAGCATGGTCCAGGGGTTGTCTGATGGGTTGCGTCATGCCCTTCCTGAATATCATCGGTCCTGTGGTGATTAAACTTCGCCAAGCGCGAAGGTGGTCACAGGAGGTTCTGGCGGCGCGATTGCAATGCCAGCAAGCGGATATTTCGCGTGACGTGCTGGCCAACATCGAGTCCGGTCGGACACAAGTGACGGACAAACATATCCGGGCGCTTCACAAGGCATTCGGAGTGCCAGTCGTCCAGCTTTTTCCCAAGTTGGTTCAGGAACTGGACGAAACATTTGTCCAACGTAAGGACGACAGTCCCATGAAAAAACCACGCCACCCCAGACGTAAATCCTAGACATAAACCAACTCGGCTTGCACCTCCGGGCCGGCGCTGGCAAATTTTCCATGGCAGTCAGACGAACAACGGCAAATGACCAGCTTGACCTTTTTTCAAATCAAAGGCCGACTTATGAAAGCATTGACACAATACGGCCGCCAGGCCGAGAAACACTGGCGCGAACATTGCCCCAAAATGGTGAGCGCACTGGAGGCGCAGGGACAGTTGCACGCGATGTTGCTGGAGGCCGAGGAGAAGACGAAGGACGAGATGATCGAACTGACGCAACAGTTCAGAAAACAGGGTCTGACCGCGCAGCAGGCACACGACCGGGCGTGGGAAATGGTGCGGGAAAGTTACATCCTGCTTCCAGCCGAGTCCTAGCCGACGGCCACCAAGCCGACGACTCGCCAAAGAATCTTAACAGTTATCGCATCACCGACGATGACCGGCTCGGTGAAGGCGGACCCAAGCAGAAATTTTCCCAAAATCTCAAGGCCATCGAAATCTTGCGGGCGCTTGATGCCGAAAATCGTCCGGCTTCCCCGGACGAAAAAGCTTTGCTGGTCAAATATGTTGGCTGGGGTGCGATGCCCCAGGTGTTTGACGTGGATAGCACGACCTGGCACAGGGAACAAATCCAGCTTTCTGAAATCTTGTCTGACGAGGAACACCGTTCCGCCCGCGCCACCACCCTCAACGCCCATTACACCGCGCCGGTTGTCATCCGCTCCATGTATGAGGCCGCGCAGCGGTTTGGTTTTAAGGGCGGACAAATTCTGGAACCGGCCAGCGGCATCGGCCACTTCATCGGCCTTATGCCGGAGGCGATGCTGAAAAATTCAGCCATCACCGGCATTGAAATTGATCCGTTGACCGCGCGCATCGCCAAGGCTTTGTATCCTGATGCCGACATCCGCGAGCAGCCGTTTGAAAAATCAAAACTGTTGGACGATGCCTTCGACCTCGCCATCTCCAACGTGCCGTTTGGCGATTACACCGTCCATGACCCGCGCTGGAATGATTTCAAGTTTCCCATCCACGACTATTTCTTTGCCGCCGCGCTCGACAAGGTGCGTCCGGGCGGGCTGCTGATGTTTGTCACGTCGCGTCACACGCTGGATAAACTGGATTCAACTCTGCGTGAAACGCTCTCCAGCAAAACTGAATTCCTTGCTGCGATTCGTCTGCCCAACACGGCTTTCAAGAAAAACGCCGGCACGGAAGTGACCACCGACATCGTGATGCTCCGCAAGCTTCGCGTTGGTGAATCCCCGCCCGGCCCGGCATGGAAAACAGCGGCAGATTTTACCAACGACCGTCAGGAAAAGTTTCCCATTAACGAATACTTCGCCGCCCATCCTGAAATGATGCTGGGCAAAATGCGGCTCGCACGGGGAATGTATCGGGACGGTGAACCCGTCTTGCTGCCGGACGACCGGGATCTGGGCGAGGCACTGGCACAGGCGGTTGCCCGGCTGCCCCAAAACATTTACGAAGTCCAAACCGAATCCGCCGCCGAAAAGGTTTTTGATCCGGCGATTCCCGCGCCGGATTACATCAAACCCAATGCCTATTGCGTTCACGAGGATGGCCGGTTGTGCCTGAACGAAGATGGTGTCCTGTGTCCGCTGGATGATATGCCCGTCGAGACCCGTTCGCGGATTCGACGGCTGATTGACGTGCGGGATGCGGTGCGGGATTGCCTGCGCTCGCAACTCGATGGTAGTGGTGAGGAGCGCGTGATTGAGACCCGCGAAAAGCTAAATCATGCCTACGACCGCTTCATTGCCCGTTTTGGCCCCATCAATGCCACGGTCAACCAGCGGGCATTTCACGGCGACCCGGATATGCCGCTGCTGCTCTCGCTGGAAAACTACGACGAGGAAACCAGCCGGGCGGTCAAAGCGTCCGTCTTCCGCGAACGGACGATTCACCATAAGCAGCCGGTTCAATCGGTCGGTTCGCCCAAGGAAGCGCTGCTCGTTTCGCTGAATGAAAAAGGCCGGGTGGATTTGAACCACATGGCTTCATTGCTGGCCCGTCCGGCAGAGGAATTCTTGCCCGATTTGAAGGGGATGATTTTTCTTCATCCGCAGACCAAGCTGTGGGAAACCGAAGACCAATACCTTTCCGGCAATGTCCGCGAGAAACTTGTCGCCGCCGATTCCGCCAGTGTCAGTGACCCGCGCTTCCGTGAAAATGTCGAGGCGTTGAAATCGGTGCAACCAGCGGATTTGCCAGCCACCGAAATTGACGTGCGGCTGGGCGCGTCCTGGTTGCCGTCCTCGGACGTGCAAGATTTCGTCCACGGATTGCTCGGCGTTCCGTCGGGGGTTGAGGTCGGCCACATCCATGCGCTCGGCTCATGGCACGTCACCGCCAATTGGGAGGCGAAAGGGGCGACCGCCAACACGACCGATTGGGGAACGAACCGCTATACCGCCCTTGAACTCATCGAGGAAACGCTCAATCTCAAAACGCCCACCGTTTATGATTATGTGGACAAGAAACCCGTCGTCAACGCGCAGTCCACCGAAGCCGCGCGGGAGAAGCAGGAACGCATCAAGGAACGGTTTGCGAAATGGATCTGGTCGGATGACGACCGGCGGGAACGGCTTTGCCGCCTCTACAATGACACGTTCAATCATTCGCGCGTTCGCACATTCAACGGCGGACACCTGACCTTGCCGGGAGCCAGTGCGGCCGTTCAACTTCACATTCACCAGAAGTCAGGCGTGTGGCGCATTTTGCAAACGCCCAACACGCTGCTCGGCCATGTCGTCGGCGCGGGCAAGACTTACACGATGGTTGCCGCCGCGATGGAGTTGAAGCGGCTGGGGCTGGCGCGCAAGCCGATGTTCGCCGTGCCCAACCACATGCTCGGCCAGTTTTCGACCGAGTTGCTCATGCTGTATCCGGGCGCAAACATCCTCGTGGCGGGCAAGGAAGATTTTGAGTCGCAGAACCGCAAGAAACTATTCAGCCGCATCGCCACCGGCAATTGGGATGCCGTCATCGTCACGCATTCTGGTTTCGAGCGCATCCCATTGTCACGCGAAACCCAGGAGCGTTTCTTCAAAGAGCAGTTGGAGGAATTGGAAAAGATCAAACGGGAACATGCAAACGACGATAATCGGCGACTGGTGAAGGAACTCGAAAAGGCCAAGAAACGGTTGGAAGCCAAACTCGAAGCCCTCGCCGCGACACACAAGAAAGATAACACGCTGACGTTTGAGGAACTCGGCATTGACCGATTATTTGTGGACGAGGCGCACTACTTCAAAAATCTTTTCTACATTTCAAAAATGACCCGCATCGCCGGACTGCCACAAACAGCCAGTGAACGTGCCTTCGATATGTATTTGAAAGTTCGTCACATCCAGTCAGCAAACGGCGGCGGTGGTGTCGTCTTCGCCACCGGCACGCCCATCGCCAACAGCATGGCTGAGATGTTCACCATGCAACGCTATATGCAGCCGGAGGATTTGAAAAAGCATAACCTGAATCATTTTGATTCATGGGCCGCAACCTTCGGCGAGCCGGTGACGGCGATGGAGCTTGCGCCGGACGGCGCAGGCTACCGGCTTAACACGCGCTTCGCGCGGTTCATCAATGTGCCGGAGCTGATGCAAATTTTCCGGCAGTCGGCTGACGTGCAGACCGCGCAGATGCTCAATCTCGCACGTCCGAAACTGGAAGGGGAGAAACCGGCGATCCGCAACGCCCCTGCATCGGCGGAATTAAAAGAATTTGTAGAAGGTCTCGCGCGCCGCGCCGAGGCGCTGAAACGCGGGCGGGTTGACCCGCGCGAAGACAACATGCTCAAAATCACCACCGAAGGCCGGAAGGCCGCGCTGGATTTGCGGCTGATGAAACCCGGCTTGCCGGATGATCCGCAGAGCAAAGTTAATCTGGCGGTGGAAAAAATTCACCAGATTTGGGAGGCGACGAAGGATGATCGTTTGGCGCAGCTTGTGTTTTGCGATTTGTCCACGCCGCAAGACCGTGGCTTTTCCGTTTATTGCGACATGGCCGACAAATTGAAACGCCTGGGCATCCCGGAAAACGAAATCGCTTTTATTCAGGATTACGATGCGGACAATGCGAAGCTGGCGTTGTTCCGTTCCGTCCGCGCAGGCAAAGTCCGTGTCCTGTTCGGCAGCACACAGAAAATGGGTTCTGGCACGAACGTCCAAGAGCGATTGATTGCGCTGCATCATTTGGACGCGCCGTGGCGACCGGCTGACGTGGAACAGCGCGAGGGACGTATTCTCCGGCAGGGCAACAAAAACTCCACCGTGCAGATTTACCGTTACGTCACCGAAGGCTCGTTCGATGCCTATATGTGGCAGACGTTGGAGACGAAGGCGAAGTTCATCTCCCAAGTGATGAGCGGGGACATGACGATTCGCCGTCTCGAAGACATGGACTCCGCCGCATTGACCTATGCCGAGATCAAAGCAATAGCGTCCGGCAATCCGCTCGTCATTGAAAAAGCCCAGGTGGATGCCGAATTGATCCGGTTGACCCGGCTGCGCTCCGCCCATGCCGAGGAGCAGTATCGCATCCGCGCCAGCCTGCGCCATTCCCGCGAGGAGGTGCAGACCTGGACGGAACGACTCGCAAACTTGCGCGAGGATTTGACTCTCCGGCAGGACACGTCCGGCGACAAGTTTCGCGTCGAGTTGGACAAGCAAACTCTGGACAATCGCGGCATCGCCGGGGAATTGCTGTTGCGGCGGGCGGAGAAGATCAAAACTCGTTTCGGTGAGGACATCCGCCTTGGACGCTTTGCCGGTTTTGATCTGTCCATCCGTGCCGGTTTCAACAACACCGCCGAACTCATTTTGCGCGGCAAAAACAGTTACAGCACCCGCATCACGGACACGGCGCTGGGCACCATTCGCTCGCTCGAATCGGTGGTGCAGGGATTTGAAGAACGCGCCGCGCGGCTGGAATCCGACATCAAGGATTCGCAAAAGCGCGCAACCGAACTGGAAGCCAAGGTCGGCTCGCCATTCGAGAAGGAGGAGCGTTATCACAAACTGGTCAACCGCCAATCGGAAATCGAGGAGAAACTTGATCTCACCAAGAATCAGGCACCCAACCAGCTTGAGGCCGCTGAAAACACCGAG
>Ga0302197_10005837_pt1 | contig 10384 bp, 8 predicted proteins | sample II_Bog_N2_1_FD_193526 | JGI IMG/M metagenome (GOLD analysis project Ga0302197, IMG submission 193526) | Peat permafrost microbial communities from Stordalen Mire near Abisko, Sweden - II_Bog_N2_1 | ecosystem: Environmental > Terrestrial > Soil > Wetlands > Peat | place: Sweden: Abisko, Stordalen...
AAAATGAGGCGTTCGAACTCTTCGATGTGAGAGCCGTCAAAGGTTTGGTATGGCTCAGAACGTGAAGGGACCGTGACAAGATAGCCAGCCGTGAACTCAATCCAACGAGCCCAGCGACGTGTGTCCGTCGCTTCGCCTTGAAAACCTTCTTGTGTGAACAGGAAGGTCATCGTCAATTGGCTAAGGAGTTCAATCGGGTCGAACTGATGCACGTAGGCTTTGAACGCTTCGAATGCAACCTCAGGCGGCACCAATTGCCGCTCTGTTGATGCCCCCTCGTTCATCTTCGTCTCCTGTACTGACCCTAATCTGCGGGACCATTCACTATTACGCCACTCGCAAAAGTTCCCGCCAACTGCATGTCGCAGGGAATGCTTCTCGATTTGCGCGTTATCCGCCAGCTCACTCAAGAACCTGTTCCTGGCGAATAACCGCCAACGGGCCACGCTGACCATTGTCGTCCCAATCTCAACCTTTTCATGGGGCTTCTGAGCGACGGATTCCACTCGACCATAAGGGAGAATGCCCGCTGCAGCAACAGCCAACTCTCTGATTGCATGGTAAATGCTTCGTAGAGTGTCTCAACACCCGTGACCAACTCAAGACTGGAGGCCCGGTCAACTATGCCTGTAATGACTCACGAAATTCCTGCAGCCGAGCGCATCCGGAAAGCGCGCACGGCGCTTCTGCTCGATCATCCTTTCTTCGGCTCGCTCTTGTTCCGGCTGAAGGGCGAGGAGTGCCGCTCGATTCCGACCATGGCGACCAACGGCGTGTTTCTCCGCTACAACCCGGCGTTCGTCGATACGCTGAACGCGGCGACGCTGGCCGGGGTGCTGGCTCACGAGGTCATGCATCCCGCGCTCCAGCATCACACCCGGCGGGCCAAGCGCGACCCCAGGCGCTGGAACGAGGCCTGCGATTATGCGATCAACCCGCTGCTGCTCGATGCCGGTCTGAGCCTGCCAAACGATGTGCTCGTCGATCCACGCTTTCGCGGCATGAGCGCCGAGCAGATCTACAACCTGCGCGAAGCTGAGGCGCAACCACAGTCCGATGATCAGAGCAAATCGGAGCAGAATTCAGGCACCGACTCGAACGATTCGGCAGGTGATGGGAATGAAAGCGGGACACCGTCTGTTCCAGAGAGCCAAGGCGGCATCGGTCAGGTAATTGACGCACCTGAAACCGACGACGATATGCCAAGCATCGAGGAACAGGTGCGCGATTGGGAGATCGCCGTCAATCAGGCTGCGACCGTCGCCCAGCAGGCTGGCAAAGTACCCGCCGGTCTCAAGCGAACTCTTGAAGGTGCGGCGGAAGCCCAGGTCGATTGGCGGGAACTGTTGCGCCGTCTCTGGTCCGACACTATCGCGGCCGATTCGAGTTGGCTGCGACCCAACCGCCGCCACATCTGGTCAGGTCTCTATCTGCCCGGCGTTGTGCGCGAAGGCACGGGCGAAATCGCGATTGCCGTCGATTGCTCGGGTTCGGTCAATGCGCGGCAGTTGCGGCTCTTCGAGGCCGAGATTCGTTCCATCCTCGAAGGCCAGCGGCCCGAGCGGGTGCATGTTCTCTACTTCGACGCCGAGGTTCAAAAGGTCGATACATACGTGGCCGGTGAGATGCTCCATCTCGATCCAGTCGGTGGCGGCGGCACCGATTTCGGTCCTTGCTTCGACTGGCTCAATGAGCACGGAATCCGCCCGCAGACGATGGTCTTCCTGACCGATCTATATGGGAGCTTCCCTGAGTCCGCTCCAGATTACCCCGTGATCTGGGCCTCGACCGGCAGTCGCCAGGCGCCCTTTGGCAGCGTCATTCCCATGCACGCGGCGTAGCCAATGCTTGGCTCATTGGCAGTGACGCGCTACGGAGCATCCCATGAACAAGCAATTCTTCATCTTTACCGATGGCTCGTCCATCGGCAACCCCGGCCCTGCCGGCTGGGCAGCTATCGTGATCCACGGGACAAGACGGCAGGAGATCGCCGGATCGGTTCCGTGGTCGACCGTCTCTGAGATGGAACTGCGCGCCGCGGTCGAAGCGCTACGCCTGACGCCATCCGGTGCCCGAATCGAGTTGCGCTCGGACTCGGAACTGTTGATCCACGGAATGCGCTTCCGTGTCTTCCGCTGGAGACGTTTCGGCTGGCGCAACAGCCGTGGCTTTGACCTGCAATACCAGGAACTGTGGCGCGAGTTGCTCCTGCTTAATGCGGATCGAACTATTCGTTGGCTATGGGTCAAAGGGCACAGCGGCCATCCCATCCAATCCCGTGCCGATGCGCTTGCATATCAAGCGGCCAGAGTAGCCACCATTCAGGAGCGAATTGCCGCCTGATGCTGCTGGCAGGCCACAACTCCAATGAGGAAAAGTACCATGTCAACGATTGCAGCAACAAATTCGCTTTTTGAGATCGACGTGGAATTGGATTGCCTTCTTGATGAGATAGAGGAGCAGACCGCGCAGGGCGGCGAACCATCCGGGGAACTCGTTGACCGCTTCCAGCAATTCTGCTCGGCACACGACGAAAAGGTGGACAGGATAGGGCGCTTTCTGCGCCAGATGGAAGCGCGCGAACAGTTCTGCCGTAGTGAAGCTGCCCGGCTCAGTGACCGGGCCCGCACCGCAGCCGGCAAGGTGGGACGAACGAAGAATATGGTTCTCTACTACCTGATGAGCCGCGATCTCAAGGCGATCGAAGGTCGTGAATTCACCCTGCGCGCTCAAAAGAACAGCCAGGACTCCGTGCGGATCACCGATGAGACTGTGCTACCAGTCGCCTTTCGCAAGATCGATGCCCGTATCGGCGGTGGCCTCTGGGAAATGGTGCTTGCGAATCTTCCCGACGAGCTTGGCAAAATGCTCGAGAGCTCAGTGGAAGAATCAATGCCGGACACGGATTCGATCAAGGCGGCCATCCTGCACGAGAAACGGGTTCCAGGGGCAGAGTTGCAGCGAGGATGGCACTTGAGAATCAAGTAGCAGTGACCCAGTCTCTCTCTATGAGAATTTCATATTCTCAGGGACTGGGAGTCGCAAGATGGCACTGAGGCGCCGGCGCATGATGCCCTCAGCTGTGATGTAGTTCCAGTCAAGATTCCGGAAAGCCAAGGCTCAAGTAGGACAGGCGAGGTGGCCCCCTCTGTTTAAGGAGTCGTCGGGGTGAAGTCTAGCGGAGAAGGGAGGAAGAATCGACCGCATAATGTCACCAAAGTGGTGTAAAGTGGTGACTGTACCGAGAGAGGCCTGCATGAGAGAGAAATCGTCGCAGAAAGGGAGCCCGAAGACTCAAAGAAGGACAGCAATTCGGGCGTCAATCAGCTTCCCACCCGATCTCTACAGAACTCTGGAGGAAATCGCTCAGCAGAAAAAGGTGTCGTTGGCTTGGGTGGTCCGTGATGCCGCAGAGAAGCATGTTGCCGACCTGTTGGCTGCGTCCAAGAAGCGATAATGAGTGTTAACCAGATTTGTGCTGTAGCAGCAAATTCTTCTGTCCGGCGAACTCGGCACCAGATTTGGCGAAATCGGACAGGGTTGGTCTGGAAACTGCGGGAGACGATAGGCACCTTACGGGGAAAGTGACACCACAATGAAGACAGTACGAGACGCCTGCCAATTACAGGACAATGCGCTTTCCATCAAACTCGGCGATCAGATCGAGCAACTTGATGAACTGATCAACAATGAGGGCAACGGAACAGCGTTCTTCGAGAAGACATTCATCACGCAAGGTATGCAAGACCTCATCACTGAGGGCATTGCGCGCCTGGCTGGCACCTCATCTCAAGCTGTCTTTCACCTTAAACAGGCAATGGGTGGCGGCAAGACGCACCTGCTTGTTGGCTTCGGCTTGCTTGCCAAGTACCCAGCGCTGCGCCAGAAGTATTGTGCTGGGATGCCAGGCGCCGCGGCTTTGGGTACGTCTAAAATCGCTGCGTTTAACGGCCGTAACAATCCTGATCATTTCTTCTGGGGCGAGATTGCCAGCCAACTTGGGAAGGGGGACCAGTTCAGAGCATTCTGGACGAGCGGCCCGAAGGCCCCGGACGAGAAGGACTGGCTTAACCTTTTCGATGGTGACCAGCCCGTTTTGATCTTGCTCGATGAGATGCCGCCCTACTTCCATTACCTGGATACCCAGAAAGTTGGGAATGGCACTGTTGCTGATATTGCTACACGGGCATTCGCCAATTTGCTCACAGCCGCGGGAAAGAAGAAGAACGTGTGCGTCGTTGTTTCCGACCTCGCGGCAGCCTATGATTCAGGTGCCCGACTTATCAACAAAGCGCTTGAAGACGCACGCGCGGAGGTGGGACGCCAAGAACGCATCATCACGCCGGTTGACCTCGCAGCCAATGAGGTCTACGACATCCTCCGTAAGCGCCTCTTCAAGTCACTTCCCGACAAAGCCGAGATTGGCGATATCGCAGAGATTTTTGGCCGGAAGCTGGAAGAGGCCGCCAAATCAAAGACCGCTGATCGCGGCGCGGAAGCGATTGCCGACGAGATCGCCGCAACCTATCCCTTTCACCCGCGGCTTAAGAACGTCATTGCACTGTTCAAGGAAAACGAGCAATTCAAACAAACGCGCGGACTGATCGAACTGGTTTCTCGATTGCTCCGGTCGGTCTGGGATCGCCAAGCAAACGATGTGTTTCTGATTGGAGCGCAACACTTCGATCTCAGCATCGCAGAAGTGCGCGACAAGCTGACCGAGATTTCCGGTATGCGCGACGTTATTGCGAAGGATCTTTGGGACGCCCAGAAATCTGCACACGCCCAGATCATCGACCTGCAAACCGGAAAAGAGGCAGCAACTCAGATCGGCGCATTGCTGCTCACTGCCAGCCTTTCTACAGCTGTCAATGCAGTGAAAGGCCTCACTCGCGAGGAAATGGTTGAATGCCTTGTCTCGCCCCTGCGCGAGCCATCGGATTTCTTGGCTGCCTTCGAGGAATTGGAGAAGGCTGCATGGTATGTGCATCACACTCCAGAAGGTCGTTACTACTTCGATCGGCAGGAAAACCTCACAAAGCTCCTGCAAAGCCTTGCTCACGATGCACCACAGAACCAGGTTGACGACCTGATCCGCCACCGATTGCGTGAAATGTTCAAAGCATCGCGCAAAACCTGCTATGAAGATGTGCTGCCGCTCCCGAAGTTGGAAGACGTCGCTGATCGTGTGCGCAGGGGACGCATGCTTCTTGTCGTCAGCCCTGACTCGAAGATCCCTCCCGAGGAGGTTCAGAAGTTCTTCGACGGGTTGAGCCAGAAGAATAACTTGTGCGTCCTCACCGGAGAAAAGACGGCTATGGGCAGCGTAGAAAAAGCTGCGCGCCAACTCTTCGCCGCGCAAAAGGCTGACGGCCGCATTCCAAAGGGACATCCCCAGCGCGAAGACTTGGAGCGGAAGCAGCAGGCATACGAGCAAGACTTCAATTCCACGATACTCAGCCTTTTCGACAAGGTTCTCTTCCCGATTCAGCGAGCGGGCAAACCGGCTCAACTTGCCTCCAAGGCGCTGGACATGACGCGCGATGCCGCCAAGCCTTTCAACGGCGAGGAACAGATCGAGAAGACACTGACCTCTGACCCATTGAAACTCTACCTCGATGTCACCAAAGACTTCGATGCCATCCGTGATAAGGCGCAGGATTTGCTTTGGCCTGAGAACCAGGACGATGCTCGTTGGGCTGATGTAACAGACCGCTATTCAGAGCAAGCTGGTATGTCTTGGCTCCCTCCCAAAGGACTCGATACCCTCAGGTCTGTCGCATGCAACCGCGGACTCTGGGAAGATCTCGGCAATGGCTATGTCACGAAGAGTCCGAAGAAGAAGCAGACATCAGCTCAGATTGTTGCCGAGTCCGAGCCCGACGACAAGGGAGCGGTACGTCTTCGCGTCAATCCACAGAATGCCGGCCCCGCGCCGCGCATCCATTACGCTGAGGACGCGCCAGTTTCAGAGTCGAGCCCGCAGCTCAAGGACCAGAGCTACACCACGTCAGCTCGCCGCGTGAACTTCCTGGTCTGCGATCCATCCGGTCAATATGAGACTGGCGATCCGGTCACGTGGACCAACAAGCTGGTCCTGCGGAACCAGCTTTCCGAGAAGGACGGAAAGCGAACCGTGGAATTGTTTGTCGCCCCCAAGGGCGATATTCGTTACTCACTCGATGGCCGCGAGCCGCGCGATGGCACAACCTACGAGGGGCCAATCCTTATCGGAGATGGCGAGGTACTTTTGCGCGCCTTCGCCGAGTCCGACAAGATCGAGACCAAGAAGGACTTTCACTTTCCGGCCAAGGGCAAGAAAGGCTTGGAGATCGACCAGGTAAAACCCGGCCATCTCGTTTCGCGCGGCGGTCGCAAACTCGATTCGCGAGCCAAGACCTTTGAGGGCCTCAAACAAGCTGCGGACAAATCCGCCACATTCGAAGGCATCGTGCTAAACGTCGGTCAGGGCAACCAGGTGATCGCTGTGCATGTAGGAGACATACAGGTCGAAGCAGGTTTCATTGAGTCTTTGCTCACCAAAGTGTTGGAGAAGTTCCCACCAGACACACCGGTTAACATGACCTTCCGCAAAGGGCATTTTCCCTCTGGACACGATCTGCAGGACTTTGCCGCGAAGCTGGGAATTGAGTTGCACACAGGAGATGTTGAACAATGAGCGAAAAGACAGCGACCGTAGACTTCGGCGCACCAGTCAGTTTTGGCGCTCATTTGTTTCGTGTCGAGATTCCGGATTCGCGGAGCGAGTCAGTCATTATCGTTGAGGATTACGGCTATAGAGGCCTGGAGGGCGGTATTCCGCGCGAAGAAGAGCGGGTTGCGCTCGCTCGTTATGTCTGGTCTGGGATTGCGGACACTGCGCGCCGCGAGTTCAACGACCGCCTCAAGGCGGCCAATGTCATCACCGGCCGCTGGCACAACGGGGTCAACCTTGTCGACCGGTTGCTCGGCAAGGAGCTATGTGTGCTTGCTTGGGCAGCCGAGACCGCGAATGAGGATTTGATCCCCGTCGTTTGCAACAAATGGGCGGCACTTCGTCCCGAAGAACGCTGGTGGCTCTTTGCCATGACTGTGGCGGAGGCTGGCCTGCCAAGCGATACCCAACGCGGTTGGCGACGCGCTCTCTTCCACGCACTTTCAGACGGCGAAAAGCCGGCGCCTGGACGCAAGCGTCGCAGGCCTGTGGAGCAGGATCTCTTTGAGACGCCGTTGCCACTCTTCGAGGATCCCAAATGAGTCAAAGCGTCATCCCCTTTTCTCTCAAAGACGCACCCGCACTTATCGAGCGGCTCCTACCTGTTCAAAAGCTCTCAGCTGAGGTCTTCAAAGAACGCAAAGCTGGTGCTGGGCAGACGCTCGTGCCACTTGGAGCCTACTGGAAAGGACGCAAGCCGCTGATCCTCAACAAGGCTTGCATCCTAGGCTGTTTGCTGCCTGCGTCGGACAATCCATCTCGTGATCTTGAGATATTTGAGAGACTGATGGCAATGGACGATGAGTCCTTCGCTGTACGCTGGAAGCGTCGACCCAAGCCAAAGGAGATTCTTTCCACCCTCTGCATCAGTTACATCGCGGATTACTTCATCGCAGAGCCAGAGGGAGTTCTGCCTATATCGGCACCTGTGGATTGGTCGAATCCCGTCTATGAAACGGTAAATGTCTCATGGCGTGAGGACATCAGTGAATTGGAACGGCGCCAACTAGAAGCTCGGCTCTTGCCGAGAATTTCCTACCGTGCCCGTGTCGATCAGGCCCAGCGGCCTGAGGAAGTCAGAGATTTCGTCCATGATCACATTTGGGGAGAAGTCAATTCGCATCTTGGGACTTGCGCGCAATCCTTTCCTGAACTGATTGAGCAGCTCGGCATCATGCGCTACGGCCATCGACCGCGAGTGGCCGATACATTCTGCGGTTCCGGACAAATCCCATTTGAAGCTGCACGTCTCGGATGTGACGTATACGCGTCAGACCTCAATCCTGTCGCTTGTATGCTCACATGGGCTTCTCTGCAAATCGTGGGTGGATCGAGAGAAATCAGGGCTTCGCTTGAGCATGCACAAAAAGAAGTCGCAGCGAATGTAATGGCCGATGTGGATTCTCTGGCTGTAGAAACAGATGGATCAGGTTGGAGAGCTAAGGCGTACCTTTATTGCCAGGAGGTACGTTGCCCCCAGACTGGATGGATGGTTCCTCTCCTTCCTTCGAAACTCATTAGTTATGGAAAGCAGACAATTGCGGAACTCATTCCTGATCTCCTGCACAAGCGGTACGACATTGTGATTCGGTCTGGTGTCTCCCCTGAAGAGATGGCAAATGCTGCGTTGGGTACAGTTCGGTCTGATGGACGAGGGCACGATCCTTATTTGGTACATTCCGTTGCTGGCGCCGAATATCGTACCAAGATTTCGACGCTGCGCGGCGACTATCGAAATGACGAAGGCAGTGTTGGCAATCGCTTGAGGCAATGGGAGAAGTTTGATTTCAAACCGCGTCCGGACGACATTTTTCAAGAACGGCTCTACGCTATTCAGTGGATGCGGCCAACAAAGACTGGAAAAACCTTCGAGATTGAGTTTCGCAGTGTCGGTCCTGATGACTTGAAGCGCGAACAAACTGTCGAGGATTTCATCGGTGAGCATCTCTCAGATTGGCAGGCAAGGGGCTGGGTGCCGGACATGCGCATCGAGCCGGGGTATAACACCGATCAGCCTATTCGTGAGCGTGGCTGGACGCACTGGCACCATCTATTTCCCGCACGGCATCTCCTGATTCTTGGACTCATTCGCAAGCACGCAAGTGACAGCAATACGCTTCTAATGCTCTCGCGGATTCTGAACTACACCAGCAAACTATGCATCTGGTCAACATCCAAGCCAGGGACTAGTCGCCCGGGAGAGGGGGGAAGAACCGGTGGCGGGAGCGATAACCCCGTGAATGTGTTCTATAACCAAGCACTCAATACCCTGTTCAATTACGGATGTCGTGGATGCCAACCTCTCATGGAAATGTTCGACCTAGAGTTGACACCATTGCCTTGTTCGAGCGCGTTCGTAGTCTCCTGCCATCCTGCAAATGAGGTATCCGAACTTAGCGACATTTACATAACAGATCCGCCTTATGGCGATGCTGTTAAGTACGAAGAAATTCTAGAGTTCTTCATTGCGTGGTTGCGCAAGAATCCACCACCGGAGTTTGCAGAATGGGTTTGGGACAGCCGTCGTTCACTAGCCATCAAGGGTGAAGATGAAGGCTTTCGTCGCGGAATGGTGTCTGCCTATAAGTGCATGACCGGATTTATGCCGGAGAATGGCATCCAGGTCATTATGTTTACGCACCAGTCGGGTTCGATCTGGGCGGACATGGCAAACATAGTTTGGGCGTCCGGCTTGCATGTCACCTCCGCCTGGTGCGTGGTTACCGAGACCGACAGCGCCATGCGCGAGGGTAGTTATGTGAAGGGGACCGTGCTTCTCGTTTTGCGTAAGCGCAGTGGCGTCGAAAAAGCAACTCGTGACGACCTCGCGTGGGAGATACAGGAAGAGGTGGAAGCACAGGTGCAGGCATTGACTGGTCTCAACCAGGAGGCAAAAGTCCTTTATCGCGATGAGAACGTCTTCGGGGACGCCGATCTTCAGATTGCCGGCTATGCAGCAGCACTCCGTGTTCTCACCCGTTACCGGATTCCGTTCCCACCAACAGATCGTCTACGGACACTGCGGTTTCCGCAGCAAAGTAAATCAGCTTACCCTTCGGGCCGATGGGATCGGGCGAGCCCTCCGACAACATCTTGGTAACCAGCCAGGCGGCAACCTGATCTTGGTACGCAGCGCCGCCATGCATTGCCGAACCACCTGCAGATGAATCCCTCATTGGCATCGATCTCGTCTTACCTCGCCCTGTCAGACCGGAGTCCCTATTGCTCCAACCCTCTAGGATATTCCCCGACAGTGACTGATAGGCTTTCTGCGAAGATGCAATCCAAACGCTTGAGGTCCATCAGGCTGGTGCCCGACCGGTCATCACGCACTCAATAAAGCCGAGGGATTCGTGTTCCACTAGGCAGGCAACAGACGACTTGAATTCTTTCAGAACGGTGTGTTCGTGCTGGTCTCCGGTCCGCGCGATGAGCTTCTGATCCTCGGTCTCTTGGTTGGGCGCCACCGCGTCGCGGTTCTCCAAGTAATACCGGTCCATCCACGATGTGAACGGCGATTGAGCATAGCGAACGAGATCGCTAGGAGAGTAAATTATCTGGTTCCCATGTCTTTTCATTGTTTGGACGGTCTTCCGCAGAAATTACGCTCAGAGTATAGACCCTTCATTGAAGAGACACCATGGGCCAGCTCCGATTCATAACCATCCT
>Ga0302197_10005838_pt1 | contig 10383 bp, 6 predicted proteins | sample II_Bog_N2_1_FD_193526 | JGI IMG/M metagenome (GOLD analysis project Ga0302197, IMG submission 193526) | Peat permafrost microbial communities from Stordalen Mire near Abisko, Sweden - II_Bog_N2_1 | ecosystem: Environmental > Terrestrial > Soil > Wetlands > Peat | place: Sweden: Abisko, Stordalen...
ACTGGGACTGATTGCCTGCATGACCAAGCTGGCGGATCGTCAGCCGGTGTCACCGACCTCCGCCGCCTTGTCCTCACTGCTCCCCTTCGGTGCCTTCATTCACGGCACAGTCGCCGGACACAGCCCCTGGGAAGGTCTACGTGAAGAAGTCGGCAACGTTGTCGGATCCATACCTGGTAACATCGCCGGCGGCGCTATCGGTGCCGCTGTGGGCGGTGCCCACCCCAAACAATTCAGGCCCGGGTGTTTTGGCCGTGCAGTTTCATTCATTCAAAGCTTCGTTATTGTTCATGATCATCTCGCCGGCAACGCGAACAAATTGGGTTTGCCCCACGCTGCGTGCGGGTGAAAGATTTTCACGCTGCGCCCGCACCTGTTCAAATAATTCTGATCGCATGGCTTGCCGGGCAGAAACCGATTCAGCAGCTTTTTTCTCCAAGGCGGCTTTGCTAGCAACGATTGTGAACAGGTCTGAAATGCTCGGAGGTTCATGGCTGGCAGCGTCAGCAACTGCCAGCCAAAGGCCTTTTAGATCGCTACAGCGCTGAAAGTCGGGTTGGGCATGCCGGTGCAACGGGTCGAGGCGCAGGATATTGAAGACGATTTTGTCCCGGTCCGTGGGTGACATCAGCGTTTGTTCACTGGCTTCCTGGGCTTTCACCCACGCATTCAAGTAGTCAGGGTCGAGGCGCACGGCAGTGAGATAATTAGTCAAAGCCTCGTGGTTGCGTTCTTGTTGCTGGCGAAGATAGCCCAGTAGATAATGCACCTGGGGTTTGTTGGGCCGCTCGGCAGCAAGCTGGGTGAATACCTTTTCGGCGATGCTTTGGGCGTGTTCACCATCAAAGACACGTTCACAACCAAAGCAGTGGCTTTCCACGCGGCCAAAACTGTCCGGCATCAATTCGTAGGCGCGGCGATAATGTTCCTCAGCCTCCGCATTATCACCGAGGGCGGCGAGTTGTATGGCCAGTCGCGACTGGATGCAGTAGGCGTCCGAGAAATAATTCAACGCTTGTTCGTACATCCCGATGGCGTGTTTCAAAAGCCCAGCGGTGTAAAATTGGTCGGCATTCTCGGAGAGCCGGATGGCCTTGACGACGTTGCGATAATCGCCAGCGTCCTTGCTGTCGCCGCGCGCAGCCAGTATATCAGCGAGTTCGGAATAGGCGCGCATCCGATCCCCACGGCCCTCCTCGCCATCGGATGGATCAATGTCGATGGCCTGGCGGATGATTTTTTCAGCTTCGACGGGCTGGTTGGCCTGTCGTAGCAGATGCGCTTTCCAGATCAATGGGCGCTCTTCAAACTGGTCGCGCGCGAATAATTCGTCGAGTCGCGGGATGGCGTTGGTTCCGTTTAGGGAGAGCAGCAGCTCATATCCCCGGTCAAGACCGGGATAGTGGTTCAACACGGCATCGTCTATTTTCTGCGCCGCCGCCTTCTGTCCCGTGACCGCGAGTGAACTGGCCGCCATATAGGGAACCGGCAGGGGCGATTCTCCCGGGGTATGCAACCACATCACGGAAATATCATTGTAATTATCGAACGACGAGGAGTCGAACAAATCGCTTATATCTTTCGAGCCCCAATCGGGCGATTGTTCCAGCAAGGCCAGGACATCGTCATATCTCCCAGCCTTGTAATATAACGTCGCCAATCCGGTGAGAATCTGCAGGGCCGGGCCGCCCTGGTTCCAACTGGATTGATTCTGTGAATTTCCCATTCGCGTGGCGTTCGCCAGTGCATCGGTCAGAACGGCTTCCGCTTCCGGCCCACGTTTAAGCTCAATCAGGATTTGCGCCAGCGCCACAGCAATACTTCCTGGGTCTCCATTGGAAAAATTTTTACCAGCGGGCGTGGCCAGCCATTTTTTTACGGTGCTGATGCCCTCTTCAATCAGTTCCGGCCGTTGGAGCAATACGCCAATCCTGGCAATCATGACGCCCAATTGACCCGGGTTGTAGCCGTTGTTTGCCGGAGTGGTTGCGTTCAGTGCAATCAACTGGCGGGCCTGCTGCACACCGCCGTCCACATCGTCTGCCGCAAGGAGTGCCTTGAAAAGAATCTGGTGCAGGGCGGCCTTTTTATTGTCGCTTAAATCCTCATGGCCGGCGGCGGCAAGCACCAGCGCCAGCATTCGCTCGGTTTGTCCGGCATTGGCGGCAACCTCCACATATTGATCCCAGAACGGCAGGGTTGGATCCTGGGCCAACAGTTCGTGCAAAAAGTTGTCTAGTGCTTGGGTGAATCCGGCATTTTCCATCGCCTTGAAGGCCTCATCGAACTGATATTCGGCATTCTGACCTTGGAGTTTTTTGGCCATGGCCACTGCGTCGGTGGTGCGGTCTTTGCTGATCAGTCCGAGCAGGTAATATACCTCCGCCACCGGCTTTAGATTGTCGCCCGTTACATTGGGTGGGTTCACATCGGGGATGTCATTGGTCAATCCGGTCAATGACGCAAGGCTATTGGTCCGAGTGCCGAAGTGTTTGTCCAACGCCTCGTAGAGTTCCACCGCATCCAGCGAGTTAATCAGTCCCCATTGCGCCGTTTTAAGCTGGTCCGCCAGTTGCAGCGCCAGCTTTTGCGCCAGCCGCGAGGTTTCATTCGGCGCATTGAACTGCAACACCACATTGGGGGCCACCAGAGCCTTGCGCAAAAAAGCTTCGGCTTTCTCCGGGCCAATCAGCGAAACCAGATTCGGCACCTGCAACTGCTGGACGCCCTCGCTATTGCCATAGGCCAGTTGATAACCCAGCGATTTCAAAATGTCATCCGGGTTGTCCGACATCTCCAGGGTGGCCTGACCAAGCTGTTGAAATAGATTATTGTAAAAATATCCTGCCTGCTGGTCCGCCGTTTTTGCCTTGGTCTGCATATTACTGATCTCACGGTTTCTTCCAGCGGTGTCACCGGTGAGCGTCGCTGCGAGCAGCCGCAGGCCCGCTTCCTGAATTTCTCCACCGCTCTTGGCCGGGGGACGCGCGGCAATGGCCGTGGCGAGTTCGCTCCATGTATTTGGCGGCGGCAAAGCTCCAAGCACATCGTCGGCCTGAATCGGGATGCTGTTCGGATCGTAGTTTTGCACCGATTGTCGCTGCAACTTTGTGGCCCGGTCAACCAGTTCGAGCCAGTGTAGAGCTGCATCGGCTGGGGGCAGATTCGTGACGCTTTGGCAAAACAATTTCAAGTCGTCCCGCAATTTTGTGGATTCATCTTTTTCGCGCTTCATGGCGGACACGGCATTTCGCTCCTCAACCTGATGCAGCACGTTGCTTGCACCGAGATAATCTTGCCCATAAACCGTCCCCGGCGGCCAGGTGCCCAACAACAATGCGGCGATAAGAGTTGGAACAAACCGGAACATATTTGGCCTATGCGTTGTTTTCATGTTTTCTCAGGGTTAGAGGTTAATTGCTATCACGGTTCAATTGTTTTCAGAATTTTTAGCTTCATGGCATCAGCTAAATAAAGCCATCAGCGTCGAGTGGCATCGTCGGATTCTCGGCCACTTCCTCCTGGGTGCGGACATTGTATCCCAGCGTCAGGATGCCAAAGACAACTAGGCCGGTGGAGCGGTCTTTGTAGTCGGGTGCGGCGGTGGTTTCGAGGGACGGTACGGATAAAATGGGTTCGTTCATATATTGGTTCTATCCGATAAATTATTTTGCCCGTCTTCCGGAGAGCTGACCCAGTGGATATAACGACAGGTTGGTGCCGGTGGTATTGTTAAAGGCAAACGGCCAACCCAGTGTGATGAGGGCAATGCGTCGTTCCATAATCCCGGCTCGCATGATGGGGCGAGTGTGCGCCGGAAATCCGGCAGCGTCAACTTTTTGAAACGCTGACCGCCGACGGTTGTATCTCCCGGCCTTGCCTAATGACGCGCCATCGCCCACGCTGATGCCCCGGCGGCGCATTCCTGATCACGAACTTGAAATCAACCACGGCAAACACCCCGACAGATCTGGTGAACGATATAATCGCCTATCACGACCGGACGAAGCACCATCCCGGGCGCTATGCCCGTGGCCCGGGTGCTCTTGACTGGGCGACCCAGCCGGATCCGTTTCGTCGTTTCGCTGGTTCACCCGTGCTCAATCTGCCATTGGCCGATCGTGACGACACACCGGCAGCGGCTGCCTTGTTTGGGGTCGGCACCGTGCCGCCACAGCCGCTCACGCTCGCCACCCTGGGTTTGTTCTTTGAGCTGTCCCTTGGTCTTTCCGCACGAAAGGAGATTTCCGGCCAGAGCTGGTATCTGCGCATGAATCCGTCCAGCGGCAATCTGCATCCGACCGAAGCCTACGCGGTTCTGCCGTCCATGGCGTGGCTCCTGGGTGGCCCGGGTGTGTATCACTACGCACCGCTGGATCACGCCTTGGAACAACGCTCACGCCAGGCGCACGGCGCCGCATCTAGCGGGTTTTATGTTGGCCTGACCTCCATCACTTGGCGCGAAGCCTGGAAATACGGCGAACGGGCCTTTCGCTACTGTCAGCATGACGTGGGACACGCTTTGGCCGCCCTAAGCTATGCCGCCGCCGCGCTGGGCTGGCGCGTCCGGCTTATGCCAGCATGGGGGGACGCACCACTCGCCCGGATCCTTGGTCTCGACCGCGCGGAAGATTTTGAGAGTGCCGAACGCGAAACCCCGGAACTACTCGTCCGGGTCATGGTGAACGAAACCCCGGATACGGCTCCGTCCATGGCCGACGCACCGATCGAATGGTTCGGTCGCGCCAGTCAATTGAGCCAATCCCACGTCGAGTGGCCGGTGATTGATCAAGCCATCGTGGTCACGGAGCGAAAAACCGCGCTGGCGGACAAACCTTTTGTCCCGGGCAGGTGGCCACCGCCGGTGCCGCCCGCCTGCACCCACACGGCCGCCCAACTGATACGCCAGCGCCGGAGCGCCGTGGCTTTCGATGGTGTGACCGGAATCACACGCGACCGGTTTCTGGCCATTCTCGACACGACATTGCCACGGACAGGCACGCCTCCGTTTGACTCCTGGCCACTTCCTCCTGGGTTGCATCTGGTTCTATTCGTGCACCGGGTCACCGGACTGGATCCCGGGATGTATATTTGGCTGCGTGATTCAACCCAGGAGGAATCCTTGCGCCCTGCCTTTCACAACGATTTCGATTGGGAAGTCCCGTCCAGTCTGCCCTCCTCGGTCCCACTCCGGCGGTTGAGACGGGGGGATCTGCGTCAATTTGCACGGACCCTGTCATGTCATCAGGCTATCGCGGCCGACGGCGCGTTCAGCCTCGGCATGCTGGCCCGGTTCAAACCGGTCTTACGGGAACGCGGCGCGGCCGCGTGGCGTGAATTGTTCTGGGAAGCCGGGATGATTGGTCAGTCGCTTTATCTGGCCGCCGAGGCGGCTGGGCTGCGCGGCACGGGCATCGGCTGCTACTTCGACGAGGTGATGCATCAGGTACTTGGTTTGACCGGTCACGACTGGCAGAGCCTGTATCATTTCACCGTCGGTTATCCCCTCGAAGACCTGCGCCTGCGCACGGCACCGCCATATGCGCATCTGAAGCGGCCGGGCTCGTAACCTGATCAGTGAGGTTCCGGCTTACCAGTATCAATGCGCGGGCCCCCCGCATCGCCCGCCGAAGTGCCAAACCGAACCTTTTGCTCACTCATTTCGAGTAATTCACTCTGCCGCTCAAGCCATGGTACCGGGATCTGCGTCCTCCTGGGTTGTTGGGGGGCATGGTCGAATGGTGACGGTTGGCAGCTTCCCCTTCACCCAGGAGACATGAACCAGTCAGCCTCTTCCAGAGCCTACAGGGTACCCTAACTGGCCGTCCTCACTACATCTACGGGGTCAGCGGACGGGTTGATACCCGGACCGTTTATAACCGGGTAACCGGTTGAGGTGTCAGTACCGGAGACCTTCTCGATATTTAAAACTTCGATTTCAAGGCATTGGCCAGGCCGAATGTGTGTATTAATCAGCCCAGCCTTTTGCAACCGTTTGAGCGCCCGGCGCGAGGTGTCTCGGTGCATGCCGTAGCGCGAAGCCTTCGAGGGTCGGAACTTTACTGTTCGACTGCCAGCGATACCCACCTCGTGCCAGAGGACGATACCTACATGGAGGCACTGCCCCGGCAGGCCCCCCGCAGCGTAAATCCAATCCATTGGTACCGGACCTTTGAGGAACGGGCCTGGCTGACGGGATTTGACCCGGATTTTCCCGTGCGTCTTGATCGGAACCACCGTTGGACTTGTAAAGTCGTTTGGATTCATACGGTATATTATATTAAAGATTATTATTAGAATGGACAGGGTATGCACCGGTGCAAGGGGTGTCCTTGCACCGGTGCCAGGGGTTCAACCCTGTGTGTGTCCCCCTTCCTTGAGTATTTCACAAACAGTCGACCACATCTTTTTTCCTCGTGGATCCATGTAGCGATCTGGCCATTTCACCACCTTCGCGTCCGACCTGAGCGGGAAGCCAGGCAGCACGAATTCAGAGGCATCCCGCATGGCCTGTTGTGTCGCAGCTACGATCTCGTCAACGCGGTCGGCAGGGCCTTCGACGAGCAAGGCATCATGGATGGGGCAGCAGAGCTCGATACCGCGCTGGATGGCCAAGCAGCAGGCAAGGCGGATCATCTCAGCACCGTTGGCCTGGGCGGGAAAGTTCCGCAATGACCGCGGGTTCGCATCGGCGTCAAGAGCGTGGACAGTCCACCCGAATGCCGCGACCAATTTCCCGGTCAGTACGGCCTTCGCCTCGGCCGCATCGGACCAAGCCCAGTAGGCCGGGTAGGCTCGCCGGTGCAGGTTTAACAGCTCCTTAGCCCGGTATTCTGGCACCCCCAGCTTAAGAGCGAGGGATTTCTCCCCCATACCATACCCAACCGCCAGCGCCACAATCTTGAACTGATCCCGCTCTTTCGCATGGGTCTGCTTCGTCGCGTTCCAGGGAACGGCACCCGCCTGTTTGGCGAACGTCAAATACAGATCGCCGCTCGAATACGCCTCCATCATGTTCTTGTCGCCCGACAACGCCGCCGCGATGCCGATTTCCTGTTGCGAGTAGTCCACATAGGCTACGAACCGACCCTCGGTGGGTTTGATGAGACCCCGCAGCCAGGTCGACGGCCCGAAAATGAACTTCGTGTTCGATGGCTGGTTCCGGCCGCTCCGGCTGCCGAAGGGCGACAGCAGACACCGGTTGCGCCCGTCGGCACCGACCTGTAGATCTGCCGGGCGCATGGACGACAGGGACTGCCTCAACTCGTGGATCGGACCAATCTCTTCCGGAAACCGGCGGGCCATCTCTCGGAACGATTGATCATCCAGTGCCGGCTTGCCCGGCTCCAACAGCGGCCAGACGATCCCGGCTCGGGCACAATAATTCATAAAATTATCGCGCTTGAACGTGCGACCCTCGTAAATGCCGCGGCTCGCATCAATCCGACGGATCAGCTCGTCCTGGATGCCGCTCCAATTTTCCAGGAACAGCGCTAGCATGTGGGCGTCGATCGGCACGCCTCGCCTTTCCATCTGCGCGATGGCTTTCATGTATTCCCCGCGTATCAGTGCGCGCGGCAGGTCAATCGTCGGGGACATGACCGGCAGAAGTTTTTTCAGTGCGATCACGTCACTCTCGCAGTAGTTGAGAATTTTCACCTTCTCATCGGCGGCGAACGCATGGCCGGTCAGCTTGCTCAAGATCAGGTCCCGCATCGCCTCCTTCTCGTCAGCCTCGATACCGTCGATGCCGAACGCTGCCAGGGCGCCGAGCAGGTCTCGGCCACACGGTGTCGGCCGGCCGCTCGTCATGAGCGAGAACTCGACGTAGAGGTCCAGCACATTCACTGGCAGCTCCCAGTTGAGGGCCAGAAAAACGCCTAGCTCCGCACTCGCAAAGTAGGCCACGAACAATGTGTCGCCGCCAAGATCAATTGGAGGCCGCGACGGTTTTTCGCCATCGAGCCAAACACGTTCAGTTTTGCCGCTGGTCAGTTCGTGGAAAACGAAGCAAACCGGCACCGGGCGAGCGCCCGGTGCCGCGGCAAATTCAGCATCCGCCAAAACGACGGACTCGAATTCTCCGATCTGCTTCATGCCTCACCACGCAATCGTTTCAAGACCGGGTGGTCGAGGCTCTCGATGACCTTATCCTTGAAGGCAAGCTTCAGGATTTCAGGGAATGGCATGTCCGGCCATTTGGGGTCGCCCCATGACACACCAGCCGGCGCGACAGTGGCCTCATAGGCGCCAAGATACCGATTCGCGCTCACTCGAACCCACGACTTCGTGGCGAGCGAGATGCCGATGTTCAGCGCCGACTGGTTGTAATCGTCGAGCCGACCGTCCGGCCCTGGCAGGCGTATCGGCCACAAGGCCAACACGTCGCCAGGCCTGGCGATGTAGGTCACCAGCACCTTCGGCACAAAAGCCGGCTCATTTACGAGATGCGGCCAAAGTTGGCGCGTGACGAGATACGTTTCCCCGTCGTCCTTCAACTCAACCACCGCAGTCTGGAAGCGGAAATCCTCGCCGGGATGTACCCGAATAAACGAGGTTTTCCCGGGCTTCCGCACCGGCACCGTCGCGATCGGCTTCGCCAGGCCAAGATCGGCCGCGAAGTCCTGCCCCAACCGTAGGCCGGCGAGATCTGCAAACGGATCCGATCTCAAGCCGGCTCGATTGTTGCCGTCACCGTTACCATTGCCGTTCGATGCGGCATCTGTCCCAACCATTTTCGAGCCGGCCACACTCGTGCTGGCCGATTCACCAACTGGTTGCACCAATGCCGCCACGGCTACGCCAGCCAAGGTAACAACCGCTGCCTCGCTGGCGGTATCCGCCCTGTTTTCACCGTTGCCTGAAACAATTTTGTTCATTTTTTGTGCTTCCGCTTGTTCGTTTTTAACAACCGAATTAACTTCGCTAATTTTTGATTTTGACGTGTGCATGACTGATTAATTGGTGGCCACCACGACGTTAACCGACCCACTTTTCTCGATGCGCTCGACCTCAGTCAGTGACACCAGTCTCCGACGACCGATGATTGTTGAGGCGATCTCACCTCGCCGAATCTTTCGCCGAACACTCTCGACATGCCAGTACCACCGCCCGGCCACATGGTCGGGAGTTAAAAAAACTGGCACTGGATTGACTATAGCTTGATCTAATTTTTTCAAGTTTAATTACAAGAATTACCGCTACCTATGGTAACGGCTGTTTAATCTAAATATTTCAATATGAGAATGAGATGCGTAATAACAATTACACTCATCAATCACATAACTTTATTAATCACTTGGATCAGCCAAGGGATCAAACCATTTGAACAAAGGACCGACAGTAGATTTACTAGCAGGTACGCAAAAAACGGTATGCGTAAAACCGATGCGTCAGGGGCCTAATAAGGTATTTACCGAAAGCTAATATCTGCGACGCATCACATAATCTTTAACCAAATGTGTTAAGCACAATTCAGAAAAAGCTATTTTATTAGCCTATGCCATCAATTTTTAGGAAACAATTTCCAAAAAACCCACATTCGTGGTATTGTTGAGCTGCCAGCTCAACAGTGCTTTCAAAATAACATGCAATACAAAATTGTCAAATCACAAAGCTTGAATTTTCTGCATCCAGTTCAAAGCGCTGTCAGATATCAACTTCCAGTCCGTCGGTGAGGCTCTGGTGGGATCACATTATTTCTTGTTGCCGGTGCTTTTCAAAAACTCACCCATCGGTAACGCGATACGCTGGCGGTTGGACGTGTAGTGGTTGCTGGTGGTCTCGATATCGGCGTGGCGCAATGCGGTCATGGCGGCATATAACCCAAAATGCTGGTTGATCATGCTCCCGAATTCTTTTCGCAAGGTGTGAAGCGGCTTGTCCGACTTGACGCCTTTGCCTCGGAGCCATGCGTAGAGTTTTTTAAATGTCAGTTCGGCCCGATAGTAGCGCAAGTCTGCGTTGGGACGTGGTGACAGTTTTGATTCAATCACGAAACCACCACCACCACTCGGTTTAAACCGAGCAATCTCCTTCGCAAGTGTCGGGTCAATTTCCACGCCGGCAGCGCTCTCTTCAGACTTCAAACTATGGTGTTCGGTTTGTATTACCTCAATGAGACCTTTGTCGGTATGGCAATGTTTCCACTCCAGTCCATCGATCTCACCCTTGCGCAGCCCAGCGCCCAGTCCCAACAGAAATGCGAGGTATATGCCAGGCTGAGTGTCAGCCAACTCGCTTTTCGCAGCACTGAACAACTTCTCGGGGTCGATGTTGCTCGTGTATTTCGGCGCCCGGCCCTTCTCCACCTTCACGCCTTGGAATGGTAACGGATTCGGCAGACGGAGTTTCAACCGGTGCAGCCATTTTTTAGAGAAGAGC
>Ga0302197_10005840_pt1 | contig 10383 bp, 12 predicted proteins | sample II_Bog_N2_1_FD_193526 | JGI IMG/M metagenome (GOLD analysis project Ga0302197, IMG submission 193526) | Peat permafrost microbial communities from Stordalen Mire near Abisko, Sweden - II_Bog_N2_1 | ecosystem: Environmental > Terrestrial > Soil > Wetlands > Peat | place: Sweden: Abisko...
AACATCCCCCAGCGGCTAAAGCCGTTCCGTTTTTCGCGCCCTGTTTCGGCACGGCTCAAGCCGTGCCCTTTCAAAACTGCTTCTGCTGGCGACTCGAAATCCAAATGCGTTTACCCTGGTTTTGAGCAGCAATTCTAAATCGGGGAATAACGGAGCAAGCAGTGCGGCTCCTCCTGTAGGGAGGAGAGGAAATTAGCCCAGGGTGAAACCATGGGAAAGCGTTTCGACCGAGAGATTCCCGCCCCGTCGGGGCGGTGTGAGCCCCGTGCGGTCGCCGGATTCAGTGACGCATCGCGAGAGCATTCGATCCGCCCCTCCGGGGCGGATTACCCTCCCTGTTTCCCTTAGCCAGGGCTGCGCTACGATTGCCCTGGGCTATCTTCGATGGCTCCTTCCAAGAGCAGATACGTGGGCTGCTCATGAAATGGCCGACGCGAAGGTCCATTTAGAATTGCTGGTTTTGAGGCCGGAACCGCGCCACAGTAGCAGGCTCTCCGAAACTTTTCGAGAAGATCGCGCGACCGATGCCGTAATGGTGAGCGGAAGCCAACTTTCAGTACGTTAGTGGCTACTTTGTGCAGTGACTCTAGTAACACTCTTCGGCGAGTTTCACCAGCAATGGTGCAACTCATTCCGGCTGACAAAAAGTTGTGTGAAAGACCCATTACAGCATCCCCCAAATGTGCTACTATCGGGACCGTTAAAGAAAGTTTCCCAGCGTCCCACGGAACGGATTTCATCCACGCCCCGACGTGTTTTTCAGGGGCAGCCAAGCGGCTAGAAGGCAATCGGTCGGCAACACACTGGCGCAACGCGAAGTTTTGCGCCACGAGGGAGCTGTTTGCCAAATTCCGCAGATGAACCGGCCCGGTACTACACAGGCGACGCAGGCAAGGATTGACGATGGCATTTGCAGTTTCGCCGGCAACGGTTCTGAACCCCTGGATCCAGATCCTCGCAGCCCTGGAGAAGAAGGTCATCCGCCAGTCTTTCGAGACTTGGCTGAAACCCACGCGCTACAGCCATGCCACGGGCCGCACGCTGTATGTCCGAGTGCCTTCGCCGGAGTTCCAGCACATCGGCGACAAATACGGCGACCTGATTCAGGAGGCCATCGACCTGCAGTCGATGGAGTTCGACGACGTGAGCTTCGTGACCGCCGAAGAGGATCCTTCGATTCCGCCCGCGCGCAAGGACGGAGGCTTTGGCCCTGTTGCCGCTCGCACTCCCTCGGCGCCCCACGCAGCCCCGGCGCCGCGATCCCCGGAGCAAGCGCGCTTTGATTGGTCCTCGGCGGCGCAGCTCAACCCGCGTTACACTTTCGATGCCTTCGTTATCGGCAACGGCAATCAGTTTGCCCGGGCTGCCTCATTGGCAGTGGCAGAGCGGCCTTCGAAGGCCTACAACCCGCTCTTCCTCTATGGCGGCGTGGGCATGGGCAAGACGCACCTGATGCAGGCAATTGGCCACGAAGTGAAGCGCCGCCAGCCCATGGCCAGCATCTGCTACGTCTCCGCTGAGAAATTTACCAACGAGATGATCAACTCGATTCGCAATGATCGCATGACCAGCTTCCGCGATCGCTTCCGCACAGTCGATGTGCTGCTCATTGACGATATTCAGTTCATATCGCAGAAGGAGCGGACCCAGGAAGAGTTCTTTCACACCTTCAACGCGCTGCACGAGGGCATGAAGCAGATCGTGATTGCCTCGGATCGTCCGCCCAAGGAACTGGCGGAGATTGAGGACCGTCTGCGCTCGCGCTTCGAGTGGGGCCTGATCGCCGACATTCAGCCGCCCGATCTTGAGACCAAGGTCGCTATTCTGCAAAAGAAGGCCGAGAGCGAGCAGGTGCAGTTGCCGACGGACGTGGCCCTGTTTGTGGCTTCGAACGTGCGCACCAACGTGCGCGAGCTTGAGGGAGCGCTGGTGCGCCTCATCGCCTGGTGCCAGGTCAACCGCATGGAGATCACGCTGGCCACAACCCAGCAGTGCCTCAAGCAGTTCATCGACCTTCAGGTGCGCAAGATCACCATCGAGGCCATCCAGCGCGCCGTGGCCGAGCAGTTTGGCATGAGAGTCAGCGACCTGAAGCAGAAGAACAACTCGCGCAATGTGGTGGTGCCGCGCCAGATCGCCATGTACCTGGCCAAGCAGATGACGGAAGCCAGCCTGCCTGAGATTGGCCGCCAGTTCGGCAACAAGCACCACACCACCGTCATGCACTCCATCGGAAAGATCGACGAGCTGCGCCGCACCGACAAGGACCTGCACCGCACCCTCAACAAGCTCCAGGAGCAGTTGAACGGGTAAGTTAGCGAGCTACTGAAAAACAAGAAGCCCACGTCGCGGATTGCGGCGTAGGCTTCTTTTTGTTTCTTCTCAAAACTGCCGGGTGCCCCAGGTCCCGCTCTTGGGACCTGGGATTCCACAAAATCTCGCGACGTTAACGTCGTGGCTGTTTTGTTCCTTTCAAAACTGCGTCACGCTCAGCACATTCCCGTCGGGATCTTGAAACCACGCGATCCGCGCCCCGCTCGGCGAAGTCCAAATGCCGAGCGGGTCAGAATCGTTGAGCCCGGGATAGCGCTGAAAGACGACGCCAGCCGCCGTGAGCTGCTCGACGGTGCTCTCGATCGACTCCACTTCCCAGCCCAGCACTGTGAATGCCGCCGGATGGTGCTCATGGACGGTCGTCACGCGCAGCATGGTTCCATTGGCATCGAAGACCTGCGCGAAAGGCTTTGCATCTTCCACCAGCCGAAGCCCTAACACGTCTTCATAGAACGCGCGCGCCCTCACCGGGTCCGTTGTGGGGACGAATGCCACCAGCTTGCCGCCGCTGAGAATCGACTTTTCCATCCTGTCTCACCTCGTCATCGATCCGTCCACGAAGCCAATCGGAGATTAACGCCGTGAGCGTCCGCGATCTCGATCTCCAGAGCTTCGTCCACGATCCCCAGAGATTCGTCCGCGATCGCCAAAGCTGCGCGGCTTCTCCGGAGCGGCAACCGGCAAATGGGTCTTGCCCGCCGGAAAGACCGCAAGGAAGCGATCCAGGCCTTCGCCGGAGCTGGCCGTCTCCACCCCTTCGATATCCTTGAACGCCATATGCAGCAGGCGGCGTTCGCGGCTGTTGGTCGGCGGGAAGGCATAGGGGATGCCGCTCCTGCGCACCTTCTCCGCCGCGGTTTCGGCGGTCAGGCGCAGCTCCTGCGCGCGCAGTGCTTTGAAGTTGTCCGCATCGAAACTGACGAGGTCGCCCTCGCGCTGGTCGAGCCTGAGAATCTGCGCGCAGATCGTCTCCAGCGCAACCAGCAACTCGCCGTTGTGCTGGGTCACCAGCGGCACGTCGGGTCCGGCCAACTCGACACAGAGCCGGTTGGCCGTCGAGCCTTCCGAGCCGGCGGCGCCCTCCCCTGTGCCAGCGCTGATGCGGTACTTGAGGCGCAATCCACCCAGCTTGTTCAGGGTAGACAAAAATCCGGCGATCTTCTGGGCAGCTTGTTGCAGGTCGGCTATAGGCATAACAAAACAGTATCGCAGAGCCGGGCGGCGGATGGGCGGCGAAATCAAGGAAAGCGGATGATTGTGGATCGCTTCCATCCACAAACTCAACGTCGCAAGTAGCAAATCCGTTCAGCCCAGTCGAGCGCGCCTGCTTCTTTAGCCAAAGCGGCCAGAGCGTGAACCAGACCGCCAATGTCTGAGGGTGGAATGGTTTTCTCGTCTACAAAGGTGACGCCCCCATGAGATTGCCCAGACTCGGCCCAGGACTTAAGCAGAGGCGGGATGGTTCGGCGGTCGTAAGTGACCAGCGTGCAGTGCCGCGCGGCCGCTTGGCGCAAACAAGCCGCATCGTCCTGCCCAAGAAAGCTGCCTCCCTCCCACTCGACCAGCGCATAGATAGTGAGGGCTGGAGTACGCCTGCGCAAACCGGCGGCCACACTGGGCGCGATGTGTTCGTCGAGCAGCAGCTTCAGCATCTTACCGATTTGATCTCTTGACGGGGGCGACGAACTCCCCGGCTTGCGGCAACATGCGCTTCAGCGCCTGGAAATCGGTCGCGTCGTTCTCCGCCAGAGCTTCATCGATCTCCTCGGGAAAGGCCTCGGCGTAGTGAATTGCTGCGCGGACCTTCGGCTCGGGCCACTGCAAATGCACGGCCGCTGCTCCAGCATCCCCGAGATAGCCGCGAACCAGCAGCAAAACCTCCCACACAGCAAGCGTACTGCCTTGCAGAAAGGCCTGCCGGCCGGCAAAAGAGTCTCGGAAGTCGATAAAGGCGAATTCCGATCGGCGCAGACCCTCTTCAACCAGTCGAGCACTGGCGTCGCTGGCCGTCCAGCCGTGACGGCTGGCCATGCGCTTGAGCCGCCGTCCGCTCTCTGCGGGCAGGCGCATGCTCACAACCATGGACTGAGGCGAACTCACTGCTTTCTCCACATTGTAACTCCTGCTTACATTGTAGCAGGTTTGTTTGCGTGCTGAACCAGCTCAATCGCCCCGTACCTTCGGCGTGGGGTATTCCGGGCGAGGGGTGGGAGAGCACTTGCTGGGAATGGGAATCCCTTGCGAAGAATCAAGTGGCGGGGTTGTTGATTTGGCGCGATAATCGTTGCATGGCGACTCTGCCCATCTCCGAAGAACTCTGGACCGTGCGGGAATACCTGGCAACGAGCTGGAGCCCCGACCGCGAGTATGTGGACGGGCGGATCGAGGAGCGGAATTTGGGCGAGAAAGAGCACTCCATCATCCAGCGGTATCTCACGGTTCTTTTTGCGATCAAACGCACTGAGTGGGATGTTGAGGTCTTTCCCGAGCTTCGCACGCGGATTGCGGCCAAGAATTTTCGCGTCCCGGATGTACTCGTTGTGCGGGCTGGGGAATCTTTTGAGCGATACGTCACTCGTCCGCCACTGATTGCCATTGAGATTTTGTCGCCGGAGGATTCGTTGCGGACCATGCAGGAAAAGGCCGCGCAATATCGCCGCTTTGGCATCGAAAACATTTGGATCGTCGATCCCGAGCCGCGCCTGGGTTACAGGTACACTGCCGCTGGACTCGAAGAGGTGCGGACTGGCGAACTTTCCGTGCCGGGGACGCCAATCCGGCTTGTGCTGAGCGAGATGTTTGCGGAGCTTGACCGGGCGTGAACAGACAGTTGCCCATGACAAACTTAATAGGATGCGGCACGTATGGAAGAAACAGAAAAAACAGTTCCTCCGCAGCCCAAGAGAATCGTCTGGTGGAAGGTGGGTCTGGGAATCCTGGTGATCCTTATGGAGATTAAGGATCGGATTCTTCCCGATCCCAGCACGCCAGATATTTTGAAAGCCAGCAATGCCGATCAACAATTCGGCATGGACATTGCAGCGGGCATCATATTCTTGTTCGGCTTGTGGCTGGTTTTCGCCGGGGTTAGATCGGCTTGGGCAAGACCATCAAAATAAAATGTTGTCGCCCACTGGAGCCGGCGCTCCTAAGTCAATATTTTTCCTTTGGCTTCAATCCCCTCGCACCCTTGGCGTCAGGTACTCCGGCCCGACTGGGTCCGTGACCGACTCTGCCACAATCCTGTCGATCTCCGCCATCGCACTTGCATCCAGCTCCCAGCCCATCACGCCATGAGCAGCATCAAGTTGTTCTGGCCGTTTCGCGCCCCACAAGGCCACGCTGACGCCCGGGCGGTCCAGCACCCAGCGCACAGCCAACTCCAAAACCGACTTGCCGTATCTCTCCTTCGCGAATAGAGCCAGTCGCTCGACGGCGGTCATGTACTGGCTGAAGCGCGGCTCCTGAAACTTGGGGTCGTAGTTGCGAATGTCTTTGGCGTCAAAGCTCATGCCGCGCGTGACCCGGCCTCCGAGCAGGCTGCGGCAGAGGGAGCTCCAGGTCAGCACGCCCACGCCGTTGGCCGCGCACCAGGGCAGAATCTTGCTGTCGATCTGGCGCTCGAAGAGGTTGTAGGGCGGCTGGTTGGATGCCAGCGGCGTCACGGAGCGAAACTCCTCCATCTGCGCGACATTGAAGTTGCTCACGCCCAGCGCCCGCACCTTGCCCTCGCGCTGAAACTCCGCCATCAACTCCGCAACCTCGGCGATGGGAATGCGCGCATCCGGCCAGTGCACCTGGTAGAGATCGATGTAGTCTGTCTCCAGGCGGCGCAAGCTGTCTTCAAGCTCTTTCCGAATCCGCGACTCCGTTGAGTTCGAGAACACCCCAGCGGAATTCCACTCCAACCCGGCCTTGGTGGCAAGGAAGAAGGCTTCGCGGCGGCCGTGAGCGCGCATCGCCTTGCCTAGAATCTCCTCGGAGCGGCCATGCCCGTAAATGGGCGCGGTGTCGATGAGATTGATGCCACGGTCGATAGCGCTGAGGCAGGTGGCGATGGCCACTTCGTCGGGAATGGCGCCCCACTCCAACCCGCCAATGGCCCAGGTGCCCAGGCCAATGCGAGAAACCTCCACACCGGCAATTGTTGTTGTCTCCATACGCACATCTTAATCTTCGCTTGCGGGGGCGGGCTTTAGTCTGGATAGAGACGATTCCCGATCTTCAGGATTCCATTGCGACGGAGAACCCCGGTCATTCGAATGCGCAGGCTTCTTCAATTCCTTCTACTGCTCGTCCCGGCTCTCGGCGCGTCCCAGGCTCATGGGCAGGGAGGGCCGCCGTTCATCACCGATGACCCCGGCACGCCCGGCAACCGGCACTGGGAGGTGAACCTGGGCTGGATCGCCGATCACAACCCGGCGCACGCCAGCTACCAGTTGCCCGACATCGATATGAATTACGGCTGGGGCGACCGCATTCAGCTCAAGTACGAGTTGCCCCTGGCTGCGGCCACCGACCAGAACAACACCACGCGCGCCGGACTGGGCGAGTCACTGCTGGGCATCAAGTGGCGGCCCTACGAGCATCATCGCGCCGGGGAACCCAAATCCGACGAGAATATGGATTTCTCGCTAGGCACCTATCCGCAGGCCTCGATCAACAATCCCACCAGCGCGGTGCGGCGCGGGATTGTCGAGAACGGGCCCCAGTACTATCTGCCGGTCGAGTTTACGGCGAAGCTGGGCCCCATCGGCTTTGACGGCGAAGTGGGCCGCTGGTTCGGCAACCAGCTTGTGCCCAGCCGCTGGGGCCGCGGGCTGATCGCCGGGCACGAATTCAGTGAGCGGCTTGAGCTATACGGCGAAATCTACGACCTTCAGGACGCAAATCAGATCGGCGGCGCGCCCAAGCAGCGTGAGTTGACACTAGACGCGGGCGGACGCCAGACGCTGGACCGCGCCGGTCATTTGCGCTTGCTCTTCATGGGCGGACGCGGTATTCAAGCCGTGACCCGCCAGAACTACGAGCCGAATTGGATTGCGTATGTGGGCGTACAGATACTACTGGGCGCGAAAGACAAGGACGATGCGGATAAGAAGTGAATGTGAAACAGCAGGTCTCGGCAATGGCAGAATAGACATATGCCGCTGACTGAGCCGATCATACTGACCCCTGCCGAAGCCCGTGTTCTGGGGGCTCTGGTTGAAAAAGAAGTGACCACCCCGGACTACTATCCGCTTTCGCTCAACGCGCTGATCAACGCCTGCAACCAACGCTCAAACCGCGAGCCAGTGATGGATCTCGACGAAACCGATGTGCGTCAGGCTCTGCATGGCCTCGAAGATCTGCGCCTGGCCGGGCGCGCCCGTGGGTCCGATGGGCGCGTCACCAAGTATGAACACTGGCTGGGCGAGGCCTTCAACTTCAACCGGGCCGAGACGGCGCTGATCTGCGTTCTGTTGCTGCGCGGTCCGCAGACTCCGGGCGAGCTGCGCGGGCGCACTGAGCGGCTGCACCGCTTCGACGAACTCACCGATGTCGCGGCCGGGTTGCAGAAGTTATTGGAGCGCGAGCCGGCGCTGGTGGCCGTGCTACCCCGTCAGCCGGGGACCAAAGAATCCCGGTACGCGCATCTGCTTTCAGGCGGGGTGGAGTCGCTGCCGGCGGCTCATGCCGAGGCCGCCTACGCAAGCCGCGTGGGTGAGCAGGAAGCGCGACCGGACGCGGGGCAAGAGGAGCGCATCGTACAGTTGGAAGCGACAGTGGCGGAACTTCGCCATGAAGTCGCTGCCCTGCGCCAGAAGATCGACGATCTTTTTGGGGATTGAACGGGTGAAGATGCAGCTGCCGAGTGGAATCGGCGCCTCCCGTGTCTAAGAAGAGTGAAAGGTTGAAATCATGCTGAAAGTCAGGTTAGTCGTAGCGTCCCTTGGATTTGCGGTGTTGTTGCCGATGGTCCCCGCTTTGCCGACACAGGCGCAAAGCGGCCCGGTTGCGCCGCTGCCGTCGCAAATTCTCACCGCAAAGCGAGTCTTCATCTCCAACACCGGCAGCGGATTTGATTCGAGAGTTTGGAGCGGGAATTCGGATCGAATTTACAACGAGTTTTATGCGGCTGTGAAGAGTTCGGGACAATTTGAACTTGCGTCGGCCCCCGGCGATGCGGATCTGGTTCTTGACGTCAACGTAGTCCCCTATTCGGTCTTTTGGCAGTTCAAGCTTGAGATGATCGATCCGAAGACGGGAATTGTCTTATGGACGATCTACGAGCCGCTCAATATAGGTGGCCTGCAAAAGACTCGCGACAAGAACTTCGACGGTACAATCGACAAGCTCGCCGGTGATCTGAAGCCGCTGACCTCCCCGCCCATTGGCGCGAAGATCGGCATATAGCATTCATCCGCAGAGAATCCCGAAGACGATCAGATCAGCTCATACCCAGCAAACCAGTATCCAATCTCAAACGCAGCCGTATCTTCCGCGTCAGAGCCGTGGATGGCGTTTTCCGAGAGGGAGCTGGCGAATTTCTTGCGAATGGTTCCCTCTTCGGCGTTTGCGGGGTTGGTGGCGCCCATCAGCGTCCGTAGGTCGGTGATCGCATTGTCCTTTTCCAAAACCATCAGGACCAGCGGCCCCGAAGACATGAAAGTGGTGAGACCGTCAAAGAACGGTTTTCCGGCGTGGACGGCATAAAAGCCTTTTGCCTGCTCCTTCGAGATGGACGCCTTTTTGATGGCCACGATCTTGAAACCGGCCTTGTCGATCTCGGCCAGAATGGGCCCGGTGAAGCCTTTGCGAACTGCGTCGGGCTTGACGATGCTGAATGTGCGCTGCGCCACGTAGGTTGCTCCTTGAGAGATTCTCTTCTATGTGACTATTGTAATCGGCGTCTCGATGAGAAGCTGCCTCCCGCAAGGGCATGAAATCTGCTAAAGTTTCGGCATGTTCAGCTTGCCCGCCGCATATTGCCGCTGTTCGATCGCGCTCATGGCCACACTGGCCGTGAGGCTGGCCGGGGATCCGGCTGTTTGCCAAACCGCTTTACCAGCCGCGACGTCTTTTGCCTCGCTGCCTGCGTCCGCGTCCGCCGCGCCGGAATTGCGCGTCTTCGATCCTTCCCTGGTCGACAAGGCGGTGGACCCCTGCGATAACTTTTACCGCTTCAGTTGCAATGGCTGGTTCAAGCGCAATCCGCTGCCGGCCGATCAGGTTGCCTATGGCCGGTTTACCGAACTCTTCGAGCTGAACCGCCTGCACCTCAAGCAGATTTTGGAAGATGCCGCCGCTCCCGCGGCAAGCATCGCCAAGCCCCGCAGCGCCAACGAGCAGAAGATCGGCGACGAGTACGCAAGCTGCATGGACACGGAAGCGGTGAACAAGCTGGGCTTGAAGTCCATTCAGCCCGAATTGGACCGTATTGCCGCAGTCACAACGACGGCGGAATTGCCGGCGCTTATTGCTCATCTGCATACCCTCGGCGTGAATGCATTCTTCGGCATGGGATCGAGCCAGGACTTTGCCGACTCGAATTCGGTGATTTCGTTCTATACCTCGGGCGGCCTGGGCCTGCCTGAGCGCGACTACTACACGCGCACCGACACGAAGAGCGTTGAACAGCGCCAGCAATACGTGGCTCACGTTGCCAAGATGCTGGCGCTGGCAGGCGAACCCGAGGCGCAGGCCGCCAAGGACGCAGAGACGGTGCTTGCCATTGAGACGCGCCTAGCCAAGGCTACCCTTACCATTACCGACCAGCGCGATCCACAGAATCTGAATCATCCCACCGATGTCGCTAGTCTATCGAAGGAACTGACGCATTTCTCGCTGAGCGATTACGTTGCCGCCGCTCATGCGCCTGCCGCTGGCAAGGCGAACGATACGGAGCCGAAGTTCTTTGCCGAGTTCAACAGCCTTGTCGCGGACACGCCGATCGATCAGATCAAGGTCTATCTGCGCTGGCACTTGCTTCATGCCTACGCGGGCGCCAGCTTGCCTGAGAGCTTCGACCACGAAAACTGGAACTTCTATTCGCACATTCTCAATGGC
>Ga0302197_10005848_pt1 | contig 10374 bp, 6 predicted proteins | sample II_Bog_N2_1_FD_193526 | JGI IMG/M metagenome (GOLD analysis project Ga0302197, IMG submission 193526) | Peat permafrost microbial communities from Stordalen Mire near Abisko, Sweden - II_Bog_N2_1 | ecosystem: Environmental > Terrestrial > Soil > Wetlands > Peat | place: Sweden: Abisko, Stordalen...
CTCACTTGCAAACCGCCTCAGCTGGCACATCTTTGTCGGCCTTGAAAACACATTGGTGCACCTTCTTGTCGACTTTGATCGTTACCGCCTGGGCATCTCCCAAACCTGCGAACTTACAAACCAGATAAACAGTGTGCCCCATGTCATAGAGGTAGCCGACATCCCAGGATGCAAATGTGTAGCTCGTCTTTCCCTTCGAAACATCGGGAACCAAGTCCGCTCTCTCCGCCGGCGGCCCGTCGAATACCGCAGCGTTGAAGAGCGGGCTCTTCCCTTGGCTGGAAGGACACTTGAACTCCTGCGCCTTTGTGGTCGCGGCAAACACCAGGATCGCGCCGACAACCGACTTGTAAACAGACATTGATTTTCCTCCGTGCGGTCCGGAATAAACACTGTTTCTAGTGCTTCATCAGGAAGATCACCGTGACCAGCAGCACGACAAGCAGAACAATGACCAGCACCAGAAGCAGAGGAACAAATTGCTGCAGTTTTCCCGCCGCTGGTGCGGCAGGCGCAGGCGGTTTTACCGCGGGAGGCGGAGCAATCGCAGGCAAAGGCGGAGGGGCGAACGCTCCAGGCTGAGGCATTCCCTTCATCGCCGGCATTGGGGTCGGAGATGGCAGTGGAGGAGCCGTAAAACTCGGCATTGGAACAGTCTTCGCTGCCGCCCCTGATTGTCCCTGCGCCGCCCCGGCCGCACCTTCTCCCTGGCCACCTTTCATTGCCAACTCCCGAAGTCGCGACGCATCGAGAATTCGCGTAAACTCACTCGGACCAGCCGGCGTGCCCGCCGCTGCTGGAGGGTTAACTGCCGTTGACACGATTGAAGGAGTTGCGGAGGGCGTCCAGCTTGGTGGCGTCGCGGCCGGCCCAGGGGACTCGCTCAGTGAAGCGAAGGTCTGCGTCCAGATTCCAGGCCCTCCAGAAACGGGGCTTGCCGGCGCAACCGGCAGGGGTGCTGAGGGAGTTGCCGGTTGATCCAACATCCGAATCAGTTGCGTAATTCCCACTCCTGACGAAGCGGGTGTAACCGGGGCAACGGGTTCCAAATCGTGCATGGGTTGCGCAAATGGATCGCGGGTCTGCGCTGCCGATCCGCTCGTCTCTGCCCCCGTGGTACCGGTTCCCGCGGTTCCAGGCGTTAGACCGTAGTCGACGGCACCCGGCAAGGGCGCACGCTCTTCCCGATACGCTGGTTCAGGCAATGACATTTGCTCCAATGAAAGCATCCGCGTGAACGAACTCGAACCTGCAGCAGGCATAGCCCCAGCAGATGGGTATGTCGGTTCGCGGTCGAGTTGCGCCGGAGCAGCAGATGCCGTCTCTGCGCTTCCAAATGTCCCGAACAACTTTGTGAACTCGCCCGGCTTGTTCTCTGCAACTGGCGGAGCCGCCGCGCCCATTGGCAATCCTCCAGTCCCGGAAACAGGCACACCTGTCTCCGCGCTTCCAAAAGTCCCGAAGAGCTGCGTGAACGACCCAGGCGTGTTCGGGGCAGGTTGAGGAGGGGTCGCAGCAGGAAGGGGAATTTCCCCCTGCCCAGGATGCGGTGCCGATGGGCTGAGAGGAACTGCCGCGCTCGCCTCCGGGCTCTCAAATGTCCCAAACAATTGCGTGAACGACCCAGGCTGGCTTGGAGCAGGCGCGGGTGGACTGCTCCGCGTTGGCGGTGGCGCGCTTGCCTCTGCGCCTCCGAGAGCTCCAAACAGCTGCGTGAAGGTCCCAGGGCTATTTGAAGGTGCAGCCAGCGGAGCAGCAGCTGGCTGTGCAGGCGCTTGCGACCGTGCCTGAGGATTGCTCGGGGCCGGGTTTCCGGCTGCCGTTGCCCGCAAATACTCTGTAAAGCTCACCGGTGCCTGGGCAACAGGGGCCGAGACAGGCGGAGCCGGCGCCTTGGGCGGTTCCGGAGCAACAGGTGGAACGGCTGCCTGCGCCGGCTTTACGGAAGGTGCGGCCGCAACCGCTTTCGGATCGGGCGCATTCAGCGTTTGCAGCAGAGAAGTAAATCCTGAAATTGGCGCCGGTTTATGCGTCTCTGGAGACATTGCCGGCTTAGCTGAAGGTGCGGAGCCCGGGCTTTCACCTCCCAAAGACCGCAAAAGCTGCGTGAATCCGGAACTGCCCTGGCCGCCGGCTTGTGGAGTGGCAGGGGTCTTTTCTTTGAAGATTGGTCGTTCTGCTGAAGCCATCCGTATCCGGTCCAGCAACTCTGCGGAGCGGTCATCGCCTCCGCCGAAAACCACCTTGTGGACTACCGGCTCTTCCAGAGGCTTACCGCCAAATGTTGGAAGTTGCCCGGTTTTACTGGAAGGGGGCTTGCTTTTTTCCTTTTGAAGGTCTATCGCGGGAGAGGGTTCTGGCTTCTCAGCCTCTTCAGGTTGTTTCAAGATCCCAAATGCGCCGGTTGCCCCAAAGCTCGTTTCCGAACCGGAATCCTCCGGCCACGGAGATAATGAGCCGTCCCTCCCAGCAGGTGTCGTCGGTTTGTCCATACTTCTTAGGCCTCCGGGGCGATGCGGGTAGCATAAATCATTCGCTGCTCCCGATTTACCTATTCATCCAAAAATGAAGTTCAGTATAATTCGTTTGCAATCTGCCGTTCCGGACAATGAGCAATTGACAGATGTATTCTCCGGATTGGCTGGGTGACCCGTCCATCATGGTTATGTTACTGGAATCGGAATCTCTTACCTCGCCGACCCGGGAACTGACTTGACATCTTAACGTGGCCTCTAACGCTCTCCTATGGTGGTTACCCTACTATGAAGTTCCTGTCGCGGGTCGTCTGGTCGGAAGGCATGCACCTCGGGCCTCACCACTTCCAGACTCAGAGCCGGTATTTTGAAGATACCCTCTGGTTTCTTAACTCCAATCTGCGCCAGGACCCTTGGGGCTTTCTCCATTTTTCGCTCGACACGGAAGCTCTCCGAAACGGCCTTGCCATCCTCAGCTTCGCCTCAGGCATCCTTCCCGATGGCCTGATATTCGACCTGCCAGACTGCGACGCAGTGCCGGATCCTGCCCAACTCAACAGCCTCTTTTCTTCCACCGACAGCGAAATCACTCTTTACCTTTCGATTCCACCGCGCCACGATCATGGCCTCGATTGCGATCTGGATGGCAACTCTGGTACGCGGTATACCGCTATCCAGCACCAACTCAGAGACGATGCCATTGGCCAGGGGGAGAACTCAGTCGCCTTTGCTCGAAAAAATCTCGTCCTGCTCAGCAAGGCTCAGCTTTCAGCGGACACTGTCTCGTTCCCCATTGCCCGAATCCTTCGCGATGGCAATGGCGGGTTCACCAGCGACCCTGACTTCATCCCGCCATGCCTGCGGATAAGCGCCTGCGAGCCGCTTGTCCTGCTCCTTCACCGACTGGCCCAGGCCATCGATGAAAAAATCACGTCCACTCGTGCATTGCGGCTAGGTTCCGGGCGCTTTGAGCTAGGCACCTCCGCGCTCGACGTTGCCAATTACTGGTTTCTCCACGCTCTTTGCTCGGCGCTTCCCGCATTGCGCCATCATCTTCAAGATCGACGCTCACACCCTGAGGATGTCTACCGCGACCTGGCCCGCCTGGCCGGCGCCCTCAGCACATTCGCCCTTGAATCCAACAGCGCGGAGATTCCAAACTACCGGCATAGCGATCTCTCCTTCACCTTCAAAGAAATGGATGCTCTCATCCGCCGCTATCTTGAAATCGTCTCGCCTTCCAACAGCGTCACGCTTCAGTTCCGTAAGGGAGACAAGTACACCTATACCGCCGATGTGAAGGACGAGCGCTGCCTCCGTCGTTCGCGCTGGATCTTCGGCATTCGCTCTAATATCACTGACTCGGTCATCCTCCGCCAAACCCCGAAACTCGCCAAAGTCTGTTCGGGTGAAGGCGTCGGAAAGCTCGTGCAGCGCGCCCTGCCCGGCCTTGAACTGATGCACCTACCCGTGCCCCCCGCGGCACTTCACGCACAGGCAGATATGCACTACTTCGCCATCTCTCAAAGCGGCGCCTGCTGGCAACATATACTTCAAACGAAGAACGTTGGAGTCTATTTGCCCGGAGACCTCGGCGACGCAACCTTTGATCTCACCATCATCACGGAGACGTCCTCATGACTCCTGCCCCATCCCCCGCACCTTCCGAGATCAGAACAAACAATCTGGCCCTGGCCTTTCAAGAGGTCTTCACCGTCATTTTGCGGACACGTTTTTTCTTGCAGCGCGTTGAAAACGCCGACAGCTTTCGCGCCACCTTGCGTAAAATGATCTCCGCCGCGGTGAAAGATGCTTCGACCATGGGATACAGCGATGAAGCCTCCAAAATGGCAATCTACGCCATGATCGGCTTCCTTGACGAGAGCGTCCTCAATTCCAAAGACCCTACCTTCGCCGATTGGGCCCGCCGTCCCTTGCAGGAAGAGATGTTCGGGGGGCACTTCGCCGGCGAGTACTTTTTCCGCAACCTGACCGAGTTGCTCAATCGCCCCGAATCTGCCGAAGTTGCCGACGTACTTGAACTGCACGCCCTTTGTCTGCTGCTCGGCTATCGCGGCCGGTTCGCTTTCGGAGATGCCTCCGAGATTCACACCATCCTCCAACGCATTCGCGAAAAAATCACGCGCATCCGCGGCAATTATGCGCTCCTCCGCCCGGTAGAAACCCCAGCCGCTCCGCCCGCGGCTAAAGGCGATCCCTGGGTCGGCCCCCTCGCGATTGTCGCCATCCTGCTTGTCCTGTTGACCATCCTCGCCTACGTCGGATACATCTTCGTCCTCGGCCAGGAGCTACCCTCCGCTTCAAAATGGACACGTCCCGACCATAACCCTGTCATCCTGAGCAGAGCGTGCCTCAGCGGAGTCGAAGGACCTGCTCCTTCCCTGAAAAGGACATCCCTATGAAGCGCGCCCTGATTGGCACATTGATTTTTCTCGTCTATCTTGCTCTCGTCGTCGGGGCGGCCTTCCTGCTTCATTTTGCAGGCACAAGGTTCGTTCTCTTCATTGCGATTCTCGGGGTCGTAGGCGCATTGACCACTGTGTTCGTGGTCTGGTATCTGAAAAAGCTCAGCGGCGGTTCTGGCGAATCAGCCGGTCCAGACACACCAGACGCCATCAATCTCAGCAACCTGCTCCGCGATGCCGATGCAAAAGTCCGCCAATCCGGACGCTCCGGCGCAAAGTCTCTCGCTTCACTCCCTCTCATCTACGTCATCGGTGACGAGAACTCTGCCAAGACGCAGACCGTCCTTCAGTCCGGCCTTGAACCTGAACTACTCGTCGGCAACGTTTATAGAGATGGCATCATCGTTCCAACTCAGTTGGCGAATCTCTGGCTCGCCGGCAATTACGTGTTCGCCGAAGCAGGCGGAGCGCTACTACGCCAACCGCCCCTCTGGCAGCGTCTAGTACGAGCAACCATCCCCGCGCGCCTCGGCTCGGTATTTGGAGACAGCCGTCTTCCCGCCCGTTCGGTCGTCGTATGCGTCAGCGTCGAACGCATCATGGCCCCCAACACCACCGAGCAGATTCGTGCCCTGGCTCAGACGTTGAATGAGCGACTCCGCCAGCTTTCGCAAACACTCGGCATCTCGCTTCCAATCTACGTACTCTTCACGAAGCTGGACACTGTGGCCCCATTTGCCGACTATGCAGGCAAGCTCACCGAAGAGGAAGTCAAGCTCCCCATTGGTTCGCTGCTGTCCTCGCTGAGCGCAGGCTCGGGCCTCTATACAGAGCAAGCCACAGCCCTCATCGGCGGCCGATTCGATCAGCTTCTTTTCGCACTCGCAGAGTTTCGTCTCGACATCCTTTCGCGCGGTGGCGAACTACAGGACCTTGCGCGCGCTTATGAATTTCCCCGCGATTTGCGTAAGCTTCGTGCCGGAATCGTTTCATTCCTTGCCGAAGTCGCGCGCCCCAGCCAGATCGGTGTCAACCCGTTTCTGCGCGGATTTTTCTTTGCCGGCATGCGTGCCCATATTGTCGAGGACGTACTCGACATCGGCCCCGCCCAGCAGCAGGCTGCGGCTCCAACCGACGCCGGAGCAACCCGCATCTTCTCTCTGGCCGCAATGCAGCAGCCAACGCCGGTTCCGCAATCAAGAAGAGGCGGCACGCGTAAAGTTCCGCAATGGGTGTTTCTCCCTCATCTGTTCTCGAATATCCTTCTGGCCGACAAGTCTGCCCTCGAAACCAGTCGCGCCAGCACCCGAACCAGTATCCTCAAACGCACGCTCCTAACCTGCACCAGCATCGTCATCCTGATCGTGCTCGCGTTCATCACGATTTCGTTCTTCAACAATCGCTCTCTGGAGAAGCGCGTCGCCACAGCCGCTGCTGCGCCTGTTTCCCCCGTGGCTCAAGGCACCTACGCAGCACAAGGTGATCTCGAATCGCTCGAAAAACTCCGCACTGTTCTGGCCGAACTCGAAAGCTACCGCAAGAACGGGCCGCCCGTGTTGGATCGCCTCGGACTTTATCGTGGCGATGCGCTTTACCCCCTCGCCTGCCAGGCCTACTCGAACAAATTCCACACGCTCCTGCTCGCTCCAGCGCAAGCAAATATGCTGGCCAAGTTCAGCGCGCTCCAGTCTCCGCCGGCCCCTGATGCCGACTACGGCGCAACCTATCGCCCTCTCAAAACCTACTTGATCACGGCGAACAATCCCGACCCCGACACGGCGCAGGATACGATCGACTTTCTTCCCAACGCGCTGCTTGCAGAATGGACCGGTAGCGGCTCGCCTGCGCCCGAGGTTACCCATCTTGCGCAGACTCAATTCGAGTTCTATGCCAATCTCCTTCCGGGTTCATCCTCATGCCTGGCTGACTCCGGAAGTCCACGCAACGAAACCCTTGTTGCTAAGGCCCGTTACTATCTCAACGGATTCCAGGGCTTCCAGCATGTTTACCAAAGCATGCTCGCCGCGGCAAACCATAAAGTTCAAGGCTTCAACTACAACGGTAAATTCCCCGGATCGTCGCAATACTTCATCGACACCTATCCGGTGCAAGGCGCGTTCACCAAAGACGGCTTCACTTTCATGCTGGACGCGATCCTTCACCCCGAGCCTTATTACCGCGGTGAAGAGTGGGTTCTCGGGCCGGCGTCTGGCCCCCCCATCGATCGCGTCGCCCTTTCTGCGCAGTTGAAGCAGGTCTACACGGCCGACTATATCCAGAACTGGCGCACCTACCTCACCAAGGCGCAATTCATCGGATATAAAAACTTTCCAGAAGCTGGTATCAAGCTCGGCGCCTTGGATTCCAATACCTCAGCGCTGCTGGAACTCTTTTCGCTCGTGTCCACCAACACCGCGGTCGCAAATCCTGAAATCTCAAACGCATTCCAAGCCCCCCAAGCTGTTGTCGCGCCTTCCACCAGCCCTGATGCCCGCCTCATCGGCACCGGAAATCAGGCTTATATCCAGGCCCTCCAGGCACTCGAGGGCGCAGTAAAGGGTATGACCGTCAATCCGACCAGCGCCAACGATCCCACCGCGGCCGCGCCCGTCCTTCAGGCCGCTCTCACCGCCGACGGAGCCGCTGAAACCCTTCGCAACACCTTCGTCCCCGATCCTACCGGCGGCATGGATAAGACTAGCTTCGCACTGCTCGAAGATCCCATCGAGTCCACCAAGAATCTCGCAGCCAACTACGGCGGTGTCGCTGCGGGAGGCGGCGCCAAAACATTCTGTGGCCAGATCGCTCCGGTGCTATCGAAGTTCCCTTTCAACCCCCAATCCCCTATCGAAGCCTCGACTGACGAAGTCGCGCAAATCTTCGCTCCTGGCACCGGATCTTTCGCCCAGTTTTACAACGCAACACTGAATAAACTGGTCGTCTTGCAGGGATCTCAATACATCCCCGCCCCTGGCTCCACAGTCAAAATAAACCCGGCCTTTTTGAGCTTCCTCAATAGCGCGCAGAGAATTCAGTCCACCCTCTTCGTCTCCGGCAACCAGCCATCTCTCGACTTCACCCTCACCGAAGTCAAAGCAGCCGGAGTCGCCGACGCAGCGCTCAGCATTGACGGCAAGCAAATCAATGCAGGTGGTCAATCCGCCAGCTTCCATTGGGTCTCTCAGCCATCCAGCACCATCACACTTGCCACGCAGAAGAATACTGCTCCACACATGACAGGGCCGTGGTCGGTCTTCCACTTCGGCTTTGCCGCCCCGCAAATTTCACCCAACCGTCTGAAATTCTTCTTCAGCTTCAACAATCAGGCCCCGGAAGTTGTCCTGTTCGACGCCTCCGGCCCCGGAGCTCCCTTGCTCAATCCGGAGTTCATGAAATCTTTTCACTGCGTTGCAACCGTCTCTCGCTGATCTAAACGAAACAGCGGCAGATTCCTCCATCTCTGCGATACTTGAGTTGAACCTATGACCGAAGAATTTAAGAACGAACTCTGGCCTACCGCCGAACCCGACGGTCAGCCTGCTGCCTCGGCCCCACCAACAGCTGAACCGGAAGCGAACGCGCAGTCCGCACCGGCCGCTCAACCGGCCTCTACGTCCCTGCGCATTGCGGTCTCAGCACTCAGCGACATCGGCTGCGTTCGCACCAACAACGAGGACTTTTTCGGATACGACGAGCCCCTCGGTATCTATGTTGTCTGCGACGGAATGGGCGGAATGGCAAGCGGCGAAGTTGCCAGCTCGCGCGCCGTTGCAGCGCTCATGCAGAGTTATGCCGCCTCGGCGGACTCCGGCGCGCCCGTCAGCACAAGGCTCCTCTATGCCATTACCGCTGCCAACCTGGATGTTTGGGAAAACGGCCAGATTCCCGAGAATAAAGGTATGGGAACCACTACGGTGGTTGCCGCACTCGATGAAGACAAGCTGATTCTCGGAAACGTCGGCGACAGTCGTGCTTATATTTTTCAGGACGGCCAGTGCGTCCAACTCACCGTCGATCATTCCTATGTCAACGAGCTGATTCGCAACGGCACTCTCACAATTGAAAGCGCCCGCGAAGCGGATCTAAAAGGTATGGAGTCCATCATCACCCGAGCTGTCGGAGTCGCGGCCAACGTTCAGCCCGATTTCTTCTCGGTCGATCTCAAACCAGGCACCGCGGTTCTGCTGGCAACAGACGGCCTCACCCGCTACCTTGACCACGAGGAAATCGCCACCGTTCTTTCCGGTTCGACCTTTGACTCAGCCTGCGCCAACTTGATCGACGTAGCAAAGCAACGTGGCGGCCAGGACAACATCACATGCATCCTGCTGCTGGCTCTGGCTGGCTGATCTCTCTAGCGCCAACTGGCTTCGTTCAGCTGGCTTTCATCTCCGGCTGCGCACTACGAATCTCTCCCGCCCTGTCCAGCGCCGCCTGAATGTTAGGCATGATATTCTCGCGTCCGACACTGTCCAGGAACCGCGGGCCGCTCAAAAGCCTCGACGGCTGCTGCATGGCCCCGCACAGCAGCATCGCCCGGCCTGATTCATGCAGTCTTCTTGCAAAGCTTTCAATAGCATGAATACCGGTCGCGTCAATTGCCGTCATGTTGCGCAGCCGCAGGATCACCACCGGTTGGAACGCCTCCAGATTTACCGTCGCCTCCACAAGCTTTTCCGTGGTGCCGAAAAGAAATGGCCCGTGAATCCGCAGCAACGTCACGTAGTCCGGAAGAATGCGCCCCTGCAGCACATGAGGCAGCCCGTCGCGAATATATTCATCCGTAACTGGCGCCACCGTAGTCGTTTCCGCAATCCGATATATGTACAAAAGCGCCGCCAGTGACATGCCCACCGCGACAGCCACTGTAAGGTCGGCAAAGACCGTCAGCGCGAACGTCACCAGCCACACTGAAATCGCCGTAAAATCCAATTCGAAAATACCGCCAATCTCTCTCCATTCGCCCATGTTATACGCGACCACAAAAAGCACCGCAGCCAGCGTCGCCAGCGGAATGTAGCTTGCCAGCGGGGCTGCCACCAGCAGCACCATCAACAGGGTCAGAGCATGCACCATGCCAGCAACCGGCGACCGCGCCCCTGCCCTGATATTCGTAGCCGTTCGTGCAATAGCGCCGGTAGCTGGAATGCCTCCAAACAGCGGAGAGACTATATTGGCAATTCCCTGCGCTACAAGTTCCACATTTGGATTGTGCCGGTCCCCGGTCATCCCGTCCGCTACCACTGCCGAGAGCATACTCTCCAAAGCGGCCAGCATCGCCACCGTAAATGCCGACGGAATCAGCGGTAGAAAATGCTCTGAGTGAAAATCCGGCCATGTAAACGGGGGCAGACCGCGTGGAATTCCGCCAAACTTGCTCCCAATCGTCTCGACTGGCAGGTGAAACAGCACACTCACCCCTGTACAAACCAGCAACGCCACAATCGACGATGGAACTCGTTTGGTAAATCGTG
>Ga0302197_10005851_pt1 | contig 10372 bp, 5 predicted proteins | sample II_Bog_N2_1_FD_193526 | JGI IMG/M metagenome (GOLD analysis project Ga0302197, IMG submission 193526) | Peat permafrost microbial communities from Stordalen Mire near Abisko, Sweden - II_Bog_N2_1 | ecosystem: Environmental > Terrestrial > Soil > Wetlands > Peat | place: Sweden: Abisko, Stordalen...
AATTATTAGGCTTCCTATGACGCAAATTGTGAAAAATAGTAGGACCTACCCATAATCGTCACTCGTTGTTGGATTTTCAGTTAAAATTAAGGTAATTCCAAATTGGAAAAAATTACTGAGTGAAAAAGCTAGCCAATAATAGCTGTATATGCTTTAACCCATTTTCTTTCCAAAAATTATCAAGGAAACGTTAGGAAATATGACCATCAGTCCTCCAAGGCCAATTGAGTTAATTGTATAAAAAATAATGTAGATAGTATCATCACTAGTTTCCATTATCATAACAAAAGCACTAATATTCATAGCTGCTGCGACACAAAATAATATTTTAAAGCCAAATCGAGAAAACAGAAAACCCCAAATCAATCTATGTCAGGGCATATTTACCTAGGAACGCCATTTCCAACTGCTCCTGAAATGAGTATCCAATAAAGAAAAATCTTCTTTTGGTGTTCAGCGGCTAAGAGATTTTTAAAATTCATGATTACATAATAATTTCCGCAGCTTGAAAGGAAGATAATGAAAGCTATAATCCAAAATACTCTTGAAGAAAGTGATTATTTTTCAGTTTTACAGTAGTTACCAGTCTATTGCATTGACATATTCAGCTAATCTCTAGCTCTTTGCTCATTTCTTAGAATCATAGGAGTCATCATTATAATCCCAAGGCAACCTATTACCAAGACAACGATACTCATTGTTAAAAAGCAATCTGAAAAATATTAATTGACTAGAAGCTGCAGTTATTGATCTGTTAACTGATATGTTTAGTTGTTATTTTATATGCATTCAATATTATAAGCCCCAAATAAGACAGCTCCCAATCCAGTTCCAGTCAAAATAATTGAATTTGTTATTAGTTTCATATTTGGGAAAAATTTATGGCATTCTTTTAAGGATGGAAGGAAGAGAGAACCCGCACTAAGGCCATACATAACATTATGAAAAAGTAGAAATACTAAATAGAAATTATATTACAAGGAAAAGTAGGCATTTTACTTGCTATAGCTGTTGATATTGCCGATAAAACTATAGCAATACTCATAACGACTCTGCTACCGTAATTATTACTCAGTACAAAGCCTAGCCTCATTGTTAGCCCTGCACAAAGCATTGCAAGAGGTGCTCCCACGGGAGTTTAGTAGTCAGTTTAATAAAAGATTCCCACGTATCCAGTGATCATATTCCAGCGATATATTGCCCCGACAATTAAATGAATCAAAAATGCGCCAATTAGTCCACTGATTGCTGCAAGCTGTTTAGATTTAGCCATGCGAAGAATTCCTTTAAAGAGATCAATTTACACATGTTTATTTTGTTACTCCTAATCATTAGTTTATTCATGCTAATTTATTCCCTCGCTTGTGCTCATCTTGGAACTGTATTTTTCTTCCTCCATTTTGATAGGTGGTGGAAAGGAAGGTTCTTCTACTAGGTAAGAATATTTTTTAGTTTAACTTTTCTTTTGCTAACAACCAAAGTTTTATCTTTTGAAATCTTTTTACTCAAGCTCAACCTCGTTATTTATTTTTTAATTTTTTGCTGTAGAATTCATTCAAATTTTAATTATAAGTTATTAGGAATAATATTTAAATAAATACAAAAGATCTTGTATAAATCATCAACTATTATTAATCAGCCACGTTTCTTTCCTAAAATTGTTATGATCCATTAGAACAACCAGTCGCCCGTTGGTAAATTACAATTTTAAGGGACGAAAAGTACCCAAAGGAGTATCATTGTGAGGAATATCAGTTGCTGATATATGAATGAGTCCGTATTTGAACTTGGGCAAAATGGTATTAATAACAAATTCGATTTATTGATTTGGGAGATACATGAGCACATCCTTTATTATTAATAAATCCCCTGATTCTGTTATTTCTTCGATGCTGTTGATGAATTTAAGCTAAACATTGGAAGGCATATTATCCTTTCGAAGATTTTATACAACCTCATATCCGACGTACTGCTTATCACTCATATAAAGCTAATTCGTAATTGACCAGTCTCCAAAGCCAATCTCAACTATCTTATTGACATCAGGGTAATCTACTGTATGTTGAAGACGAAATAAGTAGTCCATGTTGAAACAGAGGTTACTACTTACCCCTTATCCCCAGTTATTAATTTGATATAATTTCGTAAAAATATCCTTAGCGGACTCACTAGAGGCTAGCGAGATAATCATGGCTAGCAAAACATATTTACTCGTCATCTCAATTGTATTTTACTCTCAATAGTGTATATAAATGATAAAAGTAAAATAATCTAATTTTTCATCAGTAGGATTATTTTTTAATTGTTTGATTTTGATAATTTCAGGGCAATTATTTTTTTAACCTAAATAAATTTGATGAGCCGACTTGAAGTTACCGTTTAAGAAATTTTAAAAAAATGACAATTATAGAGCTCTCAATAATAAAAGTTAATTATTTATTTGTCAATCTTAAAAAAAGCTTAAAAATGGGAGTTTACCTATCTTAGCCTATCACTGAGAAGAAAATAACGGAAGGAAAAACTTAGGATTACACCTTCTGTGCTGCAGAAATGCAAGGTTAGAATGATCTTATATAGGATGGAGAAAAACTATGGAGGATGCATGCATACATGAAACTAACCTCGGTGACGGAAATTCTCTCTTTGCAGTTTTCGACGGTCATGGAGGTAATTGTGATTTTATTCTAGGCCATGAAGTTAGCAAATATGTTGAAGTAAAGTTTATTGAACAGTTGACAAGTTTAGATCATTACAAAAATAAAAATTATTAAAAGGCTCTTGATGAGGCCTTTAAATTGATGGATGAAATGATAGCAAGTGATCGTGCCACCAAGTAACTTAACGCTCAAAGGAATATGTAGGAATCTGAGCCAATCTCAAAGAATACAGGTTGCACAGCGAACGTGGTTCTAATGACAAAAACTCATTATATCGTGGCTAATGCTGGTGACTCGCGTAGTGTCCTTTGCCAAGCAGCTAAAGCTATTGATCTTTCTACTGATCATAAACCTGAAAGCGAGGAGGAAGAAACTCGTATCAAAAAGGCAGGAGGAGTCGTTCATATGGGAAGAGTAAACGGAGGCCTGAATTTAACTAGATCTTTTGGAGATTTTGACTACAAAAGAAATCAAGATCTCCAGTATCACTAGCAGATGATAACATGCAAACCCGATATCAAAACAGTTGAGCGAAAAAGCGAAGATGAATTCATTATTATAGGATGTGATGGAATTTGGGAGAAATATGTAGATAACAGTCAGGGATTAATAGATATTGTAAGGAATAACATCACCAGCAAAAACTAGAACAGAAAAATAATGTCAGAACTTTTAGACGAACTCATCGCGAGAGATACCATGTCTGGATTAGGCTGCGACAACATGACATCCATTCTGATTAGATTCAAATGAACCATCATTGCAATTGAGCATATTTTTATTAAACAATATAAATTGTAATGTTACGAAAGTAGTTTAAGATAACAAAACTATAACTTATTTTTAGTCAGCATACCAGTTTAAATAAATATTTAGAATAATAAACTTGTCATGACTACAAATTCATTTTACACAATGGAAAATGATCAATATAGAAAGAAAGTATACATGCAGACTCTTTCTTCAACCTTAATAAATCACAAAACCAGTCTAGTCCCTCAATGGACAACAGACAATATTCTAGTCTTTCCCTCAGCTTACGAATTTGCCTCCTATAATATTTAAGACGAATACATGGAAATTCTGCCGCGCGATCAAGGGTAAAATGAAGTAATTTTAGCTCAATTTAAAGCATAAGTCAACGCCAATAAATGTTAAATGCATTATATTTTCAGAGATGAAGAATCTTTCTACCTAGCACATTCCGATTAAAGAAATTAAAATATTTTACTATATCGAAATACATTCGAAAATAGATAACAGATGGTTTATGAGATTTTAGATGTTCTGTTCAATGAAACCTAGTAGGAAAAAAACAATCCCATTCTTGTAAGTCAAACCAAAAAGATTATTTAAGAGTTAAATAATCCTTCAATTAGCGAAAATGCAAAAGTAAAAGAAGATTTGCAGCTAATGCAGAGTGTTAAACAATTTTATATGATATATGAATGCAATTTTGCTGTAATCATCGTGGAAATGAAAAATAAAAATGGAATTTTGCTTGTTAATCTAATAAGAAGTCGCTATTAAAAAGACAATGCATTCAATTGTGAAATAATTGAGGTTGATTAGAGAACTTCTTGTTATTAAATCAGCTAATCAGATAAACACTCTTCTAAGATAATTTATATTTATGAGGATAGTATCATTTCGATACATAAAACGCGCGACCTAACTTAATTTGTTGTGCTAACAGATAAGAACATCGAACTTATCAAAATTAATTATGATATAATGGGTTTTTGTGTTTTGCATAAGTTCGATATTGCTGATAAGCTGAAAGGTACCATATATTCTTTAGGAGTAACAAATATTAGAGATGACAGCTTTATTGTAGCTCTGTTTTAAGCAAAAGTAAAGAAGCAGTTTTCGACTAAATTGATAAAACCAATAAAATCAAAAAAAATTCTCAAATTATTAGGAATAGTTGGGGGTGGTGAAAAGAAGATTGTAGAAATAAAAGAAAAGAAAAGTATAGGCTTTGCTCCAAGATACGATTTTTAACAAAAAACTTTAAAGTTTTTAGACGATGCCAATGAAATGTCGAGTAAAGTAAAATTTAGCGAGAGTATTATAAAAAGCAACTACTAAATTTAAGAAAATGATGATCCCTCCTATGATTTAAACCAGAATATCATTATGACAGTCTTCAATAACATGGTGGTTTAATAGGAAAAAAGGAAGCAAAAAATAATTGCCTAAAAATAAAAATCCATAAAGAAGCTTCATCCGGAGTAAGATGATTAAATTGAAACAGCAAAGGAAGTGAATTATAAAAAATCAATAAAATAAATTGCAGATTTTATTGTGAATAAAAATTTCATCATTATGTGGGAAAAAAATGAATCAATCATTCATATTTGCAAAATTGTAAGTAAAAAAGAACAATAAGAGAAGTATCGAAGCGATAAACAAGATATTAATATTGCCAACAATAATGATTTACAATTGAAAGAAAAATAGATGAAGGAACTTTATGCTAGACTAATGGGATTGCCTGTGCTTTAAAAAAAATAACAATAAGCGAAATTTTAATCAAGACTCTAGTATGTTACTACAATTTAATTAGAGTTAGGATGCGCAAAAATTAGGACAGTTTCTGTTTCTCCAAGCAATTACAATTTGCTAATTGTTTCATCAACAGGCAGCGACAACAAAGAAACTTATTGCTTTAATATCTTTCAACTGGAGTTGTTTGTTCAATTGTCAAATCCCGATCCTAATATGTTCATGAAACCAATTAAAAATATCTATAAGAGGAAGACTGTAGAACAAATTAATAACTCATTAGTGAGAGATTCTGCCGTATTTCTAAGTGGCACTTTGATTCACAGTCTATAAAATTAATTTTTAGATGGGGCACTATTCTTTGATATTCATCCATATCACTTCTTTTTAGCTGTATCCTTTGGTTTTAAAACAAAGATATATGGCATGGAAGGTTATGAAAGGCTAACTTCACTATTTACATTAAACAATCCTGGAATAAAATCTGTAAAATATAGTCCTTTAGGCAATCATCTTTGTCTTCTATTCAGTAAATGCATTAAAATAATTAACGCCTACAGCTTTGATGAAGCATTTATTATTCACTAAAAAAATAGTAATTTCATTAAATGTGGATTCAGTTCTAATGGAATGTAGTTTTATACTCTCAGTTAAAATCACACAGTCAATATTTACAACTCATTTGATTATTCAAGAATAGACTCCATAAAACCTTCTTCACAAATTATTCGTACTTCTTAGTTTAAACCCACTAATATTAAAAGCTTCATAAAGCAGTCTCAATATTGTTTGGTCTTATAAAATGGTGGTCTTTATGTTAAATTCAAAAATTAAGCCATTGTTATCACGTCTGAGCAAATATATCACTATGATGACAAAGAAAAGATCATTGAGATAGAAATCGATTAACAAAATGGTATACTTTTTGTTGGATGCATGAGCGGGATATTAAGAGCTCATTTATGGCCCCTTAAATAGTAGTAGCATGGATTTTAGATCTATAGTTAAATGAGAACTAGCTTTAGCTCTATTAGCAGTTTATCCCTTTCTAAAATATCACCTCACATCTATGTGGGTAGTTAAAATGGAAATATTTCAAAAATTAAATATATTATAGACAGAGATGTTGGGAAATTTAATTCGAGGCATACATCAGTTTTGATGAATAATCGTATTAAATATTTATCTATGGCTGACAAGGCTTGTGTGTAGCAAATGTATAAATTTGCTTTAGCAAACAATTCTAACCTTTGCTAGTAACTTCCCGAAAAATTACGCCTTTAATACAAGTTATCATAGGTCATAAATAAGCTTAATTAAGAGATGAAAAGATTAAAGATTCAAATTCAACAATAGCTGACTTAAAAATAAAAGATTAGTAACTAGAAATTTGATGTTAACCTGTATTTGCATTTGAACAAGATAATTACAACTAAGTTGCATAGTCAAATGAGAGATTAATTATAGTTGAATTATCGATAGCTTTTTTAATTAAAAGATCAATTTAGCGAAGAGATCAAAATGATTCTAGAAGAGCAGGAAAAATTAATGAATCAAAGAAGCTTGACTGTTTCCAAATATTATACAGAAAGAAATCAACTGAAGAATAAAAATACTTTAGAGATGCGAGCCCAGATAAGCACTTATTAAAGTGAAATGAAAAAACTAACTACTTAGGTTACATATACCGAAATTGTTAAAAATATGAAAGAGGAAGAAATATTTAGCCTGCCAAATGATCAAACAGGCAACTATTAGGGGCAAAAACAAGCCCTTATTAAAGAACTTTAATAATAAAACCAACGATATTATGAGTTAAGAAAAGAGTGTGCTTATAAAGAGACTGCCATTAAAGGCTTACAAGATAAGAGAATAAAGGAAGAAACCGTGGACTTTAAAATTCAGCTAGAATCCAGCTAGATGAGCAACAAATTAAATTACAATCATGGAATTCTAAAATAATTGAAGGGGAAAGTAGACGAAGCTGAAGAGAAAGTTCATAAAGTTCAAGGGCAGTCTCAAGTTATCAAGAGTAATGTTCAGTTTAAAAAAGTAGCTAATATTGAAGAAATGAATGATGCATGCTAATTTAAATTATGGGTCTCTGAAAAAATAGAAATATAGATTTCATAGCTCATAGCTTACTACAAACTGTTGGAATAGTCGCTGGATGACAAAAGCAGTGAAATTGTAGATCTCATCAATACAAAAACTGAGAGAGTGACTCAAGTTAATCAGTTGAGCCAATAGGTCATTACCAACAAGCTAAATTTAAAGAATAGAAAAAATAGATTATTGGATACTCACATCTGCTTGAAAAAGATAGATCCTATTAAAGAATTTAATTTTATTAAAGCAACAAAAACAGCAGGATCGAGTCCTAGCAATTATAAGAGGGACTAATATCGTTATGCTTCATCTTCAAGGGAGGTTCGAAGCAATTTTTCATCTCGAAAACCATCGAAGATCAATAAATAAGTGACATCTATCAACAATGTGGTAGATAAATAAATTAAATTTTTAAAGACTACAGTAAAGATTCATCAGAGAAAGATAAACAAATTTGGCAAGTAAAATGGAGAATTGCTGGGTGAGTATGAGAATTTAAAATTTGAGAATAAGCATTTAGAATAAGGAGAGATTTCGAATAAACGATCAATTTAAATTGTATCTGAAGAATTAAGATCAAATGAAAGATAGAAATGTTAGCCACAAATATCAAAACCTTCTTGCCAATTAACCAAGAAATCTTTTCAGAAATATCTTGAAGCAAAAGGTAAAAAACAAAAATAAGGCGTGAAATATAAAACAGCTACGTCAAGTCCCACCCATCGTTTTACTCCATTAAATTTATAATTTCTTTGATATTTATATTATTTATTCAGAATTAAAGGCTCGATAAATTTTAAATAGGCAGAATTTTATTTTAATAAATGAAAAACTATGGCCATCTCTATCCTGCAGCAGCAACCTCAAAAAAAATTGCCTCAAAGTTTAATTTAACTCCCAAAAAAGAAGGATCTGTTTCAGGGACTTCTTTTCTGTCGAAAACCTTCATGAAAACTGTCAGTCCATTGACAAGTACCTTGAAGAGAGAGAAGAAAATAGGCGTTAGAAATTTAACTAAATCCATATAAAAGTTCAGAAGTCATTCCTATATTGATAATGAATCGTCAATTCAGATAAATTTACTTGACATGCAACAAGAAGATTAATAACTTTTTTGTCAGAGTTCCAACAAAATTGGTAAAATCAAACAAGCATTTCCTTATAAAAACATTGAGTATCAATATCATAATATAGCCACTAACTGAATGAGGTTCTAAACTTGATTAGGGAGGAAAAAATAAAAATCAGTGAAAAAATGAAAGTTTTAAAAAACAGTAATGAAGATTACAAAAGAATATGTTAGGGGAATAAATCAAGCAAAATTTAATGTGCAATAAATACTGAGGAGATAGTTGAAGAAAAACAAAATGTTGTGTGCCTCAATAAAAGTGTTTAATGCTTGTTCGAACCCATTGAGGAGACCAAACAAAATGAATCAACCGATAGCAGTGATCAAGCCGATTCTTTGCAAAAGCACGAAGTGTATATGAGGCTCGCAAAAATGTTATAATAAATGAGCATTAACCCAAATGACATTCTCCCTCATGAAGATAAATTGAAAGAATAAATTACAATCGAAGACTATAAAACATTAAGTGAAAAGGAGACGATTAAAATTCAAAAGTTTTTTATTAAAAAATTAATTCTGAAGCTATCTAAATGATCATTTATTAGAAACTGTAATCTACTTGTATATTTTATTTACAACTGCATGTTAAAAATACAAATGAAGATTAATTAATAAAACTACAAATAAATCAACTCTCTCGCGTCTCTGAAGCAAATTTTTATGTTATGAGGTCATTTCCAAAACTAGTTCTATTTGTTATGAAAGATCCTCTATTATCGGAGCACATTACTCTGCAATTTCTTAAAGAAGCTTGATTATGCTTACGCATTTTATCTTTAATTTATCTTTATTCCTATGTAGGACCACGAACATTCTAAAAAGTTGTTTTATTCACCAAAAGATTCCTGAGTTGAACCACTAACAAAAGGAAAACAGGGAATATGAAGATAGAAGAAAGTTAATTGATTAAAAACATTCCCAATAAACAGTATTTAGTAACAGTATCTATTTATTGAAATCGAAAGTTAAACCATAAATCTTATAAATGAAGATCATCAATTAGGAGACTGAAGGAAGCAAGGCTTGAGATCAATCCAATAAATCCTAGGCATATTATCAAAAAGAAAAGAAAAAATATGAATCTTGAAATATTTCTTTTTCCTACACAATTGTTAATCCAAGTACAATGATGATCGTACTGCTTAATACAAACTTTGCAAATATCGCAATGATATCCACGTTTTGGAAGAATATTTTTACATTAGAAGCAAATTTTTTTAATTTTAATGTTCCAATTTCCTCCAATTATGTCAGAATATTATCTAGGAGATGATCTGGGAGTACTGAAAAGCAGACTTAAATACAAAATAAACATAATAGCCATTATTACTGCTTCGCCAATAAAAAAATACAATTAACTAAACTAAATGAAAATATTGATAATGGTTAAATTCACTCCTAATGAGATTAGAAAGACCATTGGAATGGTATAGCTTCTACCTTTGGGTTTATATTCGATCTTGACGTTGCAGTAAAATTTAATTAAATCCATAAAAGAGTATTTGGTATTTAGCATCTTTGTGATTGATTTAAACTATGATTAAATTGCTACTTATAAAGGAGTTTTATTTTCATTGTTTTTAATTAATCGATCTGCTCCCTTCATTAGAAGGCGGCGAACAATTCTAGTATTGCCATATGAAACTGCCAGCATTAAGGGAGTGTTTCCCTCTTTGTCCCTCCAATTTATTCCTGTAAATTAATTTTCAGATAAAAGATAAGCAACTACTTATTCACTGTTCATATATGCAGCCCAATGCAAAGGAGTACTTTATAAATCATCTACAATTTACAGACTGATTTTCCCTCTAAAGTACAAGAAAGGCATCACCATACATTTCTGTGCAGCCAAATGTAAGACATTCAACCCTGTATTTGTAACAGCCTCTTGATTAACATTAAATTTTTCAACCATATATTTGATAATGCTAATATGCCCGCTGTAGGAGGCGTAGAGAATTGGAGTGAA
>Ga0302197_10005853_pt1 | contig 10368 bp, 9 predicted proteins | sample II_Bog_N2_1_FD_193526 | JGI IMG/M metagenome (GOLD analysis project Ga0302197, IMG submission 193526) | Peat permafrost microbial communities from Stordalen Mire near Abisko, Sweden - II_Bog_N2_1 | ecosystem: Environmental > Terrestrial > Soil > Wetlands > Peat | place: Sweden: Abisko, Stordalen...
TGATCAAGCCGCCGACATCCTGCGCGGCAATGCCGATCACTCCGAGCTCCAAGGCCACGTTTTTGCTCTGCCATTTGATGAGGAGATACAATATAACACCACATGATTGTGAACGAGTTCTGTGAAGAAGATCCTCTGGAAAACAACGATCGTGATCGCTCCAACTTCGTCCGGGAGTTAGTCCAACGTGCCAATGAGCCGGCCCGGGTACCCGCGCGGCACCTAGCCCCACCTCCTAGACGCATAGTGCAGTTTTGGGACGATCTTGGCAGATTGCCCGGGGATGTTAGGGAGTGCATGGAGTCGTGGAAGAAACTCGAACGGTTCGGGTTCGAGCTTCAGGTTTTCGACGAGAGTTCTGCGAGGGAATTTATCCGGATCCGCTTGGGTTCGAGATATGAGAAAGCCTTTGACAAGTGCTATCACCCTTCAATGAAGTCAGACTACTTCCGTTACTCATACATCTTCGTAGAAGGAGGATTCTATGTTGACGCTGACGATGTCTATCACGGAACAACAATCGATCACCTCTTTACAGATGGGCGATTGAAGCTTCAACCTTTCTGCTACGACATTGCGACAGCTCAGATGGTTCCGCCCTCAGTTTTCCTCAACCCGGGGGCAAACCACTTAAGTTGGATTTTCTACTTCAACACCACGCCTTTGATCGCAGTTCGCAATCATCCTATTGTAGAGCGTGCACTGCTGAACGCTACGACATTGCTTGAGCAAGAATCGAAAGGCGGATTGCCCGAAGTCCAGGCAACCACTGGCCCCGGCAACCTCACCAAATCCGTATTTGAAGTGGTTGCTAATGAAAGCAGCCCGGAGGAAGTGCTGCTCGTCGTGCATGATTGGGAGAAGACTTCCACCAGTAAGTGGCCACTCAGTTACCGGAGTGATAAGAGAAACTGGAGGCTTTCGAATCAGCAAGCGTATCGGGCCTCATGGCACGCGGAGGAGCTATGAACTTGGCGCGCCCTCCACTAGCAGCTGTCAGTCAAGCTTTCCGATTCTGGCTGGCTCTCCGTAGGCTTCTGCCGAGGCGGAGGTGTCGAACATTCGGCGTACACGGAGCGGAGAAAGGCCTTGGGGTTGAGAAGATCTATGTCATCAACCTCGATCGTGAACCGGGCCGCTGGTCCAAGATGGAGCATGAACTCAGGCACATATTGGACTCGTCGGGATCTGGTCTCTTGAACCTGACTGAGCGGCATGCCGCCGTCGATGCTAATGCATTCTCCCAGGAGCCACCCAAGGATGCCGACATTGATCCGGTTTATACACTTGGAGATCAGCTCTTTGTAGAACCCCAACCTTTAGCTCTTCCCACGCAGTTCGAACTAAATGCTCCAATTCGAATGAGTCGAGCTGAGATCGCAGTCGCTCGATCGCACATCAATGTTTGGAGGAAGGTTGCGGCAAGTGATCATGCGTATGGACTCATCCTTGAGGACGACGTATGGTTTCATTCCGGGTTTGCACGATACTTTGACCAGGCGTGGGACGAAGTTGTGACCGGATGTGATAAGGATGGAAGATTCGACGTTCTTTATGTGTCCTATCTCGAAGTGAAGCACGGCGCGCCAAAAACATTTCTGTCAAATAACGTATTCCGTCCAGTCCGCGGGCTCTGGCATCTGTCCGGATATGTTCTTTCGCGCGAGGGTGCTCAGAAACTCCTGCGACTCCTTCCTTGTCGCGGCCCCGTTGACCTCTGGATAAATCACCAGTTCAAAATGCTAGATATACGCGCGACTAAGCGGCCTATTATCAGCCAACGACGCGACGCTAAATCCACTAACTCATATTCAATACTTCCCGCTCTCACTACAATTGGCGCGATCTCCAGTGAGGGAGCGGCCCTATTTAACATCCGCCCAACTGAGCATCCAGTGTTTGCATTTGGGCCTGAAGGCTCCGGCCATTCATCGCTTGCAATGGCCTTGTCCATGCTCGGATACAGATGCTGCAGCGATCTCCAAGCGTTACCAGCCCCTGAACTAGAACGGCTTCTTGAGGGAAGGGGCGATCGTGTTTTTGACGCATATGTAAACATCGGATCTTTGGACGAGAACGTCAGGAGACTGCGGACCTGCTACCCGAAGGCGAAGTTCATTCTTACATCAGCCAGTGGCATCATCGCAGACGATACCTTCCTCGGTGTTGAGAACGACCTCAATGGTGCCGACATCGCTGTCCTTGATTCAGAGGGACCGAATAGATGGCAAGTCGTTTGCGAACACCTCAGATGTGCGCCGCCGGCTTGCTCCTTCCCAACGCTGAAGGACCTTCGTAAAAGACCAATTCTCGACTTAGCCATCGATGCTGACCAAGGTGCAAAATGCAAAAGGCCTAGACGTGATAGGTCGCCATGGGTCATTGAGCCGCGTAAGTGGTGGCAGGGCATTCGCTCCGTCCCGACTGAAGACGGTCAGACGGGCACTGGAGCGTTCGTTAGAATCAACGACTGTTTGGAATACCTCGATACAAATCGCTGGGTTTTACGAAATGACACCTTCACGGACAATTTGGCGTTGTTTCGCCCCTCAAACGTCGGGTTCAGTTCTGGAATTGGGGCTGCGCTTTCCGTCAGAAGGGAGCCCGTGGGTGTTCGAGACTATACCGCCGCTTCGTTATGCAGTCGGGACCAATACCTGTTCGGAAAATTCGAAGCGATCATCAGACCTTCAAATGTACCCGGGGTAGTCACCGGATTCTTTCTCCACCGTAACTCACCACGACAAGAAATAGACATCGAGATCGCAGGGAATCGACCAGACCGCCTCTTGGTAAATGTCTTCTACAACCCAGGTGGCGAAGGAGCACACTTTGACTATGGCTATAGAGGTGCTGCAAGCTATGTTGAACTCGGGTTTGACGCATCCAAAGCAAGCCACCGCTTCGCAATTGAATGGAATCCTTGCGAGATCCGCTGGTTGGTTGACGATCATTTGGTCCATAGACGCGCGATCTGGGATCCGACGCCAATCCCGCACCTTCCAATGGCACTCCATGTCAATATCTGGCCGTCTCGTTCTACCCAATTTGCAGGGCAAATCAACAATCGCCGGCTCCCTGCAACCACAATAGTAGGATCGATCACTCTGGAGGCGACGACCGTTATTTCCTCGCCCGACCCGATGATCTACGCCGGTCAAGTTAGGCTGGGTAGTTTTAACTCGAGTCATCTGGCACAATGAAAATCTTATCATTCAATCCGGCCCACGATGGCGCATTCGCCTATCTTGAGGACGGGCATTTAGTAGCCTCAATTGAGGCCGAGAAAAACTCCCGTTATCGGCACTCACCAGTGTCCGTTTCGGATGTGTTCAGCGTTCTCGGCGAACTCGATGAAGTTCCTGACGTTCTTTGTAAAGGTGGTTGGTGGCCTAGCGACGCGCCTATGTCTGAACAGCACGATCTTGCTGGATACCATGGCCTCAGCAACAGCGACATCATAGTTGGTCAAAAACGCCTATTGGGGAAGACGGTTAAATACTTCTCGTCTTCCCACGAACGTTCGCATCTTCTCTGTGCCTTTGGTATGTCGAATCTGCCCAAGGGCACTCCTTGCTATGCGTTACTTTGGGAAGGAGTGATCGGCTCATTCTACAAAATCGATTCCGAGTTGAACTTGACAAAGCTCGGCGATGTCATGCCTGAACCTGGACATCGTTATGCCTTGCTCTATGGTTTGGCAGATCCGACGTTTGATGAGAGTGTCGCAGAATTCTCCCGATTTTCTGACGCGGGAAAGCTCATGGCCTTGGCTTCATTTTCGAAGCGAAGCAAGCCTTCGGATGATGAGGAGAAAATCATCGCATTTCTAATGCAGGATTGCCTCCACCTCAAGCCGAAGGAGTGTGGGGTTTTGCGGCATTTCCGTCACTATAACGTAGGGCTGGATGATCCGGAGTTTCGTAACTTCGCAGGTATTTTCAGTAATAGAATATTCGATCGTTTTTATCAATTTGCCAAGTCGAATATGAAGAGAGGCATGCCGTTACTGATCACTGGGGGGTGCGGACTAAATTGTGATTGGAACACGAAGTGGAGGGAGACCAATCTCTTTTCAGAGGTATTTGTGCCTCCTGTTGCCAATGATTCAGGCTCGGCGATCGGCACGGCGATTGACGCGCAGTTTTATTTTACCGGGAACCCAAAGATAGATTGGAATGTCTACTCGGGTCTTGAGTTTATAGCCAATGGCGCATTCGATGTATCTCTATTTGATGAGGACAAGACGAACTACGCATTGGTTGCCAGTATGCTGGCTAGCAACCTGATCATCGGATGGGTAAATGGAAAATGCGAAATCGGACCACGCGCGTTAGGAAACCGTTCTATTCTTGCTTCGCCGTTCCAAAGTAGCACAAAGGTTCGGCTGAATGAGATTAAGCAGCGCGAACAGTTTCGTCCGATTGCGCCCGTTTCCCTCGAAGAAGATGCTACAAGGTGGTTTGCCTGCGATCAGCCGAGCCCATTCATGCTTTACACTCAACTTGTTTCTACGGAGGCGCTAGCTGCGGTGACCCATGTTAATGGGACGGCGCGCATTCAAACTGTGTCCTCCGCGACTAACAGCCATTTACATAAGCTGCTTATGGCGTTCAAGGCACATACCGGTTTGACCTTGCCCCTGCAAAACGTATCCCTTAGCGAGCTGCTCTAATAGCCGAAAGGGACGGGAAGATGACGAAGGGGACGCGTGGCCGATACACGTTGGAGTTCAAGCAGGAGGCGGTGCGGTTGGTGGAGTCTGGCCAGAGGATGGCGGCGGCAGCTCGCAGCCTGGGGGTAGTCGAGCAGACCTTGGGCAACTGGATGAAGCTGCACCGCGCCGGGAGGTTGAAAGGCGCCTCTGGCAAGCACCAGGTGACGGCCGAGCAGATGGAGATCAGCCGTTTGCGGGCGGAGCTGGCGCGTGTGACGATGGAGCGCGACATCCTGGGAAAAGCGACGGCATACTTTGCAAAGGTGCAGAAGTGAAGTATGCCTTTATTCAACGTCACAAGCGGACCTGGCCGATCCGGGTGCAGTGCCGTGTGCTCGGCGTAAGCGTGTCTGGATACCACCAGCATCTGGCGCGGTTGAGGCATATCGCCCAGCGCCGCCACCTCAGCGACGAAGCGTTGCTGGTTCACATCGGCGCGGTCTATGCGGAGAGCCGTGGAGCCTACGGCTGGCCGCGTATCTGGCGGCAACTGCGCAGGCAGGGCATTCGCGTGGGCAAGCTGCGGGTGCAGCGGCTGATGCAGCAGCACGGCATTCAGGCCCGCGGCAAGCGGCGTTTCCGCGTGAGCACCACCGACAGCCGGCACGATTTACCGATCGCACCGAATCGGCTTGATCGTAACTTCACCGTGGCCGCACCCAACCAGGCGTGGGTTGGCGACATCACCTATATCGCGACCGAGGAAGGATGGCTGTTTCTGGCCGTGGTGATCGACTTATTCAGCCGCAAGGTGGTGGGCTGGTCGATGCGGCCCGACATGCATCGCGATCTTGTAATCGATGCTCTCTGGATGGCTTGGCTGGGACGCAATCCAGGCAAGCAGGCGGGGCTGCTCTTTCACAGTGACCGGGGCAGTCAGTATGCCAGCGAGGACTTCGCAAAGATGCTTGAACACTGCTCCATCGCACCCTCGATGAGCCGCAAGGGCAACTGCTGGGACAACGCCTGCTCGGAGACGCTGTTCGGCTCGTTGAAGGTGGAGCGGCTGCATGGCAGGCATTTTCAAACTATCCGGCAAGCCAAGGATGAAGTCATCGCTTGGCTGCTCTGGTATAACCAAACACGCATGCACTCGACGCTGAATTACCTCAGCCCCACCGAGTATGAGCAAGCCTGCGAGCTGGCAACGGCGAGGATCGCCGCATGAAAGTTGGCCGCGACAGAAGCAGGCGGTGGAAATGACGGTTTATGGAAAGCCCGGAAAACGATGAAACCGTTTTCCGCCCTTCCCACAAACCTTGGAAATCGATCAAACCGATTCCCACATTCCCACCGTCACGACCACTACTACGAGGATGAATATCTCCTCAAACTGCTCTGCTAAGAGATACGCATTCTGAGGGCAACGTCAATCCCATCTCGGGATGGCCCCTTTTAGTGCATAGAAGTGCACCTGTAGCCGGTACGAGAGTATCCAAAAAGTATCCATCATATAAATTCGACATTCGGCGCACGTGAAGGAGCAATCGATATCGCCAATGTTTACAAGGGTTTGATGGTGAGAGCGCTGGGGCTCGAACCCAGGACCAACGCCTTAAAAGGGCGTTGCTCTGGAGAAGATGCTATTTTCGATGTTGCACTTGTATGCAGCTCTATGCACCAAAACCTCTATAAACATTGATTAATATGACACTTATCCTATTCACAAACAATCGATCCACGACACGTCGTAACTAGTTGTTGATAAAAGCTCAAGGCTAAACAAATCGCAAACGCATGCAGGGTCGGTTTTGGGGCACAAATGGCAATAAATGGCACAGATTCTGCCTTTATGAAGGCACCAGCGAGAGCAGTTGAAAGCTGGCGGGCGGAAGCGCGTGGGGCAGAAACGACGCGCGTCAAGGACGTCGCTTCCAGCGACTTTGTCTTCTCTAAGTTGTGCCGCCGCCCATCGCCGTGGAGGAGTCTTCGGCTGGCTATTTCAATGAGAGCTGGAACGTTTGTCTGCCATGTTTCCTATGACAAACCAGAAATCCGCTCGATTCATCGAGAGCGATCTGATCGTCGCACCAGTCGTGAAATCCGGCGGGCTGGGCCGGTTGCGGCTCTTGCTCTGAAGTTCCCTCCGACGGACCTCTCGCGTCTTTATCTGTTCCCACCGATTACCATTTCGCCGCCCGACTCCTTGTTCTGTTTGAGCAGGATCGAGACACTATCGCTCACTCCACCACGGGAGGTTTAATAGTGGAGCAAGAAAAATGGATAGAAACCTATTATCTATAGATAGTTACACGGAATAGTTCGAGTTGTTTCTCGGCGTTTCTAATCGAGCATTGCTGCAATTAGGTAATGTATTCACCGCAAATGATGCGGTTAATGCATTGCCTTTGCGGTGAATCCGGGGTATATTCACCGCATGAGGTGCGGCGAATGTATAGCCACGAACTTCGAGATTGGCCCCAACTTACCTGGAACCGTGATCGGTTGGCGGAGCCGCTCGCCGCCATCCGTCACCGGCAGGGCCGACTGATCGGTCATATGGAAGCCCTTGGATTCAAACTCCGCCAGGAGGCGGTCCTTGAAACCCTAACGGCCGACGTGCTCAAGAGCAGCGAGATCGAAGGGGAGCATCTGGACCCAGAACAAGTACGGTCGTCGATTGCTCGGCGGCTCGGTATCGATATTGGCGCTCTCAAACCGGCAGACCGCAACGTTGAAGGCATCGTCGAAATGATGCTCGACGCGACAGGGCGCTACGACCAACCGCTCACCGCGGAGAGGCTGTTTTCCTGGCACGCGTCACTATTCCCAACAGGTCGCAGCGGCATGACCAAAATCAACACGGGGGCTTGGCGTGACGATAGCAACGGTCCAATGCAGGTTGTATCGGGCCCCATAGGCAGGGAACGCGTCCACTATGAGGCACCGGCCGCAAACAGGCTCGATGGCGAAATGAAGGCATTCTTGAATTGGTTCAACGCGGATGCCGACACTGATCCCGTCCTCAAAGCAGGGAAGGCCCATCTCTGGTTTGTGACCATCCACCCGTTCGACGACGGAAACGGTCGGATTGCTCGCGCAGTTACGGACATGCTGTTAGCGCGATCGGAAAACAGCTCTCAGCGCTTCTACAGCATGTCCACCCAAATCCGGCAGGAGCGCAAGGCGTACTACGACATTCTTGAGGTAACGCAGAAGGGAACTCTGGACATAACGCCCTGGATGGAATGGTTCCTCGGCTGTCTCGGTGGCGCCATCGACGGCGCACAGACAACACTCAGGGCTGTTCTCGCCAAGGCACGTTTCTGGGAGGGGGTCGCTGGTATCGCAATCAATGAACGGCAGCGCCTGGTGCTGAATCGTTTGCTCGATGGTTTCGAGGGCAAACTTACAACCTCGAAGTATGCCAAGCTCACCAAGTCTTCCACGGATACGGCTCTACGGGACATCCTCCTTCTCGCAGAACACGGCATTTTGGTTCGCAACCCGGAAGGCGGCCGGAGCACAAGCTATGCGCTCGCTGCAAAGGACAGTGAATCCTGAACCGGAAAAGGCTAGTGCCGAGGTCCGGGGTTCGAAGTATCGCCACGTCCGAGGGATGCTTGATCAGTGAGCCGGAATAGCCAGGAGACGCTTGTTGATTCCTAGCAGAATGGCCGTTGCTATCTCTTCGGGAAAGTTCTTTGGCAGCTGCGTCACCGTATTCCTTGCTGCATTCATTGCCGTTTCCCGCAGTTCCTCAAAGATGGAAGCCATAGTCAACTCTCCTACGCCGGCGCGCTGGGCAGTCTCGACGAAGTGGCGAGCCGCGATGGTGTTGACACGGTAATGCCGGCTGTTGCCAACTGCCATCGCTAATCGAAACTGGTTTGGGCGGATCTCGCGGGCATTTACGCTCGGTTGCGCAGAGATCACATCATAGAGAGGCGTCATTCTATAACGTCCACCAGGCGACAAGAATATGCTGAAATTCTTAGCGTGTCCGTCGGTTGCTCCCAGCAGCCAGAACACGACCATGGTCTTCATCAATGTGCGCTGATCCTCGGTTGGATTGTCTCCGTCTCGCAGCAATCTCAGAATCCGCTCAATTCCAGGGCCGCCATCGCTTTCGTACTTGAGGGTTGGCGGTACGGAAAGCGCCTGGCAACAATCTTCCTGCGGCAGGCGCAGCAGCCGTCCGTTCTCGGTCCAAAGACGGTCGAATCGTTCCACGATTAAAACGCGCCGTTCTCCGAATTGACCCATGGTCGCTTTTGCAGCAGGTAGGCCAAAGGATTCCAGCAGTTTCATGCAGAGATATTCGTTTTCGACACTGTGCGTGAGGTCAATCCCATTCGGCAGTCTTCCGATTGACGGCTTCAAAATATGGGTTGTGGCTGTCGTACCGCGAGGTTTGTACCAGCGCTTCTGCCAATGGAGCAGCGCCGTCTTCTCCTGTGCGCCAGCAATTGAGATGCGGAAATCCTCGTCCTCACTGATGCCCAACGGGCTTGTAGTCAGATTGGCGAGAAGGTCGGCAATCTCCTTGTTGCTGATCGCGACGCCGTCGATAACGCCAGCCGGACCGGGATCAATATCGGCGCGCAGGAATTGGAGCGCGCCCACGCAATCGTGTCCGATCGCACTCAGCAAACTGTAGGCATCGATGCCCTGGACGCGCGCGCGCGCCGCAATGCGTTTGCGGATGGTGTCATTGTCGGGCAACAGGTTTTCAAAGACAGCCGAAACCGGCGCTCCGCTATATGCGTCTTCGCGCAGTGGCAGCGAGAGCGATACCGGCATCGTGTGCGGCCAGGATAACCATTCTGCGCCATATTGGAATTCGATGGCTCCCGACCGTTCGCGACGCAGTTGACCGACTATGCGGCTGTTTAAATAGACGTTGAGCGGTTCATAACTACGGCGGCGTGCCATTAGAACAGACCCTCAATCTCTCTGGCTGAACCCTTGGTCCTACGGCGCACTACCAATTCGAGATCGAGTGCCGCTAGAGCGTCAAACACGGTGTCCAGCCGTGTATCAGTTGCAGAGGTCTCTAGAGCAGAGATGGTAGCTTGCCGCAGACGAATGCTGGAAGCTAGTGCCTCCTGGGAAAGACCGACCTCCTTCCTCCTGCGGCGGAGGATTGTGCCGAGTTGTTTCGGTGTGCGTGCAATTTGATCCATGGAAGTTTCGCTCCATACGGCAATCCGTATACCTGTGAAATATACGCTATAGCGAATGGTTTGTAAATATACGCTATAGCGAATAGTTTGCCGAGACAAATTCTGCGCTAGGTGGACGAAGACGCGAGCAGCGTTGAGCTGGTTGGTGTCTCAGGCAGCGCTATGCGACTTCGGGGAAGAGCTAAGGTTGGCTGAACCCCGGTCAGTCCTCACTTCACTAAACCACCGATAAGACCAACCTAAAGCTGCTGCCAAGCTCACCCACATTTTTACTCGGCAGGAGATACCGAAACACGAGCGGTGGACATCTCCTGCACCGCAGATCGGATTGGTCGGGGCAGGGAAGTCGCCCGCTGGATTTCATTCGCGGTGTCTCCTACTTGGTGACACTCTGCTGCCAGCAGTCGGTGACCAATTCATTGGTCCTTGCCTGACGTCTGAGAGTTTCATGTTCTCAGAGGTCAGAGATTGCCGATCTCGACGCGCCGGTTCTGATAAGTTGCTGGAATGCTTCCCTTCTCCTTG
>Ga0302197_10005855_pt1 | contig 10366 bp, 9 predicted proteins | sample II_Bog_N2_1_FD_193526 | JGI IMG/M metagenome (GOLD analysis project Ga0302197, IMG submission 193526) | Peat permafrost microbial communities from Stordalen Mire near Abisko, Sweden - II_Bog_N2_1 | ecosystem: Environmental > Terrestrial > Soil > Wetlands > Peat | place: Sweden: Abisko, Stordalen...
CCGCTATTTCTTCCTGTGGTTTGACAATATATTTTTCTGTGCATGACACCCATTCATAAACAGGACCAAAGGACTTGAGTTTTTTCTTGAATTTTACTTTTTTCATAGGACATGACATTAATTTTGACAATAAAGTTTATTTTAATAGGAATAATCCTCGTCATAATCTTCATCAGTTTCTTCATCGCTGTAAACATCTTCACTTTCAGATTTTTCGGGAACATTGTCTTGTTTTTTTATAGGACCTGCTTCTTTTGTCTTTTTGATGGCTTGTTCCAACAGATAGGGATAATTTTCCAAGTGAACAGTGGGGTAACTTTGATGTTTGCCATTACTGCGGAGATCTGCAATAGTAATGCTAGGTAAACCTTTGGCATTCATGGAAACTTCTACAACTTCAAACTTGTCGTGATGGTATTCGGCATAGTCAATGGTAACATGACCAGTGTCCTGATTGACGTGGGCATTCTTGTAACAATTGCGAGATTCTCTCTTGCTCATGATTACAAATGAATACTTGGAGCGAATGGTTTTTCTGTCTACACCCATCAAAAGATCATTAATAAAGTTTTGATATTGGGGATCGTTTTCGCGAGTACGATTGGAATTACGATGCTTGATCTGAGTGAAATAGGTTTTACCCTCCAACCCATGCTGACCTGTTTTTTCAATGGCATTATCGACAGCATCTGTGTTTAGGGGGACAGTGATTGGCTTTTCTTTTGTGCCCTGTTCGGTTTCACCACCATCCTCTTCTTCTTTTTCCTGAAAGGCGGATTTGGTTGGTTTTCCTTCCTCTTCATCATTCTTGTCGTGCTTACTTTTCTTTTGTTTTGGAGCTTCATCGTGTTCACTTTCTGCCGATCTTTTTTTGGTTTCTGCGTGACCACTGACGTATGTTTGCTCGTCTTCGTTGTGGTTACTATTCTCATCATTCAAAAGAATTGGCATCAAGTGTCTGGTATCGATAACATCTTGGCCCTTCAATACGCTTGAAGTCCACAAGTCTGCGCATGCGTGAACTGTACCATCGTCGGCAACAAAGTAAGTGTCCTGGTAAGCATTGCGATTACCATGAATATCACGATCAGGGTGTTTTGCGGTGTAAATTTCAGAGAGCACGGCACAGAGTTCAGGAGCAGTGTTTGCGGAGGTAATGTTCTCCTTGTGAGTACCTGAAAGATTGTCGATCTGTGGTTCGTACTCGAATGAGAATAGTGATCCTTGCTTGATCTGCTCAAGTACAGTGACTTTTTTAATGTTGACAGCGATGGATTTATCCTTCATATAAAAGATAGTATGTGGATCTACCATTCTCACAGTACGGTTGGCATAGAGGACTTGTTTGTCAGTGATGGGGGTTTGTTGTTTGCTCACGTTGCTATCCCTTGATTTCTTCTCATAAGTGCGCGAAGTAACATCTCCTACAACCAAGAATGTAGAATCATCAACTAACCCAGTTTTAGGGTCTGGCACAATATTTGTTTTGGCTACGCGCATAGGTGCAATAAATTTCTTTTGTTCAGTCATAAACGGATAGTGTTTGGGTTTGTTTTTGTTTATGCTGACCTTTTCCCGTCCTAAGAGCTTTATTTATACTGTCGATCTAAATATAGATTGTTACAATAAATCGAACATCTCCACGAATGTAGACTACGATCAACAGCAGAGAGAACCTTAACTGAGATAGAGATGCCAAGATTACTGTAAACCTGATAATTTTCTGTTGAATAAAACATAAAGTAAGATGTCTTTATCATTGCTGGTTATTGAGGTAAAAAATAATGTTGGGTAAAATTGTAGTTTCTTTGGAATTTGATGTGAATGGTTGCAAAAAAATGATCAAAGATCCACACTTTCCAGGTATAGTGTGGGAGTTAGAAAGACTTGATGATTTGATTATTATAAACATGCATGTGCAAATGGAAGATGCTTGTATTAGTACCGTCATTTGTCAAGTTGGAGTTACCTTGAAAGCAGGTGATTATCAGGTTCATTATGATATTGCATCGACTGAAGGACTTAGCTTTCAGGAAAGCTTCCTCGAAGCCACCTACAAAATAGAAGTAGAAATTGAACACAAAAGAAAGCCTGTTTATTATTATTAAAACATTACTATGTCAAATCTAGCTCTATACTTTCCAAATGATTGAACACTGCCAAAAATATTGTTTGCATCCACCAATCAAACTTTTTCAGAGAGTTGTACTCTCTTACCAAATTTTTCAATTCTTGAGAATTTTTTTCCTCTATGGTTGCACAAACACTACACAAAAAATTGGCCTCCCGTGAATCGCAAAAATTAGGGTCCAAGTTGTTGAACTCTTCAAGTTTGTTGGTCACCATAAATATTCGCTCTTGTTGATAATTTGCTGCCAAATAACACAATACCGATTTGAAAAAATATTGTTTGGCGCCAAGTTGAAATTTACTGTTCAAGGTCATGTTGGCAACATCCTCAAATAGTTGTGCCGCCACTGGATAGTTTTGATCCTCTGCCCAAAGTTCTGCCATGCGAACCCAACACTTGCTGGCGTGTGCTTCTTGACTTTCTGTTTCAAAGTAACGTGCTGCATTGGAAAAGTGCTCACATGCTGTAGGAATGTTTTCGTTTTTGGCATGCAACTCTGCTATTTCTTCTTCTATTTGAGCAGCCATAGTAAAGCGGTTCTCTGATATATGGTAATCTAGTGCATATTTTAACGATCGTAGAGCTCTTTCCGTTAATTTCGGTGTGCACTTGAGGAATGAAGTTGCCGCCTTTCTATGAGCACTGGCAGAGAGATGTTGGCTACCGGTTTTTTCGCAACACTCTGCGTATTTTAACAAACTCTCCGCCGATTGCAGGTACTCCTTTTGGAATATGTACAAAGCAGCAGCTTTCTCGTAAAGCTCGCCAGCTTCTTCCCATTTGTCACCACTACCAAAGATGTTGACCCAGGATTTAGCCTTTCGTTCTGCCAGTTTTACTAATTCACCAGCTTTTTTTTCCATTTCAATGGCGATCTTGCTTTGTAATGGTAACCAAGTTTAAATTTTTCATGTTTGTGCGTGTGAAATTAATGTTTTGTCAACTCAGCCTATAAATGGACAGAGTTTAGTTTTTGAAAGAACAACAACAAAGTAACAATAACAACAAAAATGTGTATCTTCAATGAAAGCGTAGAAGCAGTACAAAAGACTAAAATATTTGCCACTCCAATTGCCAAGTTGGATCACAATCAGAATTTGGTCAGCCGTCACCAACTCACAGTTTACAGCAACAAGGTGGACAATGTTCCTCAATATGATAGCAAGACGAGTTGGACTGGTGCGAACAATCGTAACTTTAGTGTCGATTTTGATGTTTTCCAGGGTTTCAAAATACCCAAAAAATCAACCAATGCAATGATATTGCCTTTTCCACTACCCACTGGGGCAGCAAATATCTTGGACGGATTTGAAAATCCTGAAAACTGTACTGTAAATGGTAATGCCGACATTATCAAGTTGGTGAATTTGAAAAATTTCGAGACCAAGCACGGGAAATTTTTCAAAGTTTTGGAAAATGAGTTTCCAAAAAATCTTTCATTCAGCTTTAATGGCGATAATAGAGAAAAAACGAATGGCTCCAGATCGGCCCCCGTTTTGGAAGTTGTGGAAATTGGTGGTTATCGGTGCTCTGTAGCCAGATCTATTCACTATTTTCCCTACATTGACAAGAATGTTTTCCAAATCAATCCACAACTGTATCACAATTTGAACGAATGTTATGGAAACAATTATGGATTTTTGATTTGCTCTTTCGACGTCAGCAAAAGGGTTGACACTGACGCTGTGGATGCTCATCCAATTGCATACATTCACTCATTTGTGAATAATTCTCTATTTATTCCTTGCCGACATGAGCATGGTGGCTCCAAGAAAGATCAGGAGAAAACAGAAAACTTTGATCATGTTATTTACAGCACCAACTGTGAAATTGATAAGAAAAGAAGATTGGTATACTCTTGGTATGCTGAAGATGTTCCTACCACTCCCACAAAATTATTTGGTAAAGTCGGAATAGAAACCTTGTGGGATGCGCTCAATGTCAACAAAGACTCTACTGGTGCATATTCCTTGGTTAATTTTGCACAACTTAACAAAATTGAGATAAAAGGTAGCTTCACCAACGACGACATTCTCTTGCCTTTGACCAAGTAAAGATGTAATGTACATGATCGTTATTTTTTAAAAATAAATAATGTTAAAGTTATATAAATAATTCCATGTTACCAACATCCAGAAAAGCAAACACTGTTCCACTGAGCGCCAATGATTTGACTGACGAAGAATTAGAAAAACTCAACATTCCAGAACTAGAAGAGGATACTGCCAATAGCGATAGTGAAGATGATTTTGAAGAACCAGATGTAGAATCACACATACCCAAAAACTTGGGAAAACTATCAAGAGAGGAGCAAGAGGCAAAGTTTGGCAAGAAAAAGGATGGCCAAATTGGAGAGACCACAAAGGGTCTCACTGAAATTATTAGACGTGAAGTTGCTGTGAACGAAACTAGAAAAGAAAGCAGCGGATCATCTTCGGCGTCTGCTTCATCCAGCAACAATGTGAACGATCCAGAATTGGTGGGTGTTGATTTCAAAAATGAGACACAACAGTACATTCTTGTCGGTATTGTGAACAAAAAAACACAACCCCCCTCAGACGAAGCCGGCATTTGCATTTGTGGTGCATTTTCTACATTGGATGAGTTGAGAAAACAACAAGAGGATTTGAGCAAAAAATCAGACATTAACTTTACCACCATCCCCTTCTTGCCTCACACTTTTGTGCCCATATGTGCCAACCCAAAGAGACAAGTTGATGAGGACTATATTGTGAAAAAGAGAGCGCAAATACTGGCCAGCTACTTTGAGTATGTAGAAATGGGCAAGCTAGAACAGGCCAGAAATGTTCAAGAAAAAAAAACAGGTATCACCGACTTGGATATTGCAAAATTAAAACCCAGAAAGCTTCGACGTAAAACAACAACCAGAAAACAAGCCATCGAAGCCGTTATTGCTCGCACTGCGGCAGATGTACCAAAGACAACCAACGAAAAAGATACTACTGAGAGTGCTGCGCCACAAATCAAAGAAACCAAGTCTAGTTTTAGGTTCCCCAGAGAGTGCGAAATTAGGGGACAAAATTTTGCAGCCGTCATTTTCATTCACGACAAAAACTACCAATCACGAAAACCCAACCCCAAAGATTATGTTGAGGAACCTCTTGCCCTCATCCTCCAATTATTTGACACAGAGGAAAAGACCATCAAATATATCAAAAAGTTTGCCAAGAAACAAGAAATCAAAGACTTCCACATCGATTGTGTGAACATGTACGACATTCTCTACCCAAAGGATGCCGAGCGTGAAAACGATAAAGTCAGAAAAGAATGGCGTGATAGTCAACAAAATGACATTATGAACAACATTGTTGTCCAAAAGAATTTGGTAGAGTCCTTTAAAGAGTACTGTGAGACCACTGGTTCTGTCGCACCAGTAACAGAAATTTCAAGAGATGGAGAGATTAGATCAACAGATCAGTACGGTAAAGTCACAGAGGGTGGAAGTGAACCATCAATGTATATCGATGAAAAAGCCAGCGCTAGTACAGAGGAGGCTAACCATCCAATACCTAAATTCATTCGCGATGCCGACATTGTGCCCAAAAAATAATGTTGTCGGGATATTTAAAAAAATAAAATGCAATCATTCTGTAAATCCCCTCTCTCCTCTTTTGGAACTTTTACCTCTTAATAAGAAAAATAATGACATACTACTCGTATTTGTTTCCACTCATGATTGATTTAGACGAATTCCAATATAGCACAGAGGTGTCCAGTAATGCAAGTGACGATGATGGTGAATTGAGAGAAATGACTGATTATCCAGACGAAGAGGGTGAAGAAGTGATTGTCGATGAAAATACAAATCACAGTGATTTTTTTGGACATGACGAAGACAGTCTACTGTTTACTCCGCTCGAATTTTGGTTCACTACATCTGGGAATACAATCATGTCTATTTCAAATAATGTAGTACCAAACCCAACAGCACCGACTGCAAAAGCTAAGAGACCAAGAGAGTTGACATTTTCAAACTGTTTGTCGGAAGAAAGCGCAAAGCGACATTGTTGCGGTGCTGCCAATAAGATAGTTAATGTACCGATATGCACGGTTTCAAAATCAAAAATAGAAGATGGAGGTGAATTTGTTCTAAAATCATTTGGTTGTTGCTCTATATGTCAAGAAGACTCCAACAACGCTACTGTATTTAATTGTCAAACCAATACCGTTGCCACTATTGGTGAATTGGGAACAAGTTACCAGGTTGAAGATAGGTATATTTTTTCTGGACCATGCGGCGAAAATGAACACTTGGTTTGTGTTGGATGTTTAAAGCAAGTGCTCATATCAAAAACTGCAAATCCAATCCATGAGAACCAAGCCAATGTACCCTGTTTGTACCCTTTCGGTGAAAAATGTGGCGGCAAGTATGACATTCAAGATTTTGAAGCTATTTTGGAGGATGTAGATTTCAAAGAGCTAAAGGCTAGATGGGAAAAATATAAACATCAGGGTATGCAAACTATCACTTGTACCTGTGGTTGTGAGAATCAGATATGCCGAGAACAAGTAAAAAATACACCCAGAGGTAAATTGCTAGTACTGTGCAAAGAATTTGAATGCTCAAATTTATTTTGCTATCACTGTTTGAGAGATGTAGATTTTCAGTGTGAAGAATGTCAGTATTGTTCACTTGAAATTAATAGAAATGATCCTTTTGCTTGGAATTTTTATTATGCCAAGCCAGCTCATTTCGAAGAGGATTCCCACTGCCAAAATGATTTATTTTCGCACTTGTTGCGTAACAATCAAATAAGCGACAGCATATGCAAAGAGCAAATACACAACATTATGATAATGGAAACACTAACGCCGCAGTGTTCCAAGTGCGCCACACCAATGTTCAAAACCACAGAGTGCAATGGCATGACACACTGTAATATTCAAAAATGTTATACTTGTGGTAAGAACACCATGGAAACTGGTTATTTGGCAGAACAGCATTGGGATGTAGAAGGTTTGCATGGGTGTGCTAGGTTTGATAATGATACATTCTGGAATGGTGTTGCCAACTGTGAATTCAGGTGCAGAGATGGTGAATGTCACAATGATCATAGAGACTGCAACGAGTTACAACATAAAAATGGCATAAATAATATGAATTTTCATAGAAAATGTTGGCATATCTTCTATCTTATTCATTCCTTGTTGCCTGAGATGAGGAAAAATATTTATGATCATGTTATCCAGAAATATTGGAAAAGTCATGGCAATATTATATACTTTTTGCAAGAGAATAGAGACCTAGTTTTGTAAATAAATTTTAATTAATAAATTCCCATGGGGGAGCCTTTCCCTCACAGGTGTACAAGAATTACGAACAATTGTAAGAATTGTAGATTTTAATAAAGGCGCTTTATATCTGTTATAAACGTCAACGCTAGCTACATCGCGTGATGAAATTCTTTCTTATTAACTGCACAATGAAGGGAATGGCCAGTCCAGAAGCAATTAGACGACTACATGAGCAAATAAAAGGGGAACTAAAGCAGGAACCAATCGCCCCTGTTACTTGTGATGGAATAGAGAAGCGAGTGCCCGAACTACAAAACCAATTAGTCGTTCTTGAAGCCCGCCTTTGCAACCTCAAGCGTAGTATTAATTGGATTCAGTATAGGGTCTTTAATTATAACAAGTGCATTGATTTTTTTAATGCATCGTGGAAAAAGATACAAGGATTTTATATTTCTAGCATGTGTAGTTCGTGGAATAATTATGTTGGATTTATTAGTGGTTGCAATTCATTTAATTGATAATTGTCTTGATATATTTCTATTAAACCTTTATTATCATGCGATGGTAGTCTCTCTATAAATAAAATATACTAATCAACATTAATAACCGGAATTCTCAAATTATCCAACTCATAAACATGATAATTCTTCCATGCTTGCTTTCTTGCTTCTTCATTATTAACAGTATTAATAAAGAACTTTTGAAATAAGCGAGACCCATGTAAACCAGTGAATGATATCAAATCTCGATTTAACAAATCGAAATGTTTAAAAGGTACAGGATGTACTCCATCGTACCGTACAGTTTCATGTATGCTATATCCACGTATTATTCTTTCACCATCTTTGAAAACAAATATGATACAAGGCATGTTAGCACACCTCACATATTCTTCCATGTTACTTGCCATGGGCCATAACTTGTTCTCATTATAAGCAAGATAAGCACCCCGTACTGATTCATAAAGTAAATAATTACCACCTGGAAGTCTTTTTGTAAATGATAAATCAATATTACATATTGGAGTTACAATACCATCCCGATAATTTGCAAGTGATTCTAATGAGTGACTTAGTGAAATATCTGATAAATTGATGTCCCATTCTCTGATTACCATCTTGTGTTTGAGAATAGTAGATCCCATAACAGACACCATATTGTGTAATAGATTTGCTAATGGTTTCTGTGCCACACAATGATAAGTTTTACACAAACGTGGGTTTTTAGAATTTACATGCACTTTAATTAATGCATATTTTGAAGATAAATATTCTAAAAGTGACACGGCAGCGCAATGCTGTTGAATGCAATAAGCTTCATTATATGTTAATATATAAATATCTGTGAACATTATGTTTTGATAAATGTTATTATTTCTCGATAAAAGTTTTTGAGTTTGCTTGTCTTTTCATGTTTTATAAAAATAATGTATAAATGTCAAATATGATTTCGATAACATCACAATCAGCTGGAGTTAATCTAAAATAAAAAACTTTTGTTCATTACTGAATTTTTCAAATAAATTCTAGAAAATAAAAACCTTTGTGCATTACCAAAATAACAAGATAATATTTTAATTTTCACAAAAGTTAAATTTATTGGGGTAATGATGACTTGTACAAGTTGTCAGAAACATTTCGCAATATCTGGCGATCGAAAGTACCTGCGTACATCATTATCCAGCTTAATGTAATCTACAGAAACATTATTTAGTTCTGTACAACCCACCAAATGGGCTGGTTTATATACCTGTAAAATAAGTGGTACTGGGAGCACTCCTATTACTGTCTCTGGGAAGATGTACAAGTCCTCCACTAGTGGATGTTTTATCGCGGCAAAATGCACATTGTCAATATAGAGTTTAACTGTGTTACTAATGTCAACGTTACTTTTGACGGATATATTTGATGCAATGTCAGCATAGCGATAAATTGTAAAATTTGTTTTGCTTACAAATTCCATGTTACGCATTGTGCATGCACCTTTTATGCTGGCATCATATCCTTGTAGTGTGTTCTTTGTCCAAAATGATTTCAATTTATTCTCACACTGCATGACAAGTTGCAACCACCCTTCTTTACCAAATCTACCAATCCATAAGCCTTGTTGTCTAATAAGACTGACCCAGAGCTCTCCGATGTTAGTGTAATTGAGGAATGTTTTTGCATCCCCATCCAAGGTGAGTTGGGTTATTTTTCTTTGATTTCTCAAAAGATGATAAAGTAATTGAGTTTGAGGAGCTTGGGTGGTAGTGTTAGTAAAACTCAAATCTTGAAAATAATTTTGCATATTATTGTTTTTTTTGAAATTATAATTGTCAACAAGTAATGTTAGTTGACTTATGTTGTAAAATAGTACAATAGCCGTTCATAGTTGACCAACATCGGTGATTTTCAACTATGAACGGTAAAATCTCAACCAAAATTTTCTAAAACTACGATGAACACTAATACTATTTCAGTCGTCTACGGTACCACCAAAGTTGCATATGCCTCAAATAATGGAATAGACAATGGAGGTAATAGCATCACAACAGCACAAAATTTGAACATTTGTCTAGAAGACTTGAGTAGCAAAATATTTATAATTCAATTAGTTAACGATAAATCACAAAAAATAATCCAAGAATGCACATTATCTTTAAGAATTTTGGAAAAGTGGAGCAAAACACATTGCTTAGATTTTGGAGAAGATTATTGCGGGACATATGCTTATCATTTATTAACCACAGGTGAAAGTACTTGGTGCTTGAAGCTGCTATTTACCAATTTGGAACAATATTTAGTTGAAGTGATTTGGTATCAATGTGGCAAATATTGCCCCTACAGCGATGGTGAGGAAGATGTAGATGAGATTGGTGCGCAGACGTCCGTGGGTACTAATAGAATGGAGTGTGACAATGTTATCGATGAGGATAACTATTTGAGAAAGAAAGATGTAAACATAGTAATTCGCGCAACGCCTGAAGATGCAGAATGG
>Ga0302197_10005857_pt1 | contig 10363 bp, 13 predicted proteins | sample II_Bog_N2_1_FD_193526 | JGI IMG/M metagenome (GOLD analysis project Ga0302197, IMG submission 193526) | Peat permafrost microbial communities from Stordalen Mire near Abisko, Sweden - II_Bog_N2_1 | ecosystem: Environmental > Terrestrial > Soil > Wetlands > Peat | place: Sweden: Abisko...
GGAAGGCCATTATGGCTTTGTGGCATTTATACCTTGGCCTTTTCAAGATGATGGTACGTTGTTGCGTAAAGTTCGTGGTATTACTAATAATGTTACGGGTGACGAATATATCCGCATGATCGCTTTAAGCCGCATCATGCTGCCAAACATTAAAAACATACAGGCATCATGGCTTACAGTTGGTAAGCAAGTTGCGCAAATATGTTTGCAGGCAGGTGCGAATGATTTTGGTTCGATCATGATCGAGGAAAATGTGGTATCGGCAGCTGGTGCACCGCACAGGTTTACGGCTAAAGGCATACAGGATTCAATAGCCGAAGCAGGTTTTGAACCCCAGCTACGCAACCAAAAATATGAATGGCGCGATGTTCCTGTGCAAATTGAAGAGCAGGTTATTAATTATTAAAAAATACAATTCCATAAAAAACGCCGTGTAAATAAATACATGGCGTTTTTTATAGAATTTATTATTAATTAACCAATCGGTTTTGTAAATGCCGGCACTAAAATAGCAAGTACTTCAGCCATTGTTAACGGCTCATCAAACGCGGCTGTTGCAACAGAAACAGTAGTTGTAGTTTGTGTTGCACTTGGCAAGGTAAGAATATCGACATTACCTTGCGTAGCTGTATTTTCAGGAGTGGCACCACCGTAATTTGCATTAACTGCTGCTATACCCGTATCGTTACTTGCCGCGCCAGAAATATCGTTGCTTCCAGAAGTACTTGTAATCCATGGCAGTACGGTTGCACCATACTTAGTTGAACGTAAATAACGGATGGCCGATGCATGCCTTGCTTCTACAGCATGTATATCAAGTGCTGCAGTTAAATAAGTTTGGTTACCCAATAAATTAGGGGCCTGGCCTTTGTATGCACGCACACCTGTGTCTTCAAATGTTTCTGCAACAGCTAAAAATGTTTGATAGTTTGTAAAAACACCGCTGAATGGCCCATCCATTGAACCAGAACCACCGGTAAAATCCAAATACACAAAATCAGACGCGGTAACCGGTGTACCGCCGGCAGCGCTAATCGCACTTGTTAAAAACGCCACGTGTTTGTTCTCGTCAGACTGGATTTGAGTAATGTATGAGGTATCAGTAACTAATCCAGAAGCGTTGATACCGTTATTATAAAATGACGCTTCTAATATTTCAAGAGTTAAAGCAAAGTTTAATACACTAATTACACTTGCTGATGCTGATTGACCGTATGCTTTTTTGAATAAATTACCTAAAGCAAATGGAATTGCGGCCACCGCTACTTTAGAACCAAAGCTCGTGATATTTTTTATCGCATCGCGACGAGGGCTGATCCGGTCATTAAATTCGGGGTCAATTTTCTCTATTTCTTCTACTATACTAAATAAATTCATGATTGTAATTGTTAAAGGTGATTAACTGAAACTGTTAGCTGAAACTTTGGTTTTTAAATAAACATTAGCCCCTGCTAATACTACGCTTGGTTTATTGCTGATATTTAACCCATTTGCATCAATCTGATCTGACGATACGAAATTACCCTGGGTTATTAAATTGCCGATTAAAGCCGCATGCCTTGCTTCTACCGAAACAATACTACCCGCAATAGATAAGTAAGCGGCATTTTGAATGTTATAAGCAATACCATCATAAGCAGTTACACCTAAATCTTCAAAAGCCTTGGCAGCTCCTAACACTGCAGTTCTGCTTGTGAAATCAATTTTACTAAAATCGGGCGTTAATCCTTTTATGGCGCTGGTACTTAACGCAGCTTTAAAAAATTCACGGTGGCATACTTCATGGTCGCGTATATCAGTTAAATATGCCAATTCGATTGATGGCATGCTGCTGTAAGGGGTCGCGATCACTTGTAAGTAAAATGCCGCTTCCAGTTGTTCCAGCGCGTAAGCAAAATTTAATATACCTATATCACCGCTGCCTACGTCTGTCACATCTGCTGTAGGGGCAACATTATGATCTTTGTGGCATGAAGACGCTGCTGATAATAAGCCTATCCCTGCCACTCCCGCACCTGCATAACGTAAAAACGACCTACGGGCCATATTTACATTAACATTAGTTAAATCTGTTTCTGTTTTCATAAGTAGATGATTAATTTTATAAGTTTATATAATTAGATACGCCTATTAATGATAAACAGTTTTTTACTTTCAGGTTATTAATTACAACCTGCGGGAATACAACTTATAGCTATAGTTAAAATGTTAAACACAGATCTTTATATTGAAGCACTTATATTTTCATCGGAGCAAAGTTTGCGGGTTGAGGAGATAGCTTATTGTTTACAAGCAGCGTTGGAAGAGGACATTAGTATTGAGCAAATAAATAGGAGCATCAATAGTATAAGAGAAAAGTACCAGGACGGAAATTTGGCAATTGAGTTGGTTAAAGTAAATAATGGCTACCAGTTCCTCACCAAAAAAACCTTTCATCCGGTTATTAACCTACTGCAATCGCAACGCTCAAAAAAGAAACTAAGCCAGGCAGCGCTTGAAACGCTTGCAGTGATTGCGTACCGGCAACCAACCACCAAAACAGATGTTGAACAAATACGTGGTGTAAACTGCGATTACTCGATACAAAAACTGCTCGAAAAGGAATTAATAGCTATTGTAGGCAAATCTGAAGCTGTTGGCAAGCCGATACTTTATGGTACAAGTAGCCTGTTTATGGATTATTTTGGCATAAATGGCATTAACGATTTACCTCATATAAAAGAACTTACAGCCGAAGAAAGCTCCATTGGTGAGGCTATAGAATAATTTTTAAATGATATTTTCAATAAAATGTATTTTAATTATTTTTACTAATAAATAACTCACTATTTGCTAATAGGCAATTTTATATTTTATTTGATTTAAATTTACATTGAATTAAGTTTTAAACTAAAAATTGGACAATGGGAACGCCAAAAAAACCTTTAAAGAAAAAGCCGGATTCAAAAAGTGCAGGCGCAAAGAAAACAGCTCCTGAATCTTTTGACCCGAAAGCTAAGAAGAGGATTATTGATGATGAGGATGACGAAGAGTTTGATTTGCCGCTTGATGAAATTGACGGTTACGAAAGCTTTGAAGAGTTTGACGAGGAAGACGATTTTTAAAACATATATATACTTTTTATTAAAGCATTCAGAACATGCCTCTGAATGCTTTTTTTATATTTGGGCATTTATAATACAAAATGGTTATAACCGAGGTTAAGGATAAGGCAACAAAAAAAGCATTTTTAAATGTAGCAAGGGCAATTTACCAAAATGACGACATTTGGGTATGCCCGCTTGATAATGATGTTGAAGCCATATTCGACCCGGCTAAGAATAGCTTTTATAATCATGGCAAATGTACACGCTGGGTACTTACCGGCGATAACGGGCAACTGATTGGCCGGATAGCCGCGTTTATTAATAACGAAAAAGCTTATAATTATGAACAACCAACCGGTGGCATAGGTTTTTTTGAATGTATTGATGATGAAAAAGCTGCCTTTATATTGTTTGATACCGCCAAAGCCTGGTTAAAAGAAAATGGCATGCAGGCTATGGATGGCCCCATTAACTTTGGCGAAAATGATAATTTTTGGGGGTTACTGAGCGAAGGTTTTACCTCGCCACCATCTTACGGGATGAATTATAACCCGGAATATTATAAGGCATTTTTTGAAAATTATGGTTTTAAAACCCAATACGAACAGATTACCAATTACCTGAATGTGCTTAAACCTTTCCCGGAAAGATTTAGGAGAATAGCTAACTGGGTGATACAAAAACCAGGTTACACTTTTAAGCATCTTAAGGCAAGTGAAATTGAACAGTTCGCGGCTGATTTTATTGAAATTTATAATGACGCGTGGAAAGGCTTCGAGAACTTTGTGCCCATAACCCATGCTACCATATTAGAAAGCTTTAGAAAGATGAAGCCATTGATGGATGAAAACCTGATATGGTTTGCTTACTTTAACGGCGAGCCGGCATCATTTAACATTGTGCTACCTGATGCAAACCCGATGATTAAGCCATTGAAGGGCAAACTCGACCTAAAGGGTAAGCTAACATTTTTATACTTAAAATGGAAAGGCGTTAAACGTATGCGGGCTATTGTAATGGGCACCAAACAAAAATTCCAGAACCACGGTTTGGAATCGGCATTGTTTATAAAGCTTGGCGAATATGTGTTACCCCTAAGCCAATACGAAGAAATGGAGCTATCATGGGTGGGCGATTTTAACGAAAAAATGATCGCCCTACACGCGGCAATGGGTAGTGTATTCGGCAAAAAGCATTTAACAATGCGTTATATTTTCGCATAAAAAAAGAGCCTAGTATTGCTAAACTCTTTTTTATAAAGCGTTATATAATTACGCTATTTCTCGCCTATGCCTTAGTTCTTCAAAAAGCTCAATAACTTTTTTCTGTAATTCAATAACCTCGTTCTCGCGATCGTTTAAACGTTTGTGCACGTTTTCAAGCTCGGTTATAATTTTCTGATCGTGTTCACTTTCGTTAAAGGTAAGTAGTTGCACAACTCTCATTTCAAATAAAGTGGCTATCTGCTCAAGGCGTGATAAATTAATATCGGTTATTCCGGTTTCGATTTTAGAAAACGCTGGTATTGAGATGTCTAACCGCTTCGCTACATCTTCCTGGCTCCAGCCTTTTTGATGTCGAAGTAACCTTATTTTTTTACCAAGTGTTTTCATATAAATTTAAAATTATGGGTAGGTTGCGCAATAGTTAATAAAGTTATGATTATTTTTTTATAACCTAATAATTATTAAAAAATATTTTTAATAATTAAATTCTTACTACTTCATTATCACTAAATTACGACACATTATACGTATTAAGTTGCCAAAAAGTTACTTAATAAATTTAGCGGCAACCCAATCACTATTTTTTTTGTGAATAATGTATTTTAACCCATATTTACGCGCCTCATCCATAATAATATCAAGGTCAGGCTGTTCATAAAATCCACTTAAATACAGCTCGCCATCGGGTTTTAACACCTCGCTATAACGCTTTACCTGGTCGAGCAATATATTGCGGTTAATATTGGCCAATATAGTGTCGTATTCCTCATCAGGTATCACTTCTTTTGATCCGCAGATGGCGGTAATATTCGGAATATTATTTAATTGCGCGTTTTCCAGCGTACTTTCAAAACAAACAATGTCATAATCAATAGCGGTAACGTTAGCCGCACCTAACTTTGATGCCATAATAGCCAGAATACCGGTACCACAACCCATATCAAGCACATGTTTACCCAGAAATTCGTTCTCGAGCATCAGTTCCAGCATCATTGATGTGGTTTGATGATGCCCGGTACCAAATGCCATTTTGGGGTCGATGACAATCTCGTATTCGATCTCCGGTTTCGGCTGATGAAAAGTCGCGCGTACAAATATCTTATCCTTAATATTTATAGGCTCAAAATTACTTTCCCATACTTCGTTCCAGTTCTTTTGTGGGATGAGCGTAACCTCGTAGCTAAATGTGAACATATCCCGATAAGGCGTTAACTCCTCTATAAGCTTTGCCTCATCAAAATCATCAACAGGAATATAGGCCTTAAAGCCGAACTCCAGTTCCTCAAAGGTATCAAAGCCTACTTCGCCAAGCGTATTAATCAGCATATCCTGCTGATAATCTTCCGTGGCTATAACGGTAAAAAGTAATTCGTAATAATTCATTTTAGGTAGATATTATTCGGTGGCTGTTTTGATTTTGGGCTTTAGTGTTATTTTATGCGTTGTTATAAACGACAAAACAAAAAAGTTGATTACCCAATACGTTAACTGGATTAGCAACATTAGTATTGCCATACCGGCCAAGTGAAAAATACCGGTTTGTTTATCCCAAATGATGTATGCGATACCACCGGCAAAAATAGCGCACAATAACGCGGTGGCCGTAACAGCCGCATCCTTCCCCACCGTCGACCATGAATGCGCGGCCCTCCATATTGGCAACACAATAAGCCCCTGCGTTAATAATGCCGTAATGAAGTACAAAGGCCAGCAATAATAAAAGCAAGCCATAAAAGCATGTAAGTTCCCCTTGCCCATGTCGCCCAAATGAATTGGAAAAACAATGGATTGCAGCAACACGATTACAGCGAATACTACAAAACCGGCAAATGTGGGAAGAAATGTTTTCACTTAGATTTGAGATATGAGATTTGAGACATGAATAAGAGATTTTATCTCAATACTCATATCTCACATCTCATATCTAAATTACGAATTAAATACTTTCAGTATATCTACAAAATCTCTCGACTTTAATGATGCACCTCCTATCAATCCACCATCAATATCCGGCTGGGCGAATAGTTCAGGGGCATTTTTAGGGGTGCAACTACCACCGTATAAAATTGTGGTGTCATCAGCAATTTGCTGGCTGTATTTTGCAGCTATTTCTTTACGGATAAAAGCATGTATTTCCTGTGCTTGATCGCTTGATGCAGTTACACCTGTACCGATTGCCCAAACAGGTTCATAAGCGATAACTAATTTAGCGAATTGCTCTGCTGATAAATGAAATACACCTTCAACCAACTGATCTTTTATCACCTGGAAATGCACGTTAGTTTCGCGCTCCTGCAAGGTTTCACCTATACAAAAAATTGGTTTTAAATCGTTTGCTAAAGCTGTATTGGTTTTTTTAGCCAACAATTCATTGGTTTCGCCAAAATACTGGCGACGCTCTGAGTGACCTAAGATTACGTACTCCACACCTACCGATTTCAGCATTTTTGCAGATACTTCACCGGTGTAAGCGCCGGATTCTGCCTGGTGAGCGTTTTGCGCGCCAACTGAAACCTTATCGTAACCTTTGGCCATTTGCACTAAACCGTGCAGGTGTATAAACGGACTGCAAACCACGGCTTGCTGTTTACCGGTAATTTCGTCCTTAACCATGTTGGTTATTTCTGAAAATAAGGCTAATCCCTCGTTATAATCAAGGTTCATTTTCCAGTTTCCGGCAACTATTTTTTTTCTCATATTATTATTTTTGATTTGTGATTGAGTGAATTAGTGATTTTTTTTGATTTCTAATGTAGGATTTAATAAATGATCTCAATCACTCATTCACTAAATCACTCCATCGCTAAATGTAGATCTCTCTATATGCTTGGGTCAGTTTAAATACTTCTTTCAGGATATTTTGCTCATCCTCGTTAAATTCCCGGTGATCGCGGCGTTCAAATACTTTGGCGGTGGTTTCCAGCATTTTATGCAGGGAGTATTCCACAAAACCATATTGCGCGCCACCCCAGGCAAAATCAGCGATGTTGTTCGGCGGATATCCCGCGCCAAATACGTTAGAACCCACCCCTACTACCGTACCGGTATTAAACATGGTGTTGATGCCGCATTTAACATGGTCGGCCATAATCATGCCGCAAAATTGCAGTCCTGTTTTGCGATAGCTTTGAGTGGTATAGTCCCACAGCTTCACCTCAGCGTAGTTGTTTTTCAGGTTGGAGTTATTGCTGTCGGCACCGATATTACACCATTCGCCTAAAACGGAGTTACCTAAATAGCCCTCGTGGCCTTTGTTTGAATATCCCCAGATAACAGCATTATTTACCTCGCCACCAACACGGCAATATGGACCGATAGTGGTTGCTCCATAAATCTTGCTCCCCATCTTCACCTGCGAATCATTACAAATAGCAAAAGCGCCGCGGATGTTGGTTCCTTCCCAGATCTCGGTATTTTTACCTAAATAGATTGGACCGTTTAAGGTACTGAAGGTATTGCATTCTGTTTTTACATCATCTTCGGCAAAAAAATCGTTACCAATGATGGTGTTGGTGCTGCTGATGGTTGCGCTTACACGGCCGTTAGTTGCCAACTTAAAATCCTTACGTAGCTCAATATCATTCTTCCTGAAAATATCTTCGGGGTATTTGATGGTTACCGCAAAATTCTCGTAGATGATAGCCTGACCGTAATCTACATTAGTGGTAAAATGTTTGGCGTCTGATTCGTTTAAGCGAACCGCCAACAATTGATCCTTATATTTTAAAGCATCGCCAACGCGCAGTTTATCAATAGCTTCCACCAAATCAGCATCGGGACAAAAAGATCCGTTAATAAATATATTATCAGCTGTTATTTTTATGGGGAACTTACCCTGCAAATAGGCACGGGTATGGAACGAGAAATCAGTTTTTAAATGTTTAGCCCACTTTTCGGCGATGGTAAAAATGCCTACGCGTAAGTCGGCAACAGGGCGAGTGTAGGTTAAAGGGAGCAGGGATTGGTGCGCGTTATCTTCAAAAAGAATAATTGCCATAGCGCAAAAATAAAAAAGTCTCCCGATACATCGGGAGACTCATGATATTATTTATGAACAAATAATTATTTCTTGTTGTAACGGGTACGGAATTTATCGATACGACCAGCGGTATCAACCAATTTCATTTTACCGGTGTAGAACGGATGCGACATGTGTGAAATTTCTAATTTCACCAATGGGTATTCGTTGCCATCTTCCCATTTTACACTTTCACGGGTATCGATGCATGATTTAGTGATGAAAGAGTAGTCGTTAGACATGTCTTTAAATACAACTAATCTATAATTTGATGGGTGCAGATCTTTTTTCATTGTTTTATACTTCTTATAAAAGAGGTGCAAATGTAGTAAATAAAGTTAAAAGTCAAAAGTGGAAAGTCAAAAAATGAGAAATAGTGTGTAATTCTTATACAAGACGTTATTTCATCAATTAACTCTTATTCAATATCCATGCTATAAAGAAGGTTATTGTTGATAACGTAAACATGCTTTACATTCCCATCAAACAAAATATTGCCTTCTAAATCCTTTACTAGCTGGTAAACTTCCACTTCAATCTCTCCATTAGGGCGTTCAGTAATTGATACGGGCTCTACTTTGGGGTTTATTTCGCTCCATTGCCTTGTCCAGTACGCTCTAACTGCTTCCTGACCAACCACGTAGCCGCCCTCAAATGCTTTGGGCCAGTGGATATCGGGATGCATTACAGACAAGACTTCATCAATTTCCCTGCTATTAAAGCCTGTATAAGCTTTATTAATGATGTCGGTATATTTTGAATTCATAATAATATGATTATTGCTTTTTAAACAAGTTGGCGATGCGCTGCACAAAGCCGCGATGTTGTGGTGCATTGTTTAATAGTTGCTGCACGGCTATGATCTCGCACTTTATTTTTTGGCGACCATATTGCCTGATAATTGCATAGGTTTTTTGCTGATGACTGATATCGTCTTTCAAATCATTGTTCAGTAGCATATTCGCATCAAATAAAAGCTTGTCGCCAGGATCGATGTTGCCTAAAAGATAATCGTCTATAACTTTGATGTTATTCAATGAAGTCCGCATAGTTTAATGATTTTTGTTTAACCGTTTCCCTTACTTTCTCCAGGCATTTGTACTTTGCTACCGTTACCGAATGCGTGCCCGAGTAGCCAAACAGCGTAGCGACATCACCGACAGGCAAATGATCGTAATAATAAGCTTTAAGCAATTCCATGCATTTTTTACCTGCGGTTTCGAGGTAATGCAGTAATTTGCCGGTGGCGGGTTGTTCATCAGGAACAACTACCATGTCAAAATCATTTAGAGGCTCGTTTTTACTGGTCGCCTTATAATGTTGCAGCCATAGCCTTTTGGCAATACCTAACAAATAAGCTTTCTCGTTTACAATAATTTCAGCCCGCGCCGACGCGACTTTTTCGTAATATATAACCAACGTATCCTGGAAAATATCCTGTGCTTCTTCAAGGCTACCACCCATCCGGGCTACATATCGCGCAAAACCGGGAAACGCTTTTTTATAAAGCGCGAGGAAGAAGGCTTCACGCTGCTCAACTGTTGATAATTTACTGTTTTCCATGGCTATCAGGGGTGTTTATTAATAGGTGTAATATATGGACGAAATATCACCCATGAAATTGCAAAAAAATTATTAAAAAATATCTGAACCTTGATTTGAGGATTTTCTTGATTTTATTTCGAGCGCGGTGAAACACCTACAATAGGCTGAAAAAATTAAGTTTATATCTATAAATTATATTAAAAGGTGCTAATTCTGAATTAAAGCTCAATAATCCAAAAGTCTCTTATTAAATTAGACGAAAGAATTCTACATGAAATCACTTAAAGATCAGGTTGTATGGATAACGGGCGCATCTTCGGGTATTGGCGAAGCGCTGGCCCGCGAGATGTCGGCCCAAGGCGCTAAACTCATCCTGTCAAGCCGACGAATAGCTGAACTGGAAAGGGTAAAGAATAGCTGCGATCATCCTGAACATATACATATCCTTCCACTCGACCTTACGGACAGTGCTGGTCTTGAAGCGAAAG
>Ga0302197_10005863_pt1 | contig 10358 bp, 8 predicted proteins | sample II_Bog_N2_1_FD_193526 | JGI IMG/M metagenome (GOLD analysis project Ga0302197, IMG submission 193526) | Peat permafrost microbial communities from Stordalen Mire near Abisko, Sweden - II_Bog_N2_1 | ecosystem: Environmental > Terrestrial > Soil > Wetlands > Peat | place: Sweden: Abisko, Stordalen...
ATATCTTCGTGTCATAAATGTCTTGGTCTCGGGCGATTGCGAAGACGATGCAGAGCTGAACACTTCCATCAGCACCTCGTGAGGCTGCTGACAAAAACGGCCGATCTGGATCATTCCATTCTCTCCATAGATCACCGTCTCGCCGCGATAGCCAGAGACATGGTTACGACTCACCTGGACTTGAGCGACCAGGTTATCGTCAAAATCCAGCATCATCAGAGCATCGTCAAAGTCTTCCTGGCACGTAGTGTGCCGGTGACTGAATATCCTGCTACCAATGACCATGCCGGCCTTCGGCCTGCGGCTGGTGAGCCAGAGCACCTCATCAACGTTATGAATTCCCATATCCGGCAAAATGCCAGGACTCTGGAATCCATTCGGAGCAGGACTGGAATCCTCCAGCGCAGAGCAGACCTTGAAGACGCGTCCGATCCTGCCCTCATGTAAGTATTTCCTTGCTGTCAGTAAAGGCTCATCGAAGCGTCGCTGAAACCCCAGCATCAGCGCATGAGGGTATTGTTCCTCTAACTCGGCGGTAAAGTGGCGATCTCCCTGCAGTGTTCCGGTGAGCGGTTTCTCCAGAAATACTCTTTGTCCGAGCTGCATCATCAGCAGAGCGTGCTCGCGATGCAGTTCGGTATTCGTAGCGATGATCGTCACATCACACAGACCCGAGCCTGCGAGAGCTTCAATCGTGTCGAATACAGGAGCGACCGCGCCAGTCATGCCGAGAAAGAGATCCGCACGCGACTTCTCCATGGTGGAAACCGCTGCAAGCGTGCACAAATCGGACTCCTGCGAGAGTTCATGAATATGCAGCGCATGGATGATTCCCATTCTGCCGAGACCTACAACACCAACCCGAACGGGCGATGCAATTGACTTTGAATAAAGAGGAGTCGGCGAAGTCATAATTTGTTGCTCGCGAAAGAATTGAAAATCAGCATCACTATAGTCGAAAAATGTATTGCTGTGACCGCGCACAGCAGAACAAAGAAATATTTGAGTATGCTTATTTTGTCTTCAGGAATCGTTAAGCTAGGCAACATACTCTCTCGAATTATGCATATTCTTCTCTCTCCGCGGGGCTCAGCAGCCTCTCTCCCACGCATCCATGAGCGCATTCTGAGACGTGTGCTCGCGGTATCTCTGTTTGTTCTGTCTGCAGTGGCGACTCACGCCCAGGGTGGGCCGCCGTTCCGCACCGACGATCCAGAGACCCCGGGGAACAAACATTGGGAGATCAACTTCGGTTGGATTGGCGATCGTAACCTTGCCGCCGGAGCATACCAGGTACCCGACTTCGACATTAACTATGGGCTCGGCGATCGCATTCAGCTTAAATATGAAATTCCCATCGCGATTGAAGAGACCCGGCCTCAGCCGGCGAACGGCGTCGACGCTGCTGTGCCGGGCAAGGTTCTGGGAGGACTCGGAGAGAGCCTGCTCGGCATCAAGTGGCGCTTCTATGAGCATCATCCCGGAGACCCGGCCATGCACGACCGATGGGGAACCGGGCTGCTCGGTGCCTTCGTACACAGAGCAGTTGAGCCATCCAGCGACGCAGCTCCCTCAACGGCAGGTGATTCTCCCGGAGCGGCTGACGCACCGGAGGCTTTGGTGAACCTGAGCATCTCCACGTATCCACAACTGTTCCTTGACAACCCGACTCGTTCGGTCCCACGCGGCATTGTCGCTCCCGGCCCAAGCTTCTATCTGCCCATTGAGGTGAATGCACGTGTGGGTCCCCTTCGCCTGGATGGTGAAGTTGGATACAACTTCGGCAACCGCAATCTCCCACAAAGCTGGGGGCGCGGCCTTCTTGTAGGTCATGAGTTCAGCGATAGCACCGAAGCCTACCTGGAGCTCTACGATGAACAGGACGCCAACCGCATCCATACCGTGCAGGGTGTGGGGAACTTCGAGACCGGTGGCCCTAAACAACGTGAGACAACTCTTGGCATCGGCGGGAGACAGGCACTGAACAAGGCAAAGACACGCAACTTGCTGCTGATGTTTGGACGCAGCTTCCAGACCGTCACCGTGAACAGCAGCCAGCCAAGTTGGATCGCGTACGTTGGTGTGCAGGTTCTGCTGGGACCCAAGGAATAAGCGATGACGTAGTTTGGGCAATAAGTAAGGGGCTGCGGCCAACTCCGCCGCAGCCCCTTTACTTTATGTTCTTACTTGCGACCAACAATGACAACATGGAAGCTGTCCGGCAACATAGGCGCGTTGGGATGACGGGCCTTTATTGTAGAAGCCGGCGCCGGCCCGTAGTCTGATACCGACAGGAAGATACGGTCTGTCGCCTCGTCATAGGCCAGCGTGGCCGCTCCCTTCGGGGTCTCCAGATTCTGGATGACCTTATATCCATTAGCGGCATCCACCACGGTCAACGTACCCCCTCCATTTGAACTGAGGGCCAGGTGATATCGCTGGCTGAAGCGCGCCGCATCGGGGCTGTCTCCGATGGGAGCCAGTCCCAGTACAGCGCCCGTATCGGCGTTCACGGCGGCCATCTGATTGTTGTCGCAGACGGAGAACAACCGCCGCTTTTGTTTGTCGAATGCCATGCCCGTGGGGGCGTCGCATCCAGTAATCTTCCAGACCGCGCTCACCTTTCGGGTGCGGACATCCAGCCGGGCGATGGACCCCTTGTCTTCCAGGTTGTCATAGACCGACCCTTGCCCGTCCGTGAGGCCAAACTCCGGCTTGCCCGGCAGCGGAATCGTCGCAACCACCTTGTTGGATGCCGCATCGATCACCGTCGCATCGCTGCTCTTCCCGTTGAACACCCAAACCGTGTGCGTGACGGGTTCGAAGAGGATGCCATCAGGATTCGTTCCCGTTGCAACTGTGGTGATGGGTTTGTAAGTATGACGATCGAATACCACCACATCATTGGACAAGCCATCGCTGATGTAGCCAAAGTTCCCGGCTGTGTCCAGCGCGACGCCGTGGGCATTCTTCAGATCGGTCAGGGTCGCCACAACGTTACCGGTCGTGGTGTCGATCACAGCTACGCTGGTTCGGTGCGTGACATAGAGAACCTTAGTGCTGGGATCGAACTCCATCAGATCCCAACTGCCGCTCCCACCGATCTTCCACTGTCCGATGACCTGGTACGGCTGCTGGGCGCAGGCAGGCGCGCTTGCAATCGCCAGCAACAGGCCACCGGCCAACGCGGCCAGGCATGGGACAGAACATTTCAACCTATTGGACATATATTCTCCTCAACGGCCATAAGATACGATTCGGCCTGGCGACAATCATCGTTGGAGGGGATTAATTGAACCTGAATTCTGCACTCAAAGACTGCCGGGGAACGTGACAATGACCTCAGTTCCGTTGCCAGGCTCGCTATTAATCTGAATGTTCCCGCGGCTGCGGTCCACGATGGCCTTGCAAATGGCCAGTCCCAGACCGGTGCCACCACTCTGCCGGCTGCGAGAGGTATCTACGCGATAGAAGCGATCAAAGAGGTGCGGTAGCGCCGCAGACGGAATGCCTTCACCCCGGTCTGCCACATGTAGCTGTATACCGGAATCCACGCAACGAACGCTGACTAGCAGAATGGAGTTTGCGGGACTGTGCTGCAGAGCATTAAGCACAAGGTTAGAGCATAATATATCGGCGTCTTTGGGTTGCATCGTGATCAAGTGCGACTCATTCGCCTGTACATCCATGGCCACCTCGCGCAACACCGCGAATGCCTGCATCCTGGCTGTAATGGATTTAACGATCCGGCTCAGATCGATGCTCTGACTGGATTGGACCTCATCCGCTTCCAACCTTGCCAAGGTCAACATCTGCTCGGTGAGATCCTCCATCCTGCTAATGTCCGATAAGAGATCCGAGACGCCTGCCTGGTACTCGTTGGCATCTCTGGGCCTCATGGTCAGCAATTGCAGACTGGACTTCAGTACAGCAATTGACGTCTTCAGCTCATGAGCTGCGTCGCCAGTAAACCGACGCTGGCGTTCAAAGGAAAGCCGTAGTCCATGGAGCAACGTCTGGATGGATGTGGCGATGGGTCGCAGCTCTCGGGTTCGTAGCGCATCCGCTGGTGGATCGAAGTCCCATGAATCAACCGAAACACGTCCTGCACGAACTGCAAGTTCCTTCAATGGTGACAATCTGGACCGTAGAAACCAGATAACCAGCACAATGACAACGAACAGCAACGCAGCACTCGACTTGGCGTAAAACTCCGCGGCCTCCACGGCCTCATGACGCAGATCTGATGTCGACGCTGCATAGATGACCATAATGGCATCTGGGCGTTGGCTCGGCAGGCGCAGAGCTCGGTATGTCTTCCCTCCCCAGGTGAAGTCGAAGTAATCCGCCGCAGGTTGGCTTACCAGGATGGCCGCCAAATCCGGCGTGATATTGGGGGACTCCGCGATGACTCTCCCTGAGGATGCGAGTACTTGATAAACATCGTCCGGATCCTGCGTGAGTTGAGAGGGTTCGAGGGTTAGCAGATTGCGCGTGGGAGCATCGTTATGCGCCGCCGCCAGCAACGAGTCGGCTCGACCACGCAATGTGATGTCAAATGCGCGACGGCGGCCATGCATCTCATGCAGTGTAGCCACGACCGAATACGAAACTGAGCATAGAAGGTTTGCCAGCAGAACGCCGCCCGTCAACACACGTGTCAACGATTGGGTTTTCATACAAGTTGTTCCGGGGTTTCCAGGCGATACCCCCGACCGCGAAGCGTCTCCACTGTAGCCATCTCACCCATAGCGCGCAGCTTCTTGCGGAGATTAGACATATGAGCCTCAATCACGTTTGAGTGGTGCTCCCAGGTGAAGTCATACAGGTGTTCGAGCATCTGCTCCTTGGACACAATCGCACGGGGCCGATACATCAGGTACTCCATGATCCGGTACTCCGTTGGTGAGAGGTCAACGAGTTCCCCGGCGCAGCGGATGGTTTGCTCCACGGAGTTCAGGGTCATCCGGCCAACCTGAAGCACCGGATGGGCTACGCCCTTACCGCGTCGAATCAGGGCTTTGATCCGCGCTAGAAGCTCGCCCAGGTCGAAGGGTTTAGTCAGATAGTCATCGGCTCCGGCATTCAGCAGTTGGACTACCTGCGCTCGCTCATCGCGTGCGGTGAGCACGAGGATGGGCGTCATATCTCCACGCTGCCGCACTCTCTGAACAATCTTAAAGCCATCCATACCCGGCAGCATCAGGTCCACCACCAGCAGATCGTAGTGTCCAGACTCCGACATCGTGTACCCATCAAGTCCGTTGTGAGAACAGTCCACTGCAAACCCGGGCCCATCACGCAAAGCGGCCGCAATGTTCTCCGCCAGTCGTACTTCGTCTTCGATCAGCAATATTCTCATAGCATGTCTACGGAATGAAGGCAGCTCGCTGCTTCCATCTGAGGATGATCCTCGATACTAATGGGAATCATAACCGTAGACTCCTTAAACTATGATGAACCTCTTCCTATATCCTTTTCCTACCTAGACCTCAAACTGTTGACCTTATCCGCGGTCTTCTATGCGGACCTAATGCTTTTTGCGTTTGTCGTCCGGGACGCGAATCCCATCGGCACGAAGCGGAACGGGCAAGAAGCGACCTTGAGCGCAGCCCTGAAAATGCCCGCATGGTGATTGGCGGGTTCCGGTACCTGGCGTCTTTACCCGCCATATTCTGCGCTTATTTCTATTCCAGAGGTCCCAATACGGGTTCCAGAGGATCGTGGAGGTTTGTCCCGAGTACAGGAGCATCGGAGTTCAGCGAACCACTATTGAAGATTATCTCTGCATGCTCATCATCGAAGGCGTTCTCCCATTTGGCGATCACGATAGTGGCGACACCGTTGCCTATGATGTTCACGACAGCGCGTGCGGCGTTGGTGAACTGCTCCACACCGAGCAGAAGCACCAGACCGGCAGCGGGAATCTGGTGCATTGCGCCGAGAGTTGCGGCGAGAGTGACAAATCCGGCGCCGGCAACTCCGGCTGAACCCTTCGAGGTAAGCAGCAGCACCAGCAGGACCACGATCTGGTCCCGAAGGCTGAGATGCGTGTTCGTAGCCTGTGCGATGAAGATGGCGCCCATGCCGAGATAGATTGCCGTACCACCGGCGTTGAAGGTGTATCCCGCAGGCATGACCATGCCGACGATGGACCGTTCGCAGCCTAGTTGCTCCAGCTTTAGGATAAGCGGCGCCATCACAGCCTCTGAAGAGGATGTGCCGAGGGTGATGAGTATCTCTTCACGGAAGTAGCGCAAGAGTTTGAGCAGGCTGAATCCTGCGATACGCGAGATGGCTCCCAACACCACAAACACGAAGACGACGGAAACTATCCACACATCGCAGGTGAACATGGCGAGAGGCTTGAGGCTGCGTAGACCATATTGGCCGATGGTGTAGGCCATTCCTCCAAACGCGCCCAGTGGCGCGAGCCGCATGACGAATCGCACGATGCCAAAAAATCCACGGAGAAAGAGGTCAATCATATTGACCAGAGGCCGCGCCGCCTCCCGGAACTGCGAGAGCGCCAGCCCAAAGAGCACGCTGAAGAGAATAATCTGAAGGATATTACCGCTGACGAAGGCATCTCCAATGCTGGACGGAATGATATTCATCAGAAAGCCGACGAGGCTGAGATGCTGGGCCGTTGCGGTGTAGCTGGCGATCGCCTGGACGTCGAGGGTGGCCGGATCGATATTCATGCCGCGGCCGGGGTGCAGCAGGTTTACGGCGATCAGGCCCATTAGCAGCGAGATTGTTGAGACAACCTCAAAGTAGATGAGCGACTTGGCTCCCACGCGCCCCACCTCCTTGAGATCACCCATGCGCGCGATGCCGACGACGACGCTGCCGAAGATCACCGGAGCGAGCGTCATACGAATCAGCCGGACAAAGCCGTCGCCAAGCGGCTTTAGGGCGACTGCCTGATGCGGGAAGAACACGCCTGCAAGTATGCCTAGCACGATGGCGATTAGCACCTGCAGCCACAAAGGACCCAGCAGAGAGCGGCGGGTTGTGGAGCTTACATCAGGTGTGACTTTCCCAGGCATAAGGTGGTCACTCCGCAAGATTCCGCATCACGCGGATTAAGTCGGCTTTGCCTTCGAAGCCAATACCGGGCAGGTCGGGCATGGTGATGAAACCGTCCTCTACGCGAACCCCGTCTGGGAATCCGCCGAAGGGTTGGAACAGATCGGGATAGCTCTCATTGCCACCCAGCCCGAGCCCGGCGGCGATGTTGAGAGACATCTGGTGGCCACCGTGGGGAATACATCGGCGCGGCGACCAGCCAGCGGTCCTGAGTTCCTGCAAGGTCCGCAGGTATTCGACCAATCCGTAGGACAGAGCACAGTCAAACTGCAGCCAATCACGGTCCGGACGCATGCCACCGTAGCGTAGCAGGTTGCGCGCGTCCTGATGGCTGAAGAGATTCTCTCCGGTGGCCATGGGGGCGGGGTAGAACTCAGCGAGCGCCGCCTGCAGAGCGTAGTCGAGTGGATCTCCTGCCTCCTCATACCAGAACAGTGGATACTCGCGCAGCATCTTCGCGTAGGCTATGGCGGTCTCCAAGTCGAAGCGGCCGTTGGCATCCACAGCGAGTTGCGCATAGCTGCCGATCTCGGCGAGCACGGCTTCAATGCGTTCGCGATCTTCCGCGATAGCAGCGCCGCCGATCTTCATCTTCACCACTGTGTAGCCGCGGTTTAGATGGCCACGCATTTCGGCGCGCAGAGCGGAAAGGTCCTTGCCGGGGTAGTAGTAACCGCCAGCGGCGTAGACGAAGACGCGCGGGTCAGGCTGCACACCGTGTTGCTCCGCAAGCAGATGGAAGAGCGGCCTTCCAGCGATCTTCGCGACGGCGTCCCACACCGCCATGTCGATGGTTCCAACCGCAACGCTGCGCTCGCCGTGGCCGCCGGGCTTCTCGTTGCGCATCAGCGCGCTCCAGATGCGCTGTGGGTCCAGGTTGTCGCCTGCGTCGTTTTGCAGGGTGGACGGATCGGCCTCCAGCAGGCGGGGAAAGAAGCGCTCCCGGATGAGTCCACCCTGGCCGTAGCGGCCATTGGAGTTGAAACCATATCCGATGACTGGTTTGCCGTCGCGGACTACATCCGTAACGACCGCGACCAGCGAGCAGGTCATCCTGGAAAAGTCGATGTACGCATTGGCGATGGGGCTCGAGATCGGCGCCGTCACTTCACGCAGGTCAACGATACGCATCACACCTCCTCGGGACATCTGCAGCGCTCATCGAGCCTGAAAGATGAGATGGATATTGCTTCAACATTCGGTCGATCTCCCCCTGGGTAAGGCCCAGCTCCTTCCATCCCTGAAGTAACGGAATGGCATGCATAGCAGACCTGACCCACCCCTTGCAGTTCAGGCACCATCTTCATTCCGTACATGTCCGCTCGAGTTTAGGTGGCGGACTTAGCAAAGATTTCGCGGAGGGTATTGCCCGCGACGGTGAGGTTTGCGAGCCACATCTCCACATACTCGCGCGAGAGCACGACTCCGTCCGCTCCCGCTCCGAATGCAGCTATGAGCGCTGCTTTCACATCCTCAGGTTTGGTCTTCTTGTCAGTCACATTCGGGTCGCGTGAGAGTGTCGGCACATCGATGTCGATGCCCGGATAGATCTTCACCTCGCCTCCAACTGCGGCCAACGCTCGCTTCGTCTCCTGTGCGACGTAGTCAGGCGACAAGCCGGTGGAAGCCAACTGGTCGAAGGGAGCCTCCTGAATGCCCATGATCTTGTAGTAGAGCTGCAGAAAATCTTTCGGCGCGGCATCGCGGAAGATGGTGTGGCTCAGATCATTCACGTAGGTAGCCATGCGTGGGCCGCCGGCGTTGTTATACGTTGCGATCTTCAGAAAGTCCGCCGTGGTCCTTCGCTTGGCATAGTCTTCCTCCGCGCGATAGAACGGACTAAAGGTCACTGTCTGCAGGATATGGAAGCCAAAGGGTTTCTGCGGTGCAATCGACTTCGCCAACCCGTAGATATCCTCCTGCACCGCCTGAAAACTGTCACTCCAGAGCGACTCCCAGCTAAGTATCTCGGGATACTTCAGCAGAATTCTCCAGAAGGAGACGAAGTAGCCGTCCGCAGGCCGCGGCGTATTGGCTGCCTGGAACAACTGGGCGAGTTCCCGGAACCCTGCCTGCGCGCGGCCCACCGAGATACCCAGTGCGCGCCCCTTCGCCTGACAAAACTGGCAGAAGCACACGCCAACGCCCTCTCCGCCGCCGAGGATGCCGTCCAGTGGCCCCACACGTTCAGAGCCCCAGGCGATGCCATCAATCTCACTTGGATAGCCCAGCAAAAGGCTTTCAACCTTGCCGCGCAGGAAGGCCTGGTAGTCCGGATGATTGAAGCACGGACTCGACGTTCGACGCCCATTAACGTCGACCTCAGTGATCTCACCATAGTTTGGGATGAGGCGCGGGAGTGCTGGCCCGGCGTTGTTCAGATCCCATGCGAAGAAGTCCATGCCACGGGCCTTGGCCTTGGCCGCGGCCGCTGTAATGACATTGAAGTTGCCGTACTCAGAGGAGCGGAAGTCCTTAAGGATTGTGTTCTGGAAGTACTTTGGATCGTAGTCGTAGAACGCGCCGCCGGTAACAGAGGTGCCGGCTTTGCCATGATCGGGCAGAGTTGCGGAAAGACGAGTCTCCCCGTAACCGAAGGTGTAGGCCCAGACGGTATTGACATCGCCTTTCTGCTGAATGTTATCCAGTACAGCGTCCACCCCTTCATCCACCCACCCGAAACCACGAACCTGAATGGCGACGAAGTTCTTGCGGTTATTGACCGCAGCGCCGCGGTTACCGCGCCGTGCCGGCCTAGGCGGAGCTTCCTGAGCGTGGCCCTTGCTGCTGATAAACGCTGCGGCTGCCGAGCACAGCCGGAGAAAACTTCTACGATCCAGAATAGAACTCATGAGCGGGGACTCCTTGGGTGAGGCAGTTGAAAAATCATGGTCCGGTGCGGCGTTGCTGCCGAACCGGACCACGGGAGGAATGTGGCACGGTGCCCGCGCGATAGGCTAGAACGTGTACTTCGCCGCGAGTTGAATGATACGCGCGGGATTGGATGCTTGAATCTTGCCGAAGCTAGCCGAGTTCAGCGAGTTGACCGGGGCCTGGAAGTTGGTGTGGTTGAAGACGTTGAAGAACTCAAACCGCAACTGGAAGGTCTGTTGCTCATGGACCTTGAAGTTCTTGGTTAGATTAGCGTCTGAGTCAACGTAGTGGGGCCCAAGGAGCGAGTTCATGCCGGCCGAGCCATATGTCCCGGGGCTGGCTGTGGCGAAGGCCGCCGGATTGAGCCACACCAGAGTTTGAGTATTCCTGAC
>Ga0302197_10005869_pt1 | contig 10349 bp, 9 predicted proteins | sample II_Bog_N2_1_FD_193526 | JGI IMG/M metagenome (GOLD analysis project Ga0302197, IMG submission 193526) | Peat permafrost microbial communities from Stordalen Mire near Abisko, Sweden - II_Bog_N2_1 | ecosystem: Environmental > Terrestrial > Soil > Wetlands > Peat | place: Sweden: Abisko, Stordalen...
GATGTGTTCAGCATCGCATCTGAAGAGAAATACGCCTTCGTTAACTTTTTAAAGATAATGAATGGCACCATCATTCAAACTCAAACCATCGAACTAAAAAAGCGATTGGATGAGAGTGATGAAGAATTACTTACACTAGCTATATCAGAGTTCAGGACACGCTATAACAGTCATTCTAAAGAGATCATAGTGCCTTTTAAGGTTGATGTTGATGATAGCTCATCCATCAAGTTTACAGTGCCTAAATTAGGCGAGAAACGTAAGCTGCTTGATCTCTCACAAAAGAATGTGCAGTTCTTTAAAAAAGAACGGATAGACCAGTATGAAAAACTAAATCCAGAGATCCGAACCGAGCGTTTGCTTACGCAGATGATGAAAGATTTGCGGATGAACCAACTGCCGAGGCATATTGAGTGTTTTGATAACTCTAACTTCCAGGGAAAATACCCCGTGTCGGCAATTGTGGTTTTTAAGGATGGCAAGCCATCAAAGAAAGACTACCGGCACTTTAATGTGAAAACGGTTGTTGGTCCGGATGATTTCGCGACGATGGAGGAGGCCGTACAACGTCGTTACCGCCGTATGCTGGACGAAGGGACTGAATTACCACAATTAATTGTGATAGATGGGGGCAAAGGCCAATTATCATCTGCCATGAAAAGTCTTAAGCTATTAGGTATCGAAAAGCAGGTTACTATAATAGGAATAGCCAAACGATTGGAAGAGTTATATTATCCCGGTGATCAGTATCCGTTATATCTGGATAAAAAATCTGAAACTTTAAAAGTAATACAACAGCTAAGGGATGAGGCCCACCGTTTCGGCATTACGTTCCACCGTAAGAAACGCGATCAGGGTACATTAGTTACCGAGCTTGACCTGATTGATGGCATTGGCAAAACAACATCCGGTAAGTTGTTAAAGTACTTTAAATCTGTTAAAAAAGTAAGAGAAGCAACTGAAGCTGAATTGATGGAGGTGGTGAATACTAAGCAGGCTAAGGCTATTATTAGTTATTTTAGTGCTAAGGTGGTGGAGTAATATTAAAAGCGTCATTGCGAGGAACTAAGCAATCTCTACTTAGGCAGGTCCGCCTTGCAGATTTCTCTGTATAGTATAGAGATTGCTTAGTTCCTCGCAATTGACGTTTTGGTTGGAGATAAAACAAAATATTAATAAAAACAAAAGAGGAGCGTAAAACGCTCCTCTTCCTAATTTCGATCAAATCGCTAATCTTAATACTGCCACAGGTTAAGTTCCCAATCCATTAAGGATTTCTTCACTTTTTCTGCTTCGTATAACTTATCTATACCTTGTGCGTAATCTTTTATACGTTCGTCTTTATCGTTAGATACTTTTACAATGTAGCTATCAAACAAACGTTTCATAAACACATCATCAAAGCTTAAACCGGTAGCATCACTGTGATGGTTTACTACCTCTTTAACTGCTAATACCTGGCGTGCATCCGGGAAATAGATCCAGAAAGCTGGTTGATAATCAATATCAACGCCGCCTGCTTTTGGTTTAACCATAGGGGCAATACCGATGATACGTGGTTCAAAAATACCGCGCTGCCTGTCAAAAATCCAATCTTCTTTTAAGCGGAATTTAACAATACTATCCGGGCTAAACTCGCCTGCTACTATTGTTGAACCTATTTTGTTACCATCTTTATCAAATTTATCAACTACCGAGCTGTCAGCCATTTTGCTTTTTGCTTGCTCTGGGGTTAAAGGACGAGAAAAGCTATCGCCATCCGGATCATTTTTAGCATCTGGGGTAGCGTCATAAGCAGTAAGCTCACCATTAGCTATCGCGTTCATCAAAACATCAATTAACCTTGATTTAGGCGAAGCCAGATAAGTATTCATCTTCATACGAAGATCAATCTCGCGCCAGATACGTTTAGCATAAGCAACATCAGCCTCGCGCAGGCTTGGGTATGGTGTTACTTTAGCGCTCAGGATATTGGTTTTTTTGTAATAACCATCCAAAGGCCTGTCAAAAGGTTTTAACGGTGTTGCTGTTGCCGGGGCTGCAGACTGTGCCTGCAATGCTGTATTTTGAGGCGCAGGAGCAGGAGCCGCTACTTGTTTTGCAGCAACCGTTTTCTTTTTAACAGTTCTCTTTTTTCTTTGCGCAAAGGTAGCGGTGCATGCTAAGCAAAGTACAATAAGCAAAATGTTCTTTTTCATAATATCTTTAATTTGCACTAAATGTAATCGGGTCAAGTCCGCGCTGCGAACCATCAGGGCCAACAGCAACAATATCCTTAAACACAACAGTAGTTCCGGGGGTAACCGAAGCCATTGCAGTACGCATACTGCCTGTTATTTCGCTGCCGGTTGCTGATAATATAATTGCATCCTGGCGTGGTTTTATTATTACAACTGTAAAACGAGTAACGTTAAACTTGGCATCAAATTCAAAATTATCAAGTTTGGCGAAAATCCTGTCCTGACTGCGGATGTTAGCAGCGCTGGTATTACCACCGCTTTTACCTGCAAACTCAGGCTTTGGATCAGGTATACGTTTTACACGGAATATGGTTGAGCCTAAAGTTACATTTTTGCCTGAAACCTGACCAGATACGGTTACTGTTGTAGTACCCGGTGTTGTAACATTACCTATAAAATGACCTGGTTTGTCCTGGCTTACAGAACCACTGGTAATGCTTAGATGAAGTTTATCTGTTGGTATACCAGGAGCTGATACAGCAAGTGGATTTGGTAACCCAATATATAAAACGTTCATCTTTTCCGGTGATACAACTGCAGATGGCCTAGCTACTTGATAAGTTTGTGGCCCTGTACTATATGTTTTATAAGTACCATCGTTTTGTTTTACCCTGATTGTACCTATCCATGTTTTAATACCCTCGGAGCCGGTGTTACCGTTATAAATACCTTTACCGCCTTGTAAACTAAGTTTACTACCGTCAACTGTAATATCCGGATTTGATTTTGAATCAGATGCTGTTAAAAAAACTTGTGCTGTATATGGTTGCCCTTGCAGTACATAGCTTGAATTTGCTACAGCCACAGCTGAGAATTGGTCAAGGTTTACAACTGCTTGGTCAACTTCACCTAATATTTTTTTAACAACCTCGTTTTCAGCATTTTTTGTATCTGATTGGATCTTGATCAATGCGGTCATAGCTGCTGCCATCGGTATACCTTCACCAAAGTTTGCATTTTCCCAGTCTTTATCAGGGAAACCATTTCTATGTGGTGGAGCAGGGGCATCTAAAGAAAGGTTTACGCCTTCCTGTTCTTTAGGACTCAATAGTGATAACAAACCGTTTTTAGTATCATCAATCTTTTTATGTAATTCGTAAGCATATTTTTGATCATTGATCATCATATGCACAGAAACATCAAGGTTTTCGCGACCGCTATAATCACCTGTAGCCGGGTCTATATCACCTGCTTCCTGTGTGAATTTATGTTTCAGCGTTTCTATATATCCATCCAGATCATCAGCTAATTGCTTTGCTTTTAACGCTTTATTATATATAGGTTGTGCCCTTTGTGGCTGTTCTTTTAATTTAGTAGCCTCAAAAGTTTTGAATGTTTGGTCGATACCAGTTTGTACGTTTGTTTGCGAAGCTGTTAAGCTATCACTGATATGTTTAAATGCATCCAGCAAACTATCGGGCACATCTAACGCTATCAGGCCCAAAAGAACCAGATAGAGGATACCCATCATTCGTTGTCTTGGGGTTTGTTTACCTCCAGCCATTTGCTTTAAATATTATTTAGTTTGTAAAAAACTGTTATTATCAATTATATGTATTAAGCGCGGGGTTGGTTCATTGCCGATAGCATGTTACCATAAACCGCATTCAATGAAGATAAGCTCTTGGCTAACTGATTTACTTCAGTTTTAAACTGTTGTGATCCGTCAACCGATTCTGTAATGTTTTGCATGGTAACTTCCATGTCTTTATAGAATTTGTTCATTGATTTTAAATGATTGCTAGAATCCTGAAGCTCCAGTTCATAAACTGCATTTAAAGCCGAAAGATTTTTTGCCATTGTGACTACCTGCTCATGATAAGTTTTTGAATCTATCTCAGAACCGGCCATCTCAACAAGGTTAGCTGATGCTTTATCAAAAGCAACGCTTAGTTTATCATAGCTATCTGTTGCTGTTTTAATTTTTTCAGCAAACACGGCAGTAGCATTACCCGCATCAGTTACACGTGATATAGCTGCTACTTTATCGCCAAAAGTCCTTAACCCATCACCTAAACTACGGATCAGCTCAGGGCCAATATTGGCTTCTTCCATCATTTTATCTAAAGCCGCGGTTTCTGAAAAATTGCTTCCTGAACCAATAGCGCCTCTTGAAGATGAGGTAGGTAATTCACCTTTGTAATCTTCTGATAACTCAGGGTAAGCCCTCGTCCAGTCAATTTCGGTACTATCCCTCTGAAAACCTAATATGGCGAATAAAAACGCCTCCATCCCTAATCCCAATGAAATAAAGAAACCACCATATGGCCAGTGCTGTATTTTAAATAGCAAACCGATGATAACTATTGTAGCACCCCATGATACAATATTGTTTATTCCGTAAGGTTGTTTTTTCCCAGCCATAGTTTTTGTAGAATATTTGTTTGTTATTAATTAAATGCTAATTAGTTTTTGTCTTTAATATCGCGGCCAAGGAAGTGTGTTACACAACGGAAGCCAATATATGATTTAGCTGTATCCTGGTACTCATAAGTACGGGTTGAATTTTGAAGAAAGTAACCTACATCTTTCCACGATCCGCCTTTTACTACCTTGCGTTTCAATACTTCAGGATCGCTTGCTTTTGCATTGTACTCAAAAGTAGGAGCTAAATCATGAACGAATGTTGATGCCGACTCATTAAATGCTGATGATGTCCATTCAGCAACATTGCCTGCCATATTGTATAAACCGAAATCATTCGGGAAATAGGATTTTACGTTTACTGTATAAGCACCGCCATCATCGGTATAATTACCACGGCCCGGTTTAAAGTTTGCCAATAAGCAGCCTTTCGCATTTTTAATGTAAGGGCCACCCCAAGGGTAGTCGGTACCAATTCTTCCACCACGTGCCGCGTATTCAAACTCAGCTTCGGTAGGTAAATCGTAACGTAAACGGTGTGGTAAGTGGCGTTTATCTTTTGCAGCCTCGTTTAGTCGGGTACGCCATACGGTAAAGGCCGTTGCCTGGCGCCAGGTAACCCCAACAACCGGATAGTTTTTGAATGCCGGGTGAGAGAAGTAACCTTCAACCATTGGTTCGTTGGCAGCGTATGAGAAATCGCTTAACCAAACCAACGTATCCGGATAAACTTCAACGGTATCGCGGAATATAAAGTCAGAACGTTTTTTTGTTTTATCGCCTCTGTGGTTAGCCGCATCGCGAAGCTCCATGATAGAGTATTGATATTTTAACAGGTGAACATCTATTTCATTTTTATCAAACACACGGTCATCTCCCTGATAATACATGCCATCAAGTTTTGAAGCATTTGCTGCTCCGGCTTTACTACGTGCATTCCATATTGGGTTTTTACTCACATAAGCCCAGTTAATATATTTTTTACCACTTGAGCTGGCCGCAGCGCCTTTACGCGGGGTGATATAATATTTCTGGTCATTCAAATAGTTGGTGATCGCGATTGAGTCACGTACCCAGAATACAAATTGTTTGTATTGGTTGTTAGTGATCTCGGTTTGGTCCATAAAAAATGGAGGTATTGTTACCTGTTTTGTTTGGGCGATTTGCGAAAAGGTAACATCCTGATCGGTTTGGCCCATTAAAAACGAGCCACCGGGTATGTAAACCATACCATATGGTACCTCCGCACGGAAATTCCGTTGAGGCACGCCTGTTAATTCACCTTCACCCCCATTGCGGCAACCGCTGAAAATGACTGCAAAAACAACTACAACTACTAAAGAGTATATCTGTCTCATATAAAATTCAAAAATTTAGCTATATAAATATAACATAAATGAAATGCCCGAATATATCAAATATTGATGAAGGAATGCTTAAATAAAACATTTTTATCATCAGTTTGTAACAAAGTGTTTAATGTGCGTATTAATTACCCCGAAACTTTATATAACCTAAAATTTAAAGTGTTATATGTTAGTTACTTATAAAAACGGGTAATTAACAAGCATTGTTACGTAAAATCAATAAGAAAAGTTGCAATCCGGTTACTAATTTATACTTAAAATTATTTATTTACCTGTTTAACATACTGTTCTATTGCCATAGTCATGGATGGAGCTTGGGGAGTGGGTGCAGGAATATCCAAAATCAATCCTGATTCAAGCACAGCTTTATGGGTTGTTGCCCCAAAAGCAGCTATACGTGTATTGTTTTGTTTAAAGTCCGGGAAGTTTTTGTATAAAGATTGTATACTTGAAGGGCTGAAAAAAGCAATTACATCATAAAAGACCTCAGCCAGGTCGGAAAGGTCGCTGCATACTGTGCGAAAAAGTACAGCAGGAGTAAAGTTGTACCCGTTTTCCAACAAAAAACGTTGTGTTTCTTCAGCAGCTACATCTGAACAGGGGTAAAGAAACTTTTCGCCAGAGTGTTTTTTTAGCACTTCAGCCAAATCTGCTGCGGTTTGTTTGCCGAAGAATATTTTGCGTTTGCGATACTGTATATACTTTTGTAAATACAGCGCGATTGTTTCTGACAGGCAGAAATATTTCATATCAACCGGCACTTCAAAGCGCATTTCTTCACATATTCTGAAGAAATGATCAGCTGAATTGCGGCTGGTAAATATTACAGCGCTAAAATCAACAAGGTTGATTTTTTCTTTACGGAAATCCTTAGCCGGAACACCTTCAACATGTATAAATGCTCTGAAATCAATCTTCAGATTATGTTTCTTGGCCAGCTCGGCGTAGGGGTTTTTATCGTTCTCAGGTTTAGGTAAAGTAACCAAAATACTTTTTACCTTTTTCTTTCTCTCTTCCAAAATATATTTTATAAAGCCTGATTGTTATAGGTTAAGTACTTTTATCAATATCAAAATGGGGCAAATTTCGAGGGCACAAAGATAGATAAATAAATAAAATTTATGAAATCGAATGTTCGAAATAATATTAACACTGCTGCGCAGATATATCCAAATGAAAATTACCACTATTAATATAAGGGCTACAGCTAATAAATAGGGTATTAATTGGGCCGCGATTAAACTAAAGCAAACTGCTACCGGTAAAAAAACAAAAGCTATATTAAAGTAGGTTAAATACAACGTGGTAATGTATTCGCCAACTATGCGGTCAATATCAAAAAGAAATCCCAGGATTTTCAGCAAAAGAAACTTAAAAGCGAAAAGTGATATAATAATGAGTGACAATGCAATAAAAAGCCGCATACCACTTATGCTGTAGTAAACACCGTTATAGCTTGCCAGTTGGTATAAGAATAAGCCAAATGTTAAGCCAAATAGCAGGAATAAACCAATAAAAGCCCATAAGTTTATGCCACGGTCTTCCTTATCCATCATAGACGCGCGCTTGCTATAAAAGGAGTGGAATATGCTTTTAATTTCGGTGCCGAGTGTTAAATTAAGTAAAGCCGTATATAACAACAGGCCAATAATAATGGCTATTATCCATGGGTCGCGGTTTTGGCGGTTGTGCCCATACCCAAAGTTTCGCTTTGTTGTAAAGGGGATGTCTAAAAAAGTACGCCCCGTATATAGCTCGTGAGTCATTACATAAGTAGTAAACTGGTTTACCCGGTTTGAGTCGGGGGTGATAAACATGCTTGCTAATGAATCCTCTACAAATTGTTCCCTTAAGGCAGTAGCCTGCGCTACGGAATCCAAAAAAGCCATGTGCTGCGGTTTAGCCCTTGCAGAATCTGAATAATGTTGCGGTGTAGTTGTTGAGGATTGATCGGCTGTTTGCACGGAATCCTGCGCAAATGCCCCGGTGCAGGCTATCAGCAAGAAAAGAAAACTCAAGGCAAAAAAACGCATTAATAAACCGGGCTTAAATTATTATCCTACAAAATTACCGTATTATTTGATTGTTTTATAGACTGATGATAATTTAATAAGCCCTTAATTTAACAGTTTAATAAATTGCTTTGAGGGAATTATAGATTTTTTGTTTCATAGCACTTACGGATCTTTATTCAGATAAACATCAAAAAACGCGTAATTGGGCTTACCTTTGGCTTTAATTTTATCTATTTAATTACTTAGCCCTAATGGCCGGAATGTAATTAACCGTTGATTTTCAAATAGTTAAAAACATAAAGTAACAAATAAGTAACATCACCAGTAAGATAAACTACCATAAATCACGATAAAGTAGCCCTAAGCTCGCTTCTATTTTTCCCGCCAATCTGAAAGTGATAGATGAATATTTTATATTATACGGTATAGTTGTAGATCAGCATTAAGAACGTTGCTAAAATAAGATCAGTTCCAGCGCTGATATAAGCCAGACGCATAACATGGCATTGCACCGCTTAAACAACCGGCAGCAGTAAGCAGAAAACTGTCAAGGGTGGTGCTGCCAAAAAAATAAACACACCGCACCATTTACATGCCCTTTACTGTTTTCTGCGGTGCTAATTTTGTGACTGCGGTGTGTTGCCTTTTCTTTTTAAAACAAAGGCGGCTATGTTATGAGGTACGAATTTCATTGCCGCCGAATGCAGGGAGGCTGGCGGAGAATGAAATGTAGCGTGATAACGCGTGATGTAATGAAACGCTTGCCGCAACTGCAGGTTCTACGCTTTGCCTTCGTACTTTTCCTTTAGTTCAGCATATAATAGCCTTAAAGCCTGGTTATCCTGTTCCAGTTCATATTGGCGGTAGGTGGAGTGGTTAAGTTCAGCCTGCAAGGTTAAGGCTGTATTACCTAAACTTACAATATTGAAATAGTAACTTGGTGGCAGATTTTCCAGCATACCGTTTTGCTTATACCTCGATATTTCTTCCATCGCATATTTAAGCAATCTTTCCTTGCCTCCTTCAGTATAAATAAACTGCTCGGCATCTATCTCGTAAAGTTTCGCCAACTGTAAAGCCTGTTTGGCGGTAACATCTGCTATCGAATGTTCCAGTTCCTTATATTCGTTTTCTTCAATCTGCAAAACCTTAGCAATCTGTGCTTCTGTCAGTCCCTTTGCTTTCCTTGCAACATATAACAACCTGTTCATAACAAACTAATTAGTGCCGAACCAAAATGGCGACACAAATTAAATTATTGTCTGTCCGGTACTGAACCAATCGGGCATGTATTTTACCTATATTGGTGTTATATTTACCGATAATAAACTTTTGTATATTTGGATTATGGAAACATCAACTAAACCATCAAATACGCACATCGGTAGAAAAATCAGCCGTATCAGAGAATTACGTGGCATTAAGCAGGAAACATTGGCATCCGAGCTGGGGGTTAGTCAACAAAGCGTTTCCCGAATGGAACAAAGCGAGGTTTTAGAAGATGATGTTTTAGAAAACATTGCAAAAATATTAGGTGTAACAACGGACGCCATCAAAAACTTTTCTGACGAAGCCGTGGTTAACTACTTCAACACCTTTAATCAATCAGTTTCCAGCAGCAATTTTGGGCATAATAATACCTGCACATTTAACCCATTTGACAAGTTAATTGAGTTAGTAGAGGAAAATAAAAAGCTTTACGAACGGTTGTTACAGGCTGAAAAAGAGAAGAGTGAACTTTTAAAGGGTAAATAGTGATTTCGGAGCGATAACTTTAATTATTGCTCTGAAATCCGCCTATAAAATATCTAAAACTAAACGCGTAAAATTTTAATCCCGATAAATGTAGATGGTGGTCTCTTCACCACTAATTTGAATATTATCATCTATCATGGTTTTTTCTGCCATTAAATATTGTTTTGTTTGCACCGCTTCTATGTGGTTGGCACAAGGCCAAAATTTATGATTATTACCTTTAGTTTCATCATTAGATAATTTCATAATCATGTATATCTCTATTAATTGATTTTTAAACCTTTAGCAATTTCTGTAAAGATATTGATAAGGTATTCAACTCCTTGAAATAAAATTGAACTTTATTATGTGAGCACCGCATATTTGAAAAAATATTGACCAAATTTGTTACTCGAATAGTAATTGTTTATGAGTGATAATCAGTATGAAAACTTTAAGCAAGGTATAAAAAATGATGTACAGGGTGCTGCATTCGGTTTATTTGCTGCATTTGGATTATTTACATTTATAATGACAATGGTCGCCATTTTCTTATTCATTTTTTACAGAGGGAATAACTTTAGTTTCGCTTCAAAAACATTAACGGGTATCGGCTTGATTGCATTAAC
>Ga0302197_10005881_pt1 | contig 10335 bp, 9 predicted proteins | sample II_Bog_N2_1_FD_193526 | JGI IMG/M metagenome (GOLD analysis project Ga0302197, IMG submission 193526) | Peat permafrost microbial communities from Stordalen Mire near Abisko, Sweden - II_Bog_N2_1 | ecosystem: Environmental > Terrestrial > Soil > Wetlands > Peat | place: Sweden: Abisko, Stordalen...
CCCGTCGACAAACCGATTTCGAGCCGGTGGACGGCTCTTCCCGCATGCCCCGCACTGCTGACCGACATCAAATCGATCCCCTGTGAGAAATCGCGGCTAATGCTGGCAGTCCAGATTGCCGGCGTTCTGCTGATGCTGGTGATTGTGGTGTGGCCGCCTTGGAGCTGGCTCCATGTGCTGGGGCGCAGCGGGACGGACGATACGGTGCTCTCACTGGGGACGTGCCTGGTGATGCTGGGATCGGTTTTGCGCGGGCATAAAGGAAGCGTCTGGACTGCGCCGGTGCGGTGGTTTGGGCGGCATAGCTACGAGGTTTACCTGACGCATGAGTTCGTTGTGGTGGGTATGACGGCGCTCTATGCGAAGGTGCATGTTGGGTCAGCGCTGTGGTGGATCGCGGCTGAAGTTGTGCTGGCTGCGCCGCTGGGGTGGGCAGTGGCGAAGTGGTATTCGGAGCCGATGAACCGGCGGCTGCGAGGAGTTGCGCCGGCGAACTAACGTATCGCACGGGGCGTTTTATCCCACATCTCAGAATCGAGGAATGGGGCGCACGGCGATATATACATCCGAGTCTAGTAATGATATCATTTTCATATATCAAAGGAGATTTGATGCGCACTCTCATTGACATTCCGGATGAAGACATCAAACTGCTGAATCAAGTTGCCAAAAAACTCTCTGTATCCCGGTCGGAGTTGGTACGGCGGGCTGTTGCAGAGACTCTCGCGCCCCATCGGCAGAAGATGAACCATGCAGCCTTTGGGGCATGGTCCGACTTTGCCGAGGACGGAGTTGCGTATCAGGAACGGATGCGCGCGGAGTGGTAAGCACACCGGTTCTGTTCGACACGAACATTCTCATCGATTACCTTCGCGGCATCCCGCAGGCCCGTGCCGAGTGCGACAGGCATTCCGACCGCGCCGTCAGCATCATTACGTGGATGGAAGTGATGGCGGGCTCAGTCCCAGCCAATGAAGCGGATGCGCGTTCTTTCCTGCTCAACTTTTACACTTTGCCGCTCGACACTCACATTGCGGAACGAGCTTTTCTTCTTCGCAGAGCGAACAGGATCAAATTGCCTGACGCTATTATTCAGGCGACTGCGGAAGGTTCCGGGCGCGTTCTGGTTACCCGGAACACCCGAGATTTTGCACCGGGAACACCGGGGGTGAGGATTCCATACACTCTCTAAATCAGATTTGACAGCAAGGAGTAGCCGCGATGTATAGACCCATTCAGTTGAAGAAGTGATTGCCGCTATGCCGAAGAAGCGCCAAGAGGCCATTGCGAAGAGGAGCGCTGAGCTGATAGCCAAGGTGGAACGGCGCATGACACTGGCCGAGTTGCGCAAGGGACGCAAGATCAGCCAGGCGACAGTGGCGGAGGCGTTGGGAATCGGCCAAATGCAGATTTCGCGGCTTGAGAAGCGAAGAGATCCGCGCCTGTCGACGATGCAGCGCACCGTGGCGGCCATGGGCGGGCACCTAACTATGATCGCGACCTTCCCGGATCAGGAGCCGGTGGTGCTTATCCCTTCATATGTTCCTGAGCAGGCAACGCGCAAAGCTAAAAGCGCCTGACAAGGGACTTGCAAGCCCGCTCGCACGGGCTTCTTTGCTTCCCACCCTTACTTCGGAAAAGATTCGCAAGAATGGCATCCTCGATTCATGGCCAATCAACGAATAGCCCTGGCCGGAAGGCCGCGTTTATCTGGTCTATTTCAGGGAGCTGAAGCTCCCTGCTCCCTCCGGAATTTTCATCGGAGTGGTCATTCCAACATCTCAGAAGCGATATGTGAACTCGGCCAACGATGCGAGTGGAATCTTGGCGTAATCTTTGACGAAAAGGTGTCCAATGGAGTACAAAAGATAAGTGCAAACGGTCGTCGAGATGCCGGGATATCTCAAGAACGCTGCGGCTATCTTCAGCGAAGAAGAGCGTGAATCGATTGTCGCCATGTTAGCGGCTGACCCGGAGTGCGGCGAGGTGATTCAAGGGACCGGCGGATTCCGCAAGGTGCGGGTTGGCCGCGGCGGCATGGGCAAGCGCGGTGGTGCACGTGTAATTTACATTCTTCGCAACGAAGCGTTTCCAATCTTCCTTATTGCGGCATATGCGAAGAACGAGAAAGAAAGCCTGACGAAGAAAGAGCGCAATGAGCTAGCCAAGCGCGCCGATGAAATCTTCACAAAATACCGGGGGTAGGCTATGGTGAAAATGTTTGAAGACTTGATGACCGGGCTGGACGAAGTGGACGCCTTCCTCGCAGGGAAGACGGCTGGCTACAAGGTTAGCTTGCCTGCAGAGGTGGATGTGAAGGGCATTCGGAAACGGCTGAAGATGACCCAGGCCCGCTTCTCAGAGACATTCGGTTTCAGCCTCGACGCGGTCAAGCACTGGGAAGGCGGGAGGCGAACGCCAGAATCCTCGGCGCGGGCGTTCCTTACGGTGATTGCCAGGAACCCGGCTGCTGTCATCGCTGCACTGCATGCGAACTCGCAGCGATAGGCAACTTGTCAGCGCGAGAATGTACGTTTCTTCCCACAAGCGGAATGCAGCTAATTCCACTTGAGAATTGGTGCTAACCGAGGCGGGGATACGGGGTGTCAAATGCGCAGAACGAGCAGGGAGTCTTCCAGACAATATTCGGTACGTCACTGCTTTGGTGCCATTGACGATGGTAAGATTCGCTGCCTGGGGGAACGTACCCTATGTCTCGCACGTTGACTTTCTGCATCGCCCTGATTGCCGCCCTGCTGTGTCTTATTCTGCCGCTGCCGGCACAAACTACCGCTCCGGACACGAACACGCCCTCGTCAACCCTGCGCGTCAACAGCCGGGCCGTGCTGGTGGATGTGGTTGTGACGGATAAGAGCGGGAAGCCGGTGACGGGGCTGAAGCAGGACGCCTTTGCGGTGACGGAGCAAGGCAAACCACAGGCAATCGGCTTCTTTGAGGAGCATACGGCTGCGCCTGCGGCGCCCAAAGAAATTCCGAAGCTTCCGCCCGATGTGTTCAGCAACTTCTCGCCGTTTGCGCAGCCGGCGGCTGTGAACGTGCTGCTGCTGGACTCCTTGAATACGCGGGTTGAAAGCCAGACCGTTGTCCACCAGCAGGCGTTGAAGTTTTTGAAGGATCTGAAGCCGGGGTCGCGGATGGCGGTTTTCACCATGGGCAAGGGGCTGCATTTTATCCAGGGGTTTACCGACGATCCCGCATTGCTATTTGCTGCGCTGAGTAACAAGAAGAACAACGAAGTGCAGTCATCAGACATGCTGAAGGGCCAGGCGGAGACCAACGCCCAGGCCAACCTGATAGGAATGATGTCTGCCCCGGTGCAGGGCGGCAGCGGAGCCACGTCGGCCAATCCCGGCATGATTGCAGCATTGCAGGAGATGATCCAGGAAAACGACACGTCGCGGGAAACGGACCGCGCACTTCTGACCCTGGCGAATCTGCAACGGCTGGCCACGTTTCTGAATGGCTTTCCGGGGCGCAAGAATGTGATCTGGTTTTCAGAATCGCCGTCGGTTGCCCGGCGCGTGGACCAACAGATGGAACAGGAATGGCAGAAGACGCAGAATATGCTGGCTGCGGCGCGGGTGGCACTCTACCCGGTGGATGCGCGGGGAGTGGCGACTGTGGGCTTCTACCAGGCGGACAGCCAGTTGCCGTCCTCGTTCTCATCGCCATCGCAGATCATTGGCAACCCTGCCACCGTCGCAGGGGCGCCCGACAGCGGGGGTGCAACTGCTTCGACGAGGTCAACCAGTGGTGGGGCAACCGGCGGCTCGGGCTCAACGGCCGGCTTGAGCCCTGGCTCGGGCGGGTTCTCAACCAGCGGCGCGCAATCGCAGATGGTGATGGATGAAGCCGGGGAGCGGGACGCGGAGCAGTCGATGATGAAGCAGACTGCGGAAGATACCGGCGGCAAAGCTTTTATGAATACGAATGGGCTTTCGCAGGTGATGGCGAAGATCGCGGCGGACAGCGCGGATTTCTATACGCTCTCGTACACGCCAACGGATGCGAAGATGGACGGCGGGTTTCGCAAGATCGACGTGAAGATTCAGGGCGGAAACTTCAATGTGTCGTATCGGCGCGGCTACTTTGCAAGTGACGCTGGACTGCCCGGTGGCGAGATGGTGTTACGCGCTCTGGCGATCAGTAAACTGGCGGCTGAGAACCCCGGGGCGGTTGATCCGCTGCTGCCATTCATGGACCTTGGCATGCCGCAGAGCGAACAGCTTTTGTACACGGCCAAGATTCTGCTGATGGCTCCGATTCAGCCTATGGGTGCGAAGGCGGACAGCGCGGATCAGGATAAGAAGAGCGGCGGGCAACGCTACACGGTGGACTTCTCGATTGTGCTGAAGGACCTGGATCTGAAGCTGGATGCCGATGGAGCGCACAAGGGCATGCTGAATGTTTCGCTTCTTGCGTACGATAAGTACGGGAAAGTCGCGAGCCGCAAAGAACACGTGGTGGCGTTGAACATCAAGCCGGACGTGTATGCGATTTATCAGCAGTCGGGCCTTCCAATGCATACCGAATTTGAAGTGCCCAAGGGGCAGTACTGGCTGCGAACGGGCGTGTATGACCAGGGATCGCGCAAAGTGGGGACGATGGAGATTGCGCTTGATTCCGTGGTGCCGTTGGCGGCTGAGGTTCCGCTGAACGCTTTTGCTGCAATGGGTGTCCCGTCAAACGGAGCCCCGATTCTGCCCCCTCGGCCCTCCGAGAAGGTTACGGTGGAGCAGCTCGAAAATAAACTCGCCGCGTTGCATGGCAAGAAGGACCAGGACCTGGCGAAACGGTTGGCCGGAATGGAACTGAGCGAGCGGCTCAACTCCGCGAAGCTGGCAGAGATTGAGGCGGGATTGCCGGGAGAAAAATCACGAATGGCCTTGCTGGTGATGGCGGACGCCTCGGCATTTCTACAGCCTCCGACGGCGGAGATTTCGGTAACCGCTCCGCCGGATCTGGACACGGAGAGACTGATTCTGAAGAAGGCTGCGGAGAGTATTGTAGCCTCCATTCAGAAGTTCCCGGACTTTGTCGCGCGGGAGACGACCAGCCGCTTCCATGATTTGAAACTGACGACTTTTTCTACTGATGCAGAGCCAATCATTATGGAGCGTCAGCCGTTTCAACCTTTGGACAGCTTCAGTAATACCGTCTATTACCGGGACGGCAAGGAAGTAGTCGATGCACCTGAAAAGGTCCGTCAAGACAAATCCATTCCCAGGGATGGGCTGGTGAATTGGGGAGTTTTTGGTCCGCTGCAGCGCATTGTGATGACGGATATTTACAAGGGAAAGATTGGGTGGGGGCACTGGGAGCAAAGGGTGACTGGTCCGGTCGCGGTGTTTCGGTATGCCATTCCGAAAGAGAAGTCCGATTATGTAGTTAAGTACTGTTGCCTTGGACTTCCGAATGGGCAACAGCGGGAATCTCAATCCGTGCCGGCTTTCCATGGAGAGATCGCCATCGATGCAGAAACCGGGGTTGTTTATCGCGTGGTGATCTTGACCGATATGAAGCCCGGAGATCCCGTCCTGCAAGCCTCCATCATGGTGGAATACGAACCGGTGGAGATTGGGGGAAAGACGTATATCTGCCCTCGCAAGAGTGTTTCTATAACCACGGCAGTGTCTCCGAAATTCCGTACGCTTTGCCCGGGCGGAGTGGGTGTGTTGACAGCATCCGACTGTTCCCCAGTGGCGGCGCCAAAAGATACAGCGATCAACGACACGGTCTATGACTCCTATCATGTGTTTCGGTCGGAAGCGCGGATTGTTACGGATGCCGATACGGGGCAGGAGGATAAAACTGCGCCGAATGGGGAGGCGCCAGCGGCTTCACATCTGCCTTGAACGGTGGTGCGCTTCAGCATGGCAAGAGCGCGTTGTGTGGACTTGCCGAAACTTTTTGTGGAGAGAGAAAATGCGAAAAGTCTTGTGCCTGTTCTTCCTGTTTGCAATTGCTTTGCCAGCCTGCTCCGCCGAGAAGGTTACTGTGGAGCAACTGGAGATTTCGCTGGCCGCGGCGCACGGAAAGCGGGACGAGGACCTGGCGAAAAAGCTGGGTCAAATGGAACTGGGAGAGCAGCTCAACTCCCAAAAGCTCGCAAAGATGGAGGCGGAGCTGCAAGGCGACAAATCGCGGATGGCGCTGCTGGCGATGGCTGACGCCTCGGCCTTTCTTACGCTTCCAGCGGCGGAGATGTCTGCAACTGCTCCGCCGGATGCCCACACCCAGAATCTGATCCTTTCGAAAGCCGCCGAAAACCTGGTGGCTTCGATTCATAAACTACCGGACTTCTTCGCCCGGCAGACGACCAATCGCTTTCACGATTTAAGAGTGGTGCGCTCCTCTCAGGACGCGATTCCCAACATCTATGAACACCAGGCCTTTCGACCGCTGGATAACTTCAGCGATACCGTCTACTACCGGGACGGCAAGGAAGTGGAAGAGGCGAGCGAGGACCAGGCAAAATCCAAACCAAGGCCCAGGAACGGGTTGGTGAATTGGGGCGTCTTTGGCCAGTTACAGCGCACCGTTGTGACGGATATCTACAAGGGAAAGATGGAGTGGGGGCACTGGGAACAGAGCGCGACGGGGCCGGTGGCGGTGTTTCGCTATTCGATTCCGAAAGAGAAATCGAATTACATTGTGAACTATTGCTGTATCGGGTTGCCGAACGAGGCATGGCACGACTTTCAATCCATTCCACCGTTTCATGGCGAGATCGCTATCGATGCCAAAACCGGAGCTGTTTACCGGCTTGTGATCGTGACCGAGTTGTCGCCAGACGATCCCATTTTTCAAGCCGACATCATGGTGGAATACGAACCGGTGGAAATTGGCGGGAAGATGTATGTATGCCCCAGCAAGAGCGTCACCATCACCACTGCCGTTTCCCCGGTGTTTGGAGCGGATGGGTGTGCGGGGCGGGCCATACAGTCGGATTGCATTCCACCGGTTATCTACAGGCCGAAGGACACGGCGATCAACGACACGGTGTTTGATTCGTATCATGTGTTTCGGTCGGAGGCGCGGATTGTGACGGATTCGGAGGGAGACGTGGAGAATAAGGCCGCGCCGGATGGGGCGGTGCCGGCGGCGGCTCCTCTGCCTTGAGGGCAGGTGGTCGACTCACCTCGGTACCGAGAACCGTGCCTGTTAATCGCGGAATAAACGCAATGAGCGGAAGTCCGTACAATTACTGTGACTGGAAGGAGTCTTCTATGCCTGCGAATTCAGCTGAACACGACAAATGGTTTCGGGCCAAGGTGCAGGAGGCTTTGGACGACATGCGGCCTGACATCCCTCACGATGAGGTTGAGGCCTATTTTACTGAACGGCGCGAGGCGGCGTTGCGGAAAGCTCAAACCTAGCTCGGTCTTACACTTTAAACCGAGGTGCGAGTGGGCCGGCGCAGGGCCCAGGCCCTAGTTCACTTAGCGCGCTTGGCGCGAAGGTCTAACATCCGCTTCTTGAGGTCGTCATATGTCAATGCCGGCGTCCGTACTTCGGGTTTGGTTTCTACGACGAGGTTGTAGTAGGGCTTGAAAGTTCCGCAGATTGAGAGCATGTACCACCGTTTCCCGAATCTGATAGTTGCATGCTTTCCAGGGCCGCGTCGGGTGCTTTTCTTTGCATAGTAATCGCCGAATTTCTCGAAAGGCAGCACGATGTCTGAAGACCGAAGATTCTCGACGATATTTTCGAGGGTAAGAGCTTCGTTTGTGTGTGATCGCGAGATCATCACGTAGAGCGGGTATCCCGCTCGGTCCGCAGACTGATAGCAAACGTAATAACCTTCCCTTTGAAGATGCTCAGGCAATTCAGGATGATTCCAGTACTGGACTTCGTGACACTTCCAGACCGGTCGCCCCTCAAGCCGATTTATTACGTCGTTAAGCCACAATCGCTCGTCGGATTGCTGCAGGCGCCTGAGAGCAGCCTCGTATTGATCGCCGCGTTCGATCATCGCTCACCTTTGCAAGATAGATGCCGACTACGTATCCTCCGACGACCAGATACTCAACTGCTTCTGCGTTGAATGCGAGTAAGAGTTGGCGTAGATCTTCGGGTAGGATCACAGGATATTCCCTTGAGAGCATATGCCGCGGCGGTCGCGTCCCAAACCGCCGCGAGCCGCTGGCCCGGCGATAGGCTTCGCCAATAGCGATGGACTTCCGCCTTTTGTTCCTCGTGGCTGGAGAACTTGCGGATTGTTTTGTTTGAGTTCACGGGGGCGACCTGGCTCCAGTATATTTCGTCCTCGATTGGATAGGCGCCTCAAGCTCTCGGCTTCCTGGACTCGATTGTGGATCGTCAATCCCAAATCTCAGAGTCGAAATTTGGGGCGACCCGCAGCTTGAGCCAAGTATCATCCGCTTTCGGGCCTGTCGGCTTGCACAACGAACGGCCCGCTTAGCGATCGATCATTGGGCTTGCTGGCGTGCTGTTGGATATTGGATTGATGACGGAGTGTCTTCCGCACTCTCTCCCATCTCTGATTAGCTTTCTCTACTGCGACGCGATGTTCATACCAGCCAACTCGCCACCTCGTCCAAAAGGTCCAAAACCAATCAGGAATCGCGCCCGGGTTTGGAAGCCGCACGTCTGCAGTTCTCGGGGCTCCTGAGAAGCGACGTTTTATCTGCCGGGAAGCGGTGGAGGCGAGGACGCCGGATGCCAACCATCCAAGATCCCTGAGAAGGGGGCTCAAATGATCGAGAAACTCCAAATGGAGGGCAGCTGAATTAAACAAAACGCACCTCGAATCTTCCATCGCCTGCTGTGGATGGAAATCCGAGAGCGTTCCGGCTCTTCGACCGTATGGGGAGGTACCCATCACCGCGAATATGGCCAGCAGAGCCACATCGCCTAGGCAAAACCCGAGTCAGGGCGACTTGGGCTCCGTGTTTTGCTTTGGGACTGGAGCCCAAAGCGCCGAAGTGGGTTTCCCCGGCAATTATTTAATACCACAAAGGTCCGTCGCGCTTCAAGATCAATTTTGGAAATAGTTAGAATCGTGCGGTGCTGCTATTCGGGAACCCTGTGCTGACGTGTTTGCGCCGGCTTGTACACTGGAACGTTCCCCTTTTTTTTACGGGCGAGCGCAGGAGATTCCCCCTATGGCATCGGTCATTCTTCCATCTATTCCCTCTGAGTCGCGGCCGGGGCGGTTTGGCGTTTATGGAGGGCGGTATGTGCCGGAGACGCTGATGGCGGCGCTGCTGGAGTTGGAGCATGAGTACAAGGTGGCCAAGGCGGATGCGGCGTTTCAGGCGGAATTGGCCGGGCTGTTGAAGGACTTTGCGGGGCGGCCTACGCCTCTTTATTTCGCCAAGCGGCTGACGGAGCAGTTGGGCGGGGCGAAGATTTATCTGAAGCGCGAAGACCTGCTGCATACCGGTGCGCACAAGATCAATAACGCGCTGGGGCAGGGATTGCTGGCTCGGCGGATGGGCAAGAAACGGATTATCGCCGAGACCGGCGCGGGGCAGCATGGGGTTGCGACCGCAACGGTTTGCGCGCTGCTGGGCATGGAATGTGTGATCTACATGGGCGACGTGGACATGGAGCGGCAGGAGCTGAACGTGCTGCGCATGCGGCTGCTTGGAGCTGAAGTCCGCGGCGTTTCGTCGGGATCGAAGACGCTGAAGGACGCCATCAGCGAGGCCATGCGGGACTGGGTCACGAATGTGCGCACCACGTATTACGTGCTGGGGTCGGCGCTGGGAGCGCATCCTTACCCTACCATGGTGCGGGATTTCCATCGATGCATCAGCATTGAAATGAAGCAACAGATTTTGGAAAAAGAAGGCCGGTTGCCATCGGCCGTGATTGCCTGCGTGGGAGGCGGGTCGAATGCGATTGGGGCGTTTTACGAGTTCATCAACGATAAACAAGTGCGGCTGATTGGCGTGGAGGCGGGCGGGCGCGGGACGACGCTGGGCGAACATGCGGCGCGATTTGCAGGCGGGTCGCCGGGGGTGTTGCAGGGGACGTACTCGTACGTGCTGCAAGATGACGCGGGGCAGATTGCGCTGACGCATTCGGTGAGTGCGGGATTGGATTATGCGTCGATTGGGCCGGAGCACGCGGCGCTGCATGACTCGGGACGGGCGGAGTATACGTCGCAGGATGACGCGGCGGCGCTGAATGCTGTGGTGCGGCTGGCACGGACGGAAGGGATTTTGCCGGCGCTTGAAAGCGCGCATGCTGTGGCAGAGGCGCTGAAGCTTGCTCCCACGCTGGCGGCACATGACATACTGGTTATTAATCTTTCTGGCCGCGGCGATAAAGATATGGGAATTT
>Ga0302197_10005886_pt1 | contig 10333 bp, 8 predicted proteins | sample II_Bog_N2_1_FD_193526 | JGI IMG/M metagenome (GOLD analysis project Ga0302197, IMG submission 193526) | Peat permafrost microbial communities from Stordalen Mire near Abisko, Sweden - II_Bog_N2_1 | ecosystem: Environmental > Terrestrial > Soil > Wetlands > Peat | place: Sweden: Abisko, Stordalen...
GGCGACCCCTACCAGATTGCCAGCCGCATTCTGCAAACCATCGCCACAGTGCCGATCAAGAAAGAGAAGGCCCCGAAGAAATAATCAAATCCAGCGGCGGAACTGGGACGGCGCGAAGAACCATCTTCGCGCCGTTTTTTACTTTATTGGACGGTGGGACAGCCTGTTTTTGAGGATAATATGGGTGGCCAAATATTGGCCGAGTGAACAAAAGACCACAGAGTTGACTGGCTGGTTTTTTAAGCTTTTGGGTAATTTTCAGCGGCCGCCACATAAAATCAAGGTTTTAAGAAAGATTCCTCTTTGGGTTGAATGGGTGGCACCCGCATTGCTTATGGAGGCGGTGGATTCCAGCCACTACAAGCTGGGTTTGGTGCAACCTTCCGGGTGAGGGATGCCAATTACGCCGGGAAAGCGGCGTAATAAGTGACTGGTCAGAAATCGGATAAACGAAAACGCAATAAATATGAAGAAAATTGAAGCAATCATAAAACCATTCAAGTTGGACGAGGTGAAGGTTGCCCTGAATGAAATCGGCATCGAAGGCATGACCGTCGTTGAGGTCAAGGGTTTCGGCCGCCAGAAGGGCCACACCGAAATCTACCGCGGCAGTGAATATACGGTGGATTTCCTCCCCAAAATCAAGATTGAACTCGTGGTTGCCGACGCCCTTTTGGACCGGGCGATTGAGGCCATCATCAAGGCCGCCAAGACCAGTAAAATCGGGGATGGCAAAGTGTTTGTTTCCAATGTGGAACAGGCCGTCCGCATCCGCACCGAAGAAAAAGGTGATTCCGCCGTATAACCCCCAACCCCTTTGACCCTACTAAACAACTAACCACATGAAACGACACATCCTAACCCTTGCCCTCCTGGCCGCCACGGTGTGCGGCACCCTGGCGGTGCGCGCCGACGGCACCAATCCCCCCGCCGCCACCACCACCAACGCGATGGCCGCCTCGACCAATGCCGTGGCCGCCGCCCCGGCCACCCCGGCGCCGACCAATGCGCCCACCGTGGAACAACGCCTCGAATCCATCGAGGCCTACTTCCAGAACGGCGATCCGACCGCCACGTACAAGGACACGAATGGCAACTGGACGACGAGCTTCGCCGCCGGGCCCTCGATCATCAACACCAACCTGATCAACAGCACCGGCGCCTATGTCTCCTATCCCGGCGCCGGGCATAATGCGTGGCTGCTCACCAGCACCGCCTTCGTGCTGTTCATGACCCTGCCCGGGCTGGCGCTCTTCTACGGCGGTCTCGTCCGCCGCAAGAACGTGCTGTCCGTGCTGGCCCAATGCTTCCTGATCACCGGCCTGGTGACGATTCTCTGGGTCATCTGCGGGTATAGCCAGATCTTCGCCGGCACCGGGGCCTCGGCCAAGGAGGACGTCATCAACGGCATTGTGGGCAGTCCCAAGCTGGCCTGGATGATGAACAACGTCACCTCCGCGCCCAACCCCAACTATTCCTACTGGGTGTCGGAAAACGTCTACGCCATGTTCCAGTTGATGTTCGCCGTCATCACCCCCGCCCTGATCGTCGGCGGCATTGCCGAACGCATGAAGTTCTCGGCCATCCTGGTGTTCATGACCCTGTGGATGTTCATCGTTTACTTCACCCAGGGCCACATGGTCTGGGGCATCAACGGCCTGATGAACGGGTGTTTCAACGCGAGCGCCAAGATTCACGCCATTGACTTCGCCGGGGGCACGGTGGTGCACATGACCTCGGGCTGGACGGCGCTGGTCCTGTGCTTGATCATTGGCAAGCGCGTGGGCTGGGGCAAGGATAACTTCGCCCCGCACAGCATCGTGCTGTGCTACATCGGCACGGGCATGCTCTGGGTGGGCTGGTATGGGTTCAACTCGGGCAGCGCCGTGGCGGCGGATGTGATTGCGGCCAACGCCTTCACCACCACCACGATCGCCACCGCCGTGGCCTCCTTCGTGTGGCCGATGGTGGAATGGATCGTCAAGGGCAAGCCCAGCGTGCTCGGGTTCTGTTCCGGGGCCGTGGCCGGGCTGGTGGTCATCACCCCCGCCTGCGGTTATGTGACGCCCCAGGGGGCGATTGCCATCGGGATCGCCGCCGGCATCATCCCGTGGTTCTTCGTGTATAAAGTCAAGGGCTGGTTCGGTTATGACGACGCGCTGGACACCTTCGGCGTCCACGCCATGGGCGGGACCCTGGGGGCCATCATGACGGGCATGCTCGCCCGCAATGCGGTCAATCCCAACCTGGCCACCAACCTGAGCAAATACGTCACCGACAGTTGCTTCCAGCCGCTGGTGTGGGAACAGCTCAAGGCCGTGGCCGTGACACTGGTGCTGGTCATCGTGGGCACGATTGTCATCGCCTACATCACCAAGGCGCTGGTCGGGCTGCGCCCGACGGAAGAAGTCGAAATGGCGGGCCTGGACCTCGCCGAACACGGCGAAGAGGGCTACCACAGCTAAGCCGCTGCCGTTCTCCACGCGCCGGGGGTGACGAAAGTCGCCCCCGGCGTTTTTTATTGGCGCGGGCCACAGCGCCAAGAGGAGCGCGGAAACGAGGGGAAGCTGACCGCGAAAACAGACCGGTCATGCTCAACACAGCGGTAACACGGTGAAAAGAGGATCGTGCAGGCGTAGAGACCGAGCCTAGGCTTGGCAATAAGAGGGGGAACATTAAACCCCTTAAAATTGAGCCGATTGGAAAATGTCATTTGACGTTTTCGAATCGAGAGTATAGAGAGTGCTTAAACCAAATAAGTCATGACTCAATCCATAATGGAAATCGGCCATCCATACGCCCCTTTCATCGCTGGACATGCCGTAATGGTCGGCGGGGAAGACTGGGAGCAGGCCGGCTGATTCCCGGCTTGGTTCAACCACACAAAAACCATCTATGTCACTTCACGCGTATAAAGTCAGCTTTTTGTGGGCGGCCGGCGCCTTAATCGTGCTCGGCGTTGCGGCTCGGTCGGCACCGGCCGACCCCGTCAAAAACATCATCCTCGTGCATGGCGCGTGGGTGGACGGTTCGGGCTGGAAACCAGTTTACGAAATCCTCGCCAAGGACGGCTATAATGTGACCATGGTGCAGGTGCCGGAAACGTCGTTTGCGGACGACGTCGCCGCGACGAAGCGGGTTCTTGACCTTCAGACCGGCCCCTGCATTCTGGTTGGTCACAGTTACGGAGGTTCAATTATCTCCCAGGCCGGCACTAATTCCCAGGTCGTTGGACTCGTCTACGTGGCCGCGCATGCCCCGGATGTTGGCGAAAACGAAAGCGACCTGGGCAAGCGCACGCCCAGCCTCCTGGCCAGCCAAAAGGGAGCCATTGAGAAGACGGCCGACGGCTACACCCGCCTCAACCCGGACGACTTCTACGACCTTTTTGCGCCCGATCTGCCGCGCGAGCAGGCCGAATTCGAGTCACGGTCCCAGATTTTCACCGCCGCGAAGGTCTTCAGTACGCCGCTCACCGCGGCCGCCTGGAAAACGAAGCCAAGCTGGGGGATAGTTGCCTTGGCGGACAAGATCATCAATCCCGATCTGGAGAAGTGGTATTACGCGCGTGCGCACAGTCAGACGACCGAAATCGCGGGCGCGAGCCATTCTGTCTACGAATCGCATCCGAAGGAAGTTGCGGCGGTGATTGAAGCGGCCGCGCAGAAGTCCCAATAGGACAAAGCAGGGGGTCAACCCAGCGCGACAAGCGGGGACGAGCAACCACACAGGCACAGAGGTTCCAGAGGCCGAACCTCGCTGGACAGGTGCGCCCATTTGAACTCGACGACGTGTCGCGGCAGAGTAGTGGGCGTCAGGGGGAGAAACTCATTGAAGTCCGTTGATGCCAGTGGACGGTGGCCGATCCAAACGCTCCCCAAATTCCTGGTGGGGACAAGCTGTCCCCAGCCCGCTCAGCGCCCGGTGTCCGACACCGCCTCGCGATAAGGTTTGCCGTCCACTAAAACATCCTTGAGGATCGCCCGCCCGGCGGGGGAGACGATCGCCTGGGCGGTCAGTTTCCCGTGCGGATTACCGGTACCTTCGGCCACAAAGAATTGCTCGATACCGTAGGTCACGTGGACGGACTGGGGGTTGTTCCCCCAGCTCCACGCACTGTGGCCGTACAATATCACTTCGTTTGCCGCCGGGGCAAAACGTTCCCAACTGGCGCGGGTGATTTCCCAGAAACCGTTCGTGGCCGCCGGGGCCAGGGCGACATAGATTTTGACGCCGCTGGTCCGACCGGCCGGCGGGGTCGCCGGCCCCGCCAACAAGTTGGTCGGCACCTCGCTGATCTCGAAATTGAGCCGCACGAAATCACCGCGCAACGGGTCGCGTGGATCCACGGGCCGGGTGGCGAGCAAAATGACCCGACCACGGTGCCGGAGGGTTTCCTGTTGGACGACCGTGGCGAGCAGCCAGACGGTTTGCAGGGCGAGGACGAGGATGACGAGATTGCGTTTCATGGGGCCTCCCGGACGATGGGTGATTTCATTTGTTGTAACAACCGTCGGCGCTTTTTCTCCAAATAAACGCCGAACAGGAGGAGAAACATGCCGGTAACCACGAACATGAGCCCCGTCAGGGTCATGGTGCCGAACAGGCCAAAATATGCTGAGAGCATGTCCAAGCCGATGAATGTCACTCCCAGATTGACGAGAAACCGCGAGCGCAGTTGCAGGCCGGTCTGGATTTGCAGGAGGCAGAAGACGAACAGGGCGATGACGGCGACGGCGTTGACGGGGTCGAGGGCTTGCCGGCCAAGCCAGTATCGCTGGTGGGGCGCGAAAAACGTGGCGCACAACAAGCCCGCCACCACGGCCAGCGAACCCGCCCAGGTGAAACGCCATTGCCGCACCAACCCCGGGAGATGACGAACGCCGGTGAACGCAATGGTCACCGCCAACCCGGCCAGCACCGGCAGCAGTCCCCGGCACAATTGAACATCATCATTCCCGCCGCCCCAAAATCCCGCCCACGTCAGGGGATAGGAAAAGCCCAGGAGGCCCAGGAGGCCGATTTTTTCCGCCACCGGCGCGAAGCCGGCAAACGCGGTGCGGCGCAGGCAATAACCCGCGCCCAGAAAGTTCAAGCCCAGCAGCGCATAGGCGGGCAACTGGGCTTCGCCACCGAAATAGATCAGGCTGTCGCGTTCGTTCAGTTCACAGCCAAACCAGATGGAAATCGCGGTGAGGAACAGGATGAATTGGGCCTTGGAACGCAGCAGCCATGGCAGCGCGGCGAGGCCCAGCCACCAGACTAAAAAAACGTCGGGCGTGCGGCCGGCCAGATTATAAATCTGGCCGACCAGGGCGATGTTGGCGAGAAACAGCGCGGAACCGAGGCATTGCAGCGCCTCACCGGTCTTGCGGTATTGGCCGCGGACTTCGCGCAGCCACCCACCGGCACCGTGCGCCCCAAGCATGAGGGCGAGGCCGGCGGCGATTTTTATTCCGTGCGGAATTACGTTCCAATGCGCGGAGATGAATAGCGCCACGCCGGCCGCGATCAGCGCCGCCCCGAGGAAGGCGATGATGACGAGAAACCGGCCGGCTTCCTCCCGCAAGCCGAAGTGCGCGATGATTTGGTCCCGCTGCCGATCGCTGATCAGGCCGGCCTCGTGTATGGCCACAATATCCGAGTGTTTCATGACCCGAATACGGTAACTCAGCTTGCCAGGCGGCGGCAAATTGATAAAACTTGGACCAGCATCGTTTGCCTCAATGACATGAATGTCCATCACCTTGAATTGTTTTATTATGTGGCGAAGCATGGCGGCATCATGCCGGCGGTGCGCAATATTCCGTATGGCATCCAGCAGCCGGCGGTGAGCGCGCAGGTGTCGGAGTTGGAGGAGTTCCTGGGGGTGACGCTGTTCCAGCGGCGACCGTTTGAACTGACGCCGGCGGGCACGCGGTTGTATGAATACATTCAGCCGTTTTTCGGGAATCTGGCCCGGGTGGCGAATGAATTGCAGGGGGGCCAGGCGCGGCACATCCGCATCGGGGCGTCCACGATTGTACTGCGGGATCATGTGCCGCAGTTGCTGCGGGGGTTGCGCAAGAAATTTCCGGCGTTGAAGGTGTCGTTCCGCGAGGGTTACCCGGCGCAGTTTGAAACGATGCTGGTGCAGGACGAGATTGACGTGGCGATCACGCTGACGGACCAGAAAATTCCGGCGGGCTTGCAGTCGCTCAAGCTGCTGGAGCTGCCGCTGGTGCTGCTGGTGGAAAAGGGCAGCCGATACCAGTCGGCGGAGGAACTGTGGAAGCTGGACAAGATCGAGGATTCGCTGATCTGCCTGCCGCCGACCGAGACGCCGGCCCGGATTTTTCTGCAACAACTCCGCCGGCTGAAAGTGGACTGGTTTCCGGGGATCGAGGCCAGTTCGACGGACCTGATCGAAACCTACGTGGCCAACGGCCTGGGCATCGGGGTGTCGGTGGCGATCCCGAAGAAGGCGTTTCCGGCGAACGTGCGGGTGCTGCCCCTGGCGGATTTCCCGCGTATCACCATTGGCGCCTTGTGGCGGGGGAAGAAGACCCCGCTGGTGGAGGCGTTTCTGGCGGAGTCAAAGTTGCAGGCGGGGGCGCTGGGTTGAACGCCGCCAGCGGGGGGATCATGCGATGGATCGAAAGCGTTCGGCGGGGGGGGATTTTGATAATGTGAATTTATGAGCGAATCCGGGTTTAGTCTGGCGGCCTGCCAGTACTGCGGGCAACACATCGAGTTTCCCCGGGAGGGGGCGGGAACCGCCGTTGCCTGTCCCCACTGCCAGCAGGAAACCATTTTGGAAGCGATTGCCGCCGTCCCAACCGAAACGCCGGAAGCGGGTGAGATCACCGCCGGGGAACTCAAGGCCGCGCTGGCAGGCACGGTGCGGCCCCGGCGAATTTCCGTTTTTTATCAACTCGGATTGCTGATGGTGGCCATGTTCATGGTGCTGTTGCCGGCGTTCTATCTGGTTTTTGCGGCGGCGCTGGGTTACGCGACGTATTGGTATGGGGTTCACGGACAGGTTTTGCTCTCCAGCTTCACGGGGGGATTCTATGTGTTTATTATCAAAGTGATCCTCTACGTGGGGCCGCTCATCGGGGGCGCCATTGCGGTGATTTTCATGTTCAAACCCATCCTGGCCCGCCCCCGCCGGCGGGCCGAGCCGACGGAGTTGAATCCGGCCCAGCAACCGCGTCTGTATCAATTCATCGCCCACCTGTGCGATATGCTCCAGGTGCCCATGCCCCGGCGCATTTACCTGGACGGGGAGTTGAACGCGAGCGCCGGCTTGCGCCGCGGGCTGGGGAGTTTTCTGGGGAATGACCTGGTTTTGACCCTGGGCCTGCCGCTGGTGGCGGGACTGAACACCCGCCAACTGGCGGCCGTGGTGGCGCATGAACTGGGCCACTGCACCCAAGCGTTTGCCATGCGACTGGGTTATCTGATTGACCGGATTGACCAGTGGTTCATGCGCGTGGTGTATGAGCGGGATGCCTGGGATGAAGCGTTTGATGAATGGGCCAATTCGATTCAAGACGGGCGCCTCAAGTTGATTGCGGCCTGTGCCGGCCTGGCGATCTGGTTTTCGCGCATCATCCTGGCGGGGCTGCTGCACCTCGGTCACGCCGCCAGTTGTTTTCTCTCCCGGCAAATGGAGTTTCACGCGGATTCCTGTGCGATGGCCGTGGCCGGTTCCGCCGGCTTGGAAAGCCTGCTCCTGCGGTTTCGCGAGCAGGCAGTGCTCCAGCAGGCGGCGTTCACCTGTCTCGGGGAGTCGTGGAAGCGGCGGCGCAAACTGCCGGACAGTCTGCCGGATTATCTGGCACAATTGGAGTTGCGTCAGCCGCCCGCCTTCCATGAGCAGGCCCGGATGACGCTGTTGAACGAAACCGCCGGGTGGTTTGCCACCCATCCAACCCCCGCGCAACGCATCCAGAAGGCCCGGCAACAGGCGGTCACGGGGGTCTTCAGCCTGGAACAACCGGCGCGCTGGCTGTTCCATGATTTTGAGAAGGCGGCGCGGGCGGTGACCGGTCAATATTACCGGGAGGATCTGCACTTGCCGGTCACGGATCCAATGCTGCGGCCGGTCGCTGAATTTTTCCCGGCGGGCGACGGGCCAAACCCCTAGGCCGGAACGATGCCTTTCAACCGCAGATGGACGCAGATGAAAACCGGGGGAAACGTTGATCCAGTCCAGACATAACCGAGTAACCGTCGGAGCCCCGTTATTTCGGGGATTGTCACTTCTCCTCATCTGCGGTGGAAGTTTTCCGTTTTCGCTTTCCCGCTTTCCCGCTTTCCGCTTTTCCCTGACTGCGTCCATCTGCGGTCAAGCTCTTTTTCAACGGCATGGTTCCGGTTAGGCCAGCGCCCAGGCGGTCTTGATGTCTTCATCCAGGGCGGGCGGCGGAAAGTGATGGGCCAGTTTGCATTCCGCCAAAATCCCGATCATGGCGGCGTTGTCAGTACACAAACTCTTTTCCGCCAGCCGCAGTTGGAAGCCCCGGGCGGCACACGCGCGGGCCAGTTCCCGGCGCAGCGCACCATTGCACGTCACCCCCCCGGAGGCGGTGACACAACGGTAACCGAGGCGCCGGGTGGCCCGGATGGTTTTGCTGACCAGCACCTCGATGATGGCGGCCTGCACGCTGGCGCACAGGTCGCGGATTTTCTGCGGGTCGGCCAGCACTTCGGGATGGTCGCGGATGAAATAACGCACGGAGGTTTTCAGGCCGCTGAAACTGAAATCATCGTTGGCCTCGTGGATCAGGGGCCGGGGAAAATCGTAGGCCTGGGGATTGCCGGTCTGGGCCAGCCGGTCAATTTCCGGCCCGGCGGGATAGGGCAGGCCCATGAGCTTGCCGGCTTTGTCAAAACATTCGCCGGCGGCGTCGTCCAGGGTGGAGCCCAGCACGGAGTGCTGCAATTCCGACGTCACCCGCACGAGCATCGTATGCCCGCCGCTGACGATGAGGGAGACGTTGGGTTCAAACGCGGCGAAATCCGCCACGGGCGGCGAACCGGCAATCCAGGGGGAATATAAATGGGCCTCGTGATGGTTGATGCCCAGAAACGGCTTTTGCAGGACAAAGGCCAGCGCCTGGGCGGCCTTGAATCCCACCAGCAGCGCCAGGGGCAGACCGGGCCCCTGCGTGGCGGCCACGGCGTCCAGTTGCCCGGTAGTCACCCCCGCCTCGCGCAACGCGGTTTGCACGACGGGCATGAGGTTCTTCAAATGTTCGCGGGCGGCGAGTTCGGGCACGACGCCGCCGTATTCGGCGTGCAGTTGGATCTGCGAGGAAACGGCGTTGGCAAGCACCCGCGCACCGCTCACCACGGCGGCGCTGGTTTCATCACAGGAGGTTTCGATGGCCAGCAGGATCATGGGGCGGCAACCCCGGCACTGGAACGGTCGTGGTAGAGTAAGATTCCCTTGAGCAGGTCGTGGGCGCGGTCGAGTTGCGCATCCGTGGCGTGCATCACGCGCTCGCGCGCCTTGGGATCCAGGGATTCCGGCCCGCCGAGGGCGCGCTGGATGATGAGGTCCGTCTCCTGGGCGTCGGTCATGGGCACCACAATGTCGGGCGTGATGCCGTGGGCGTGAATCACCTTGTGGCTGGGCGTATAATATTTGGCGACGGTGAGCTTGAGCGCGGAGCCGTCATCGAGGGGGAAGATGGTTTGCACGGAGCCTTTGCCGAAGGTTTTCTCGCCCAGGACAATGGCGCGGTGCAAGTCCTGGAGACAGCCGGTGACGATTTCCGCCGCGCTGGCACTGCTCATGTTGGCCAGGACGACCACGGGCATGCCGGGGAGTTCGTCTCCGCGCCCGCGGGCCTCATAGCGTTCAATGGTTTGGCGGCCCTCGGTGGAAACGATGAGCTGGCCGCGCGGAAGGAATTTTTCGCACACCGCCACGGCCTGATCCAGCAGGCCGCCGGGATTCCAGCGCAAGTCCAGAATCAGGGCCTTCATCCCCTGCCCTTTCAGCTTGTCCAACGCGGCTTCGAGTTCGTCCCCGGTGTTCTCGCCAAACTGGGTGATGCGGACGTAACCGATTTGATCCTCACCCAACGGGAACTGTTTCCGGCCGTTGATGTCCTTGACCATTTCCATCTGGATGATGGCCCGGGTGAGGGTGAAATCCTTTTCGGTGCCGGCGGAGGGACGGTCCACCGTGACGGTCACGCGGGTGCCGGGGGCGCCGCGCAGTTGTTTCACCACGTCCGGCAGGGGCATGTTTTCCACGCTCTTGCCATCCACGCGCACGATCCGGTCGCCGGAAGTGATGCCGGCACGATAACCCGGCCCGTCATCCATGGGCACGATG
>Ga0302197_10005890_pt1 | contig 10329 bp, 14 predicted proteins | sample II_Bog_N2_1_FD_193526 | JGI IMG/M metagenome (GOLD analysis project Ga0302197, IMG submission 193526) | Peat permafrost microbial communities from Stordalen Mire near Abisko, Sweden - II_Bog_N2_1 | ecosystem: Environmental > Terrestrial > Soil > Wetlands > Peat | place: Sweden: Abisko...
AAATGAAACGATAACTATTTAATAAGTGGGGAGATAACGTTTGGTCGTTCATTGGGAAAGTTTGCATCTAATTTTTTAATTTATAATATTCATAAATTATATAGTAATCATTTATTGTTAAGCAAATGTTGATATGACTATTCCAATAAATTTCCTAGAAGTCCTTATTTGGGTTAAGCCTTTATCTTTGATAGGGCTGTCTTTTTCTTCACAGGAGCAACATTCTTTTTAGTGGATACCGAGAGACTGACTGATTTGGGTTCGGGAAAGATATCTTTCGATATGTTGGCCTGTACATTTTCCTTAATCTAGGGAATAAAATCCATTTGTTAAGAGATAATATTAGCGTGGTTGAATTCGAAATTATTCACTTCGCTTACCATTGAATATTCCCTTTACGTCCTGTTGAGAGAAGTTGCCTCCAGTCCTAAAACGCTGCGGCTGATGATGGCGGAAATGGCCAATTGCTCCATATCATTTTCTTGACTTTAAAGACCCAAATCTTTCTCGATGAGGATGACACTTTTCTACAGCTGAGAAAAGTCATCACTCGGCTTGCTTGCTGATGTGTTTAGCCTCTCCTCTCGTCTCTTTTTGGCCATCTTTTTCTTGAGTATGTGATGCAGTCGATAGCGGACCAGTTGAGTATTGCTCTTTTGGAGCTCTTAATTGATGTCAAGCGCAAGTTTTTAGTAGGGATTGGCGCTTGTCTGCAGAGTTGCAGCAGTATTATTGATCAGATTGGCGATGATCTTGAACACTTGGGACTTGAAACTGAGCAATTCCATGCCCAGCGTCTCTACTTTGTCGGATATCCTGCTGCCGTGGGTGAGTATATACATCACATTGGTCTACAACTCGCAGGAAAGGGCGTTGAAGGAATCTAAGAATAATTGATTAAACATTCAAACATTACAACTCCAATCTATAGCAGTTAATATTGAATTTAATATGAAGGTCGCTCCCTTTAACAGCAGCTCCCATTTTGCACGGGCGAGCAGCATGCACCACAGTCGAACTGAAAGCTCTCAAACCCTGGGCTCCCTCCGCGAGGATTTTCTCAACCAATTCTTCGACACCAACGGCAACTTACGGAATGAGTATCAGAAAGTGGCGTATCCGGATGGTGGCGAGTATATTGGGCAGTATCAAGACTGTCGCAGCGGACGAGGAATATATAGTTTCCCCAATAAAGATGTTTATATGGGCAATTGGAAAGAAGACAAGTTCAGCGGGGAGGGTCTCTATGTGTACGCCACCAACGAAAAGTACCAAGGCAAGTTTTCGGAAGGCAAGAAACATGGACGCGGCATATACTACTATCGAAGCGGAGCTATTTATGACGGAGAGTGGAATAAGGAGCGCAAGAATGGCTTCGGCATTTATACGTACCCCAACAGCGAGAAGTATGAGGGTAATTGGCTGAACGGAGAAAAGCATGGCAAAGGAGCCTATTACTTCAAGAACGGAGACAAATATATTGGAGATTGGGTCAAAAACAAGAAAAATGGGCACGGAGTCCTCGAGTACAGCAGCGGAGCCGTCTACGATGGAGAGTGGGTGGACGACAGAGCCACTAATAAGGGAGAAATCATCTACTCGAACAAAGACAAATATGAAGGCAATTTTTTGAACGGGAAAAAGCATGGCAAGGGTGTTTATCATTACCAGACCGGAGGCAAGTACAAGGGGGAATGGCTCAATGACAAAAAGCATGGCTACGGAGTTATCGAGTATGCTAACGGCGATCGATACGAAGGCAACTGGAAAAACGGATAGCGTTCCGATCATGGGGTTTACGAGTACTCTAATGGAGATGTGTATGATGGAGAGTGGCACAATGATCTAAAGTAAGGGCACGGTAAACTCGATATGGCCACTGGTGATAAGTACGAGGGCGATTGGTAAGTTGGCAAAAAGAATGGTGCAGGTACTAGTTTATATAATTTAGGTCTGTATGTGTTCGCAAATGGGGATATTTATGAGGGCGAATTCTAGAACGGCAATCGGCATGGTCAGGGGGCTTATACATGGACTGACCAGAGCTACTATCGAGGCGAATGGGTCTCTGACAAAATGAACGGAAAGGGTATTTACGCCAACTCCTAAATCTAACTGTAGGGATACTTTGAAAACGATAACTTTGTGCGTCCGCTGCATTGATAGCCATTGCTGTTTGCTTCACTATCCTCTTTATTTAATTCTATCTATTTAAATAAATGTTATAATCCTAAAATAGTCAGCAGAAACAAACAAATTGCAAAACTGAAGCCTTCTATTTTTGGGACAAACACTCTTCCGTGACTTTTGCGTTAATTTGCACATCCATTTTGCTACTTCCTAGTTCATCATATTATTGAATATGCTGCCAATACCACTATTGTGTCCGCCTGTGCCTTTCAACTCATAATATAAACTTACCGCCAAATATATGCGAATCTAGTCACCAGATATCGGCTGGCACGGACTCAAAGACCGCATCCTTTCCATTGATTTCCATCCCAACAACAACGAGTTCGCTAGTGCCGGCTCAGATGACCGCAAATTTTTATAGTAGGAGCGTGAAGGCACTGAGGGCTGCATCAAGATCTGGTAGATCATCAACGACGGACGCCCCTTCGGTGAGAACAACAAAAATTTACGCATTCTTTACGGACTCAGTGAAGCTGACAAGAGCACTAATGTCGTGCGTTACTCGCCTAACGGGGCTCTATTGGCATCAGGCTCCGATGATAAGTGCATCACGATCTGGCAAAAGCGCGAAAACTGTTTATCCATCAATAGGGCGGAACGCATCTTTAGGTGGTCGGCCAAAACAAGATTGATGGGTCACACGGAAGACGTCCTCGATCTGCGTTGGACAGCTGGTAGCAAATACATCGTCTCTGCTGGTATGGACAAGCGAATATTCGTTTGGAACGTTGAAAAGAAGTACCATGTAAAAGTGCTTGACGAGCACGAGAAATTCGTGCAAGGCATCGCAGTCGACCTGCGCATGGAGCACATCATTAGTTGCAGCAACGACCGCACTGTAAAAGTATGGAAAGCCATTAAGACCCGAAAATCATAGACTGAGTTTTATTGTAAGAAGTCTCTTAAACGCTATGATTATCAAAAGAGTGAGGAAGAGGAGAATCCAGAGCAAAAGGCTGGCTTTAGAATATTTGCTGATGAAAGTGTGCCTACGTTCTTTCGCAGGCCGGATTTTTCACCTGATGGTGAACTCTTTCTATTGCCTGCAGGCATATGGCAAAAGAATATGGAAAGTCGGCCCGAGTACTGCTGCTTCCTTTACCGTAAAAACTTCTTGGAAAAGCCATCCTTCTTGATCCCAACAAATGGATAGCCAGCTTTAATATGCAAATTTTGTCCAAAGTTGTTCGTTAAGAAAAATGAGAAAGCGGGTCTGTTCCAGCAGAGTTACTACATGGTATATGCAGTGGCTACCACTTCTGCAGTTCTGTTGTTCAGCACATAAAAATTATAGCCTCTCTATGGAATGGGCAATTATCACTATGCGGCCCTAACTGATCTAAGTTGGAGGGGAGATGAGATGCTGGCCATATCATCATCTGATGGATATTGCTCCTTTGTCATCTTCGAGAAGGGAGAGCTCGGAGAGATTTACGAGCCAACTGGGTAGCTGGCCAACTTGATGAAGGTTCAAGAATACGTGCCTCAGCAAATAAAGCCTACCTAACCAGTTGTCCAATAGACTGAAAGAGTCTAATTTCGTTAAACTTAAGGCGGAGTAAAGAAGAAGCGAATAATTCCAAAGAAACTAGCTGATATTTGAAATTGATGATAATTGCACTTATGTGATGACCATAACATTATATTACTATGGGAGATTATCCAGTTGATGGAGGCCAACTTGCTCTCTACTTTACCTTCACCTTTCTATCTATCATTGCCAGTCTCGTCCTCTACTTCTTTTACCAACACTGTCAAGGCTTTGCCGATAAAGACCACCAGGAGTATATCAGAATATTCGCTGAAATTTCAGCGATAGGATCAGTTTCCAAAATCATGTCTGAAGATGACCGACCCTTGGAACAGTTGTTAGACTGAGATCGTTTATAGATTTGTATCTCTTATATACTTGATATGACTGACACACTGCCGGTCAAGTTCTATAGTAACTGTCGCCATAAGCAGAGAAAGAGATTTTGTATGCTGTTTAGAACAACGACGTCGTCCTTATTTCGGCTTAAACGGGCTCAGGAAAAACCACACGTTATCAACAACCTATGCAGAAATACCGCAGTTTTTAATACAAGCTGGATACACCATCGGCGATAAGAAGATAGGAGTGGTCTTGCCTCGAAAAATAGCAGCTATTTCTATTGCAAAACGAGTTGCTGAATAGTTGGGCTGCTACAATGGATAGGTAGCTCATCGAGTCCGCTTCAACTCAGGAGTCAACAGTAATACTCGGGTCATGTTTATGACTGATGGCACGCTGGTGCAGTAACTGTATGGTAGTCCTCTATTGGATGAGTATTCTATCATAATGCTGGATGATGTTCACGAGCGCTCCATCAGCTATGATATCCTTTTCAGTTTTCTCAAGCGTATCCTTCAACGCAGACCGGAATTCAAGGTCATCATCACATCGGCGACCCTCTAAAACAAGAGTATTTATGATTTCTTTACTCTCAGCAGGGATTTAAAAGAGACAGGGAGACCTTTGCGCTGCAAAATGGTGAATATCACTGGTAGGCTTCATGAAGTCTTTATCCATTATCTAAAGGAGGCATCCAAAAACTATTTCCTAAAGATTTTCCAGACAATAGTTTATATTGACCGCGAGAAGAGTCATGGAGATGTGCTAGTTTTTCTAACTTCAGTCGAATAGATCGAAGGAATGATTCATATGCTAGAGTCATATATGCTGGAGAATAAGCGCAAACTCAAACTACTGCCACTACACTCCAAACTCTCAGCAGAACAACAAACTCTCATCTTCGAACATTGCTATGAGAGAAAAATCATATTGGCCACAAACATAGCTGAAAGTTCAATTACAATCCCTGAAGTTAAGTTCGTGATTGACTGCGGCTATGTTAAGGTTAAGATGTTTGACTGGCAGGCAGGCATTGACAAGATGGCAGTCGTACCCTGTGGCAAAAGCAGCGCAAGTCAAAGAGCTGGACGTGCAGGCAGAGTTACTGATGGAGAGTGTTTTCGCATTTATCATCAAGCTGGGCACGACTCTATGCCCTAAAAATTACCGCCTGAGATATTGAGGGTAGATCTGACAAACTTTCTGCTTAAACTGAAGGGACTAGGAATCACCGATATCCTCACCTTTTAACTGCTAGAACGACCTTAGGAAGCCCATCTGACTAAAGCTATCGACATTCTATTTGCTTATGGCCTAATTGATGATCACTTCGAGTTGACTGAGAAGGGGAAGCGAGTAGCATAGTTTTCTATTGATCTTCGAAACGCATGCATGCTAATGAACTCTTTCTAGGCTCGATTTGGTTGTTCTCGCGAAATCTTAATGCTGGTATGTATGCTTTAAGTCCAACCTGAATTGTTCTCTGGCCATGGACTTGGAATTTTAAAAGCCAAGAAAAAAGTGGGAGCTAAGTAAGGTGATTTCCTTACTCTTATCAACTTTTTTATTCGCTTTCATCATGGAAACGTTGCTGATCGTAAAAGGATCTGTGGAGAATATAAGCTGCGGCTTGGTGCTATGGAGCAGGCTCTAAAAATATACGATGAGTTGGTGGCTCAAATAAAAAGATTCAACAGGTTTAGCAGTCCCTAGGAGGAGATGTAGCACCGCTATGGTGAAGGAAAGAAACAGATCTATGAAATCAAATCTTCATAGGATGAGTATGAGGCTATTTTGAGATGTATACTAACTGGATATTTCACTAATATTGCACAGGTTCAAGGTGACGGCACATACCTCAACATCCGTTCTAAGTAAAGATTGCAGGTCCACTCTACATCCATTCTGAGCGTGGTCTATCCCGAATGGATCGTTTATCATCAAATTATAAAGAGTTCCGCTTACTATATACATTCTGGCAGTCAGATTTATCCTTAGTGGATTTTTGAACTTGCGGGAAACTATTACCATGATAAACGTAAAGATCAAGCCAACAGTAGCTATCAGAAGGAGGTAGAAATAGAGCGGGAGGACGCCATGATACGCCAGCCAGAAGAAAAAGCCCTAATCGAGGTTGGAGCAGTAAAGCGCAAGCCTGAAGTATTTAACACTGCAGTTTTTGGTTTTAAGAAGATGAAGAAGACCACTCTTTCTTTCCAAGAAGAGATTTGATTGTACTTAGTCGCCTATCTTTTAAATGCTATGTATGATTGGGCTATGATAATTCGAAATATTTAATATTGTAATAATGATCACAGCAGTCTTACCGCGACCACTCAGCAAAGCAGAAAGAAGGCGCAACACTGACCAGCTTGTTTAGGTATTCGAGTTGAACTATTCTTATATTCTGTCATTTTTGCCTCATTACTAGCATCCAACTCTTAAGTTAGGTACTTCTATTATCATCTAGTCTGCAGGGGCATTTACTATCTCAGCGTTACCAGCGATATTTGGTTGGGACTGAGAGAAGAAGTCGTTGATTGCAAAATGCAGCATTTTTAAGATATAGACTTCACCGAAGAAGCTCCAAAAGCCATCACGAAGCAGGAAAAACAGATACGAATCCATTCCCTTAAGAAAAATGCAGGTGGAATGCGAATTCGATAAGCAAGCAACATCAAGTAAAAGAAAGCGACTCTTAACACTATAAATAACGAATTGCCCTTCCGTGCGACTTAAATTGGCTTCAAGCGTCTTCTCAAGACAGCTAATCCTCGTGACCTCAAACTTAGAAATACAAGTCAGCTGATCCCGCAAGAGCATCTTTCGTAACTAGTTGAAATTCCACAACAATTAAAGAAGCAGGACCTGATAATAAACGTCAAAGACCCATGGTCAGTCAATGTTCAGCGTGCTGGCAATCTTTGTGGAGTGGTCAAGCGATGGAATGAATTTCATCATAAGTTGATGGCACAACTCAAGGAGGGCGAAAGAGATCTAGCTGGGTTGATCAGAAAGTGCATCAAAGTGGATAAGCAACTGACTTAGTACTTGCGAATATTTTAGGGAGAGCCCTATTCTTCAGTTAAGCAGCTTTTAATAGGGTCCGAGCAGCAGCTGCTCATTGATGAGCAACTTAACAAGTTGGGAAAGACTTTTATGGTTGGTCATAATCAGCTTTTAAATATCGCTGGTAGTATGTAGACATTTATTTCTAAGAGTCATGAGGCTTGTGTTAAATTAGATCAACACAGAAAGCAAAAGTAGAAGGCGTATATTTTGTAGTTTCTATCATCAATTGAAGAGACGACTGAACACTATCGTTAAATTTCAAAATCATGTCCTCTCCTCATCAAGATACTTTCCAAAAGCTTGTTTTAGATAGTTGATGCCCTATTGGAAGAAGTACTATGCATCGAAATCGACATCGATGCAGAAGTAGTAACCGTATCCTCGACTGATATTAGACATATTTGCCGCAAAAATTAATTTTTCGAAGTTTTATACTAAAGTCTTTAGAATTGTTTGGCGAATATGCTGCAATTGGGAGAGGGAGGGGAGTAAGAAAATATTGGCATTAGTTTACTCGCAGCCAAATTTAAGAGTTCACGCACTATAGCTCACCATCTCTGCAGCATTGCAAGATATTTTGGCAAACTGGTCAAACAACTAGCCGCTCGGTAGAAAAAAGGAACAGGCAGTTCCAAAGCAACAGTCATACGCAACTTTTTACAGTCTTATGAAACGTATAAAGCAGGAAATACTCTCTTCGATTGGAAGAACCCACAAAGGGCTGAGAAATAAGTAGGTGAGCTAAAATCGAGGGTTAGTGCTTTGAAGGGGCTCATCCAGGGAGAGTGATGAGGGAGGCTCAATTGATGATAATGTTTTAAGGATTATTTATCAAAATGAGGACATCAATTTATTCACATTTTTGAATCGGCATCATCATTATTGTTCGATATTATTAATGTAAAAAGGAAAGGAAAATGTCATCGATAGGACCACGCAACAACTCATGAAAATGCCCGCATTTACACCAATTACCCTCCCTGAACCCCTCACATTATAGCCTATTAGCATTAAACCGCTGCCGCCTATGGTGGTCGATCCAGGACTTATGCTCTCTCCATAGGTGCTTTTGAAACTAGGAGTCAAAGAATCATAAAATCCAGGTTTTTTCTCCGGTCTCCTCAACTGTGGCGCGGCCTGCAAAGCGTTATCTAAATAGACAGCAGCGGAAATCATTCCAACTAACAATCTATAGGAGGAAATCCCCAGCAAAGACCACCTGAATGATCAGTAGAGAAGGTAGTCGTACTAAAAATAATGGAAGCAAATCAAAAAGCAATCTGTGAAGGTTCCTCGTATGAGTTTTCAAAAATTCTATGAGACGAAGGGTAACCTCTAAAGTGAGTAGTGGAAAAAGGTAGTGGGTGATCTTTTCCAGTGATATCGACTATCCAATAATATTTTAATGATATAAAATCACTCTTCTCTTTCTTTTTATTCTGCTAAGATGTCTTATTTCTCTTCTGATAAGTGCTACATATTTTGCATCGAGATCCCAGCTTGTGAGTTTTTTAATTCGGGTTAGGCGTTGACAAATTTGCGCTTCTTGAAGGTGATGAACCCCAGAATCAAAACTGATACAACAGTGAGACCGATTCCGATGTAGAGAATGGCTGATTTCATGGTAAAGGCTGAAACGAGGGGATCATAATAATGATGAAATTTTTATTCAGTGAGGTTGCCACTCCTACTGATGGAAAATATCGGGAGGAAGGTATCGATTGGGTAGTCGTAAAGCTAATCAGGCTGATGAAAGTAGTTATTTTGAAGGTATATTACGGATTGGAACGAAACTCCTGTATATGGCTAAATCAATAAGGAAGTACCTCAACAATAATGAAGGTGTCGTCCCAATGGCTGATTTCCTGGTAGTGCGTGCTCATATTCTCATCGAAGATATCCACCTTTCCGAGCCAGTCAGTGCAGTTCATGAAGTGGTTTTTGGTGACATAGAGAGGCAATCCATATATAGATGACACATTAAACACATTTTGAAGGGTTTGATAATACTTGTCATTTTACGGTGAAACCTCACCAATTTTATGATTGAGATAGGAGATGTAGAGATCGATTCCAAACCGTTCCACTTGAAATGATTCACCATGGAAATGATTACTGCCGTAGCGTTGAACTTGGGGAATTAGCAGAGACAGATTGTTGGCATCGAACTGGTCAGGTGCGAATATTTTAGCTGTTGTCCCGTAGAAATAATCGTTTTCGGCCCAAGGAGAACGCATTTACCATCTAGTATTGTTGCCATCAAACCAACTCACATTGTTGACCAGATACCGATAACCGTTAATTTAGTAACTTTGATAGACTTGAGTATAATCGTCCTTGCCTGTCTTGAAAACAAATATTTGACTGGCATCCGCCTCACTCACATTTAGTTCGTTGAAAGCGATCACTGAAGGCGCACTAGGATCGCCACCGAAGGGTGCATAGTCTTATTTAACCTTCTTTAAAAATTCATCTTCGTAGCCAAAAAGTATTTATCTTGGGGTTCGGTTGGTGGTATAGCCTTTCATAGCAATTGTTACGCAGATATACCGAACATATTTCATGAGGTAGTGATTCACTTTTCCTTCAGCTAACTATCTCAATATCACAGATGAACTGAACCATTGCTCGAACGTAAATTTTTTCACCAGCGTCTACGTGGTAAATACTGGGAATTTATCTTGATCAGCAGTTGGGAATTTTTGTTGAAAATGCCAATATTCAAATTATGTAAAGTTAGAGTCCCAGCTGGAGAAGGTGGTTGATGGTGTAAATAACTTGCTTAAGGGCTCAGGAACGTTGAGAGTTACCACTGATTTTTGCCACTGCAGGAGAGCAAGTTTGAAATTAGAGCAGTAAGGGTTAGTGTTGGAACCACAACCGTACATATTACTAATAAGCATTTTACTACTGTGTATGATTTGACCTATCCCTCCTTATGGACCCTAAGGATCGCAATGATTCTCTATTCCAACTAATCCTGATAAATCAGCTAGTTCATGCCAGTCTTTACCGAATTTCTTTTCACAAACATTATACATTTTATTTGCAAACTCCTGTGAATGGATATCACCGTATTGATGGCAGATATTAATGACGAGCTATGAACCTTCTTATTAATCCAAACTTTTCTAAAAGAACATATGACACTCTTGACCTTGCAATTACTGCTTGATCAGTTCAGTTAAGAG